>Ga0315308_1000738_pt1 | contig 18640 bp, 17 predicted proteins | sample TDP3_MG_FD_203078 | JGI IMG/M metagenome (GOLD analysis project Ga0315308, IMG submission 203078) | Freshwater sediment microbial communities from Lake Towuti, South Sulawesi, Indonesia - TDP3 | ecosystem: Environmental > Aquatic > Freshwater > Lake > Sediment | place: Indonesia: South Sulawesi... | reverse complement strand
AGAGGAGAGAAGAATGAAGTTTCCGAGACCGAAACGCATTTTACTTTACATTATACTCATTCTTTTCGCATTCGCATTCATTCTCCCGTTCTGGACTTGTATCACAACTTCACTCAAAACAAAGCAGGACGTAATTTACACCGTGCCCGTTGAACCCCCAGCTTCGCCGACATTGGAGCCTTGGACAGAGGCTTTAGATATCATGGGAAAACCTCTTCTGAACAGTCTAATATTCACATTGTTCGCCACGATTTTTTCTTGTTTTATCGGTTCGATAAATGGCTACGTGCTTTCCAAAATTAGATTTAAGGGTTCTGACATGATTTTTCTATTTTTTTCAATAGGGATATTCATTCCCTATCAGACCGTTCTTATTCCCCTACTGTTAACAATGTCTAGGTTAGGATTATACAACCGTATAGAAGGATTGATCTTGGCACACACCGCTTACGGCATTCCAATATGCACACTCCTTTTCAGAAATTTCTACAGAGAGATTCCTGATAGTCTTATAATGGCGGCAAAAACTGATGGAGCCGGAACGTGGACAATATACCGACGCATATTGTTGCCGCTTTCGTCAGCCCCCTTTGTGGTTGCTGGGGTTCTTCAATTCACCAGCATCTGGAATGACTTTCTCTTCGGACTTGTATTAGCCAGGGGAAGTGAAGCCCTCCCAGCTTCAGTAGCTTTAGCAAACCTAAAGGGAACAACTACCGCCTTTTGGAATGTTCAAATGGCCGGGGCATTATGGTATGCATTGCCTGTGACAATTGTTTTTTTGATACTTGGAAAATATCTAATAAGAGGATACATGGCTGGCGCTGTTAAAGGTTAAGAGGATCAAAATTGGTAAACGTAGTCATAAAAAATTTGACAAAAAAATTCGGAGAAGTCATAGCCGTTAAAAATCTAGATTTGGAGATAAAAGAAAAAGAATTCTTTATTTTGCTGGGGCCGTCTGGTTGCGGCAAAAGCACGGCACTTCTCTGCATTGCAGGATTGCTCAAACCTGATGAAGGAGAAATCTGGCTTGATAACGAGCTCGTGACAGCCCCCGAACATGATGTTTATGTGCCACCCCAAGAGAGAGAAGTAGCAATGGTGTTCCAAGATTATGCTCTCTACCCTCACATGACAGTTTTTCAAAACATTGCTTTTCCTCTTGAAGTTAGGAAAAAAAGTAAAAATGATATTGAAAAAAGAGTTGAGGAAACAGCCGAATTGTTGGGCATTGCACACCTTCAAGATAGGAAGCCGAAGCAACTCAGCGGTGGTCAAAGACAAAGGGTCGCATTAGGGAGAGCAATTGTTAGAGAACCTAAAATCTTCTTAATGGATGAACCACTTGCCAATCTCGATGCAAAGTTAAGAGTTCGCATGAGAGTTGAATTGAAAAAACTGCATCAGAAGTTGGGCACAACCACGGTTTACGTCACCCATGACCAAGTTGAGGCCATGTCGATAGGAGACAGGGTCGCAGTTCTAAAGGATGGCGATTTGCAGCAGGTTGGTACACCTAAAGAACTCTACGACACTCCTGAAAATATATTCGTAGCTGGCTTCATTGGAAGCCCCGCGATGAACATGCTTGAAGGCAACCTTGTAGAAAAGAATGAAACTCTCATGATAGACTTAGGAGTTTCCATGTTTGAATTACCCACACGAATGAAAGAGAAGATAATGGAAACTAAGGCATCAAAAGTCATACTAGGCTTCAGACCAGAACACATTACGCTTACAAAGAAATACCAGAATAACGCGATTGAAGCCAAAGTAGATATGCTTGAACTAATAGGAAGAGAGATTCACGTTCATCTTACAACCAGAGAGTGCCCTCTTGTGGCGATAACAACGTCAACCGAAGATGTGAAAGTTGGCGAAAACGTTTGGATGACACTCGATGAAGAGAAAATCCATATTTTTGATGGGAATACTGGAGAAGCATTGATTTAACTTCAGTCAACGTTAGTTCAGTGATAAATGTCTAATATTCAAAAACAGGTTCCCATTTCTTTGATTCCATCGACTTATAGCAAGAATCAAGTATACAGTTAACGGTGTATCCGTCTTCGAATGTTACTTTCGGCATCTCACCTTTTACGATGCACGAAATAAAATGCTGTAGCTCAAACAAATATCCATAGACCTCGTGTTCTCTCCATATTGGATACATCCAACCTTTCTTAGCTTCAGCTTTCTCAATGACATATCCAACCTTCTCCTCCGAAGCAACGGTAAAAATTTTCACACCTGTTTCTCTAGTCGGATCAATGAAGATTGCACCCTCCGATCCATAAATTTCGAATCGAATATCAAGCCCACCATGAGCAGCCCAGCTATTCTCTGACTGACTAAGCTCGTTTTCCTCATACTTAATCAGGGCGAGGCTGTTATCTTCAGCTTCGGTTGTATGAACTAGGGTAGCCCCCCAAGCAAACGCTTCTTTCGGCTTTTTACCGATGAAATATTGCGCCGTCGCAACGGAGTGACAGCCCATATCCATCAAGACTCCTCCACCTGCGAGGTTGGGATCCCAGAACCAAGCTGAATGTGGCCCAAAATGGGCCTCTCTGCTCCTAACCCAGAAGATGTCCCCGATCGCCCCCTTCTCAATTGTCTCCTTTGCTCTTGAGATGTGCGGCATAAATATTTGATTTTCAGCATAACAATGGATTACTCCCGCTTTTCTAACAGCATCCAGCATAGCCTTAGCTTCACTTACACTCCGCGCTAAAGGCTTTTCACAGATCACCTGTTTTCCGTTCTCAGCTGCCAATACAGCGGCTTTTTCATGAAGAAAATTAGGCAATCCTATGTCTACTACCTCAACTTCATCATCTGCACATAGCTTCTCGATAAAATCTTCCCCCGAATGAATTTTCTTAATACCCCATGTATTCGCGAACTCTTCAGCAAATTCTCTTCTTCGCCCACCTACTGCCACCACATTTGCAGCGGAAATTTCCTTATAGCAAGGCATATGAAAAGCTGACTGGACAAAACCATATCCCAAAATGCCAATATTCAATTCCTTCATCGCCTAATCACTATTTTACTGTGAAGTTGAATTATAATTGATAGAGTAAATATGAGTTTAGTGAAAAACAGAACGAAGTTCAAAAATTGCTGAGCTGAGGTTGGGTAGCGCGTGTTATATTGTTGTCACTCGAATAATCTCCGTTGGAAAAGCAGTGAAATTTTAAAAAAAATTATACGAAATTGTTTTTAGAGTTCAAGACTGGAAATTCATGTATTTTCATGAGCTGACTTTTATTCTGCTTAAACTTTCCCTTAGAATTCTTATTTCTTCATTGGTCATAGGTCTCAACGGTGACGAAACTGTGCCTAAGTCTATTCCATGAAGCAGCTTCAAAGCCTCTTTATAGGGCGTAATGTAAGGACCCTTCTTGAACACAGTTCGCAAATCGTTTAACTTGGATTGCAGTTCTCTAGCTTTTGCATAGTTTCCATTTTTCGTACTCTCATAAATTTGGATGGCAAGTTTTGGAAATACGTTACTAATCATAGAAATATGACCTGCAGCTCCAACAGCGAGAATCGGAAAGATTATTGAATCCCCTGCTCCTATAATCATATAATCTTTTCCAAATTTGCAAACATAATCTTGTACTTGTTCAATGTTGTAACTAGTATCCTTTAGACCAACCACTTGCGGCACACCGTCAGCAATTTTTTCAAAAGTTTCCGGAGTGATGTTATATCCTTGTCTCTCCACATTATTGTATACAAACATTGGAAGATCAACGGATTCTCCTATTCGCTTATAGTGCTGGATTAAACCCTGCGTATCCGGTTTGTAAAAGAATGGACCTACCGCACCTACAGCATCAACACCCAAATCCTCAGCGTGCTTTGCAAGTTCCACACTCATCGAAGTGTCCTGCGTCCCCACATGCAATATAATCGGAACCCTGCCATCTGTTTGATCCACAACTATTTCGGCTGCTTTTCTACGTTTTTCGATTCCGAGCTTCATACCCTCTCCTGCAGTACCCAGAGGAAAGAAACCATGGATACCTTGCTCTATTTGAAAGTCAATCAATTTTCTGAAAGCATCCTCTTTGATCTGTTCGTCATTTGTCAATGGAGTTAGGAGAGCTGTGATTATCCCTTCAACCTTAAACTTCTTAGCCATATTCATTACTTCCATGAGCTCTTTTCGAGTTCTCTGCACCTAGTTACTTTTAAGAATTTCGCGTTAAGTTCACCTACATTGTTGGATTAGCTCTCGACTGTCGCCGTCACATTGCAACTGCAAGTTTCGTAAAAAGCTTACCCCAGACAAGTTAAAACATATCTTAAAACTCTGGAAACATGGAAAAACTAATTAAAACCGCCTCAAGCTCACTAAATAAGCGATGATCTATTAATGACAAAACCGAAGATTTACATAACTTCTAGATCCTTTGGTCAACATTGTAAAGAGGCTATAGAACTCATTGAATCAGTGGCGGAAGTGGAAAGAAACCCCTATGGTAGAGCATTGAACGAGCGGGAACTACTGAAAGTCGTAGAGGATGTTGAAGGGCTTATTGTCGGAGGCGACAAAATTGACCGAAAAATTATTGAGCATTCTAAAAAGCTAAAGATTATCGCCAGGCATGGGATAGGCGTCGACAACATTGACCTGAAAGCTGCAATAGACAAAAGCATCATCGTCACCTTTGCTCCCCACGTTAATGCTGATTCAGTGGCAGACTTTACTATGGGGCTTATACTGACTCTGGCCAGGCATATCCACCAAGCTCATATCTCCATGAGCCAAGGCAAATGGGAATCAACCAAATTCATAGGATTTGAGATTTGCGGAAAAACCATCGGAATTATCGGACTTGGTGAGATAGGATACAAAGTCGCTAAACGTGCCGGAGGATTTGACATGAGGGTTCTATACTGGAGTCGAAGAAGGAAAACAAACATTGAAGAAGAACTTGGTATCCAATATGTCAGCTTTGAAACTTTGTTAAAAGAATCAGACTTTATCACTGCGCACATGGCTCTAACAGATGAGACACATGGTATGATAGGGGAAAAAGAGTTTGACCTCATGAAAAAAACTGCTTACTTAATTAACACTGCAAGGGGACCAATTGTAGAGGAAAAAGCGCTCTATGAAGCACTTAAAGACGGGAAAATCGCAGGTGCCGCGGTCGACGTTTACCTTAAGGAGCCGCCCGGTTCTGACAATCCCCTACTTAAGTTAGACAACGTAGTTAAGACCCCTCATATCGCTGCCTACACCATTGAAGCAATCCGCAGGATGGATATGGTGAATGCAGAAGACATTGTAAGGTTCTTTAAAGGACAGAAGCCCATATATATCGCTAACCCAGAGACGTTGCAGAAAAATCGCTAGTTTGAAATCAAAAATTCTTGGTTTTGTAATGACAGCCTAGATTATGCCAATATTGTACTCACCTAAGAATTCTTCCCGAAGTTATTCCTTTCATAAGAGTCTCTACTTCCTCAATCCTGATAATAGGCGAATCTCCATATACTGTGTGTTTCAGACAAGACATCGCTGTAGCAAAGTTTACCGTTCTTTGAAGATCCTTTCTAAAATTCAGTAGACCATAAATAACTCCTGCAGAGAAAGTATCTCCAGCACCTATTCTATCAACAATGGGCATTATGTCATACACTGGAGATTTGCAGAATGTTTTGCCGTCGTATAAAACTCCTGACCATGTGTTGTGAGTAGCGCTAATACTTCCTCTAAGTGTTATTCCAACAAGCTTGACGTTTGGAAACTTTCTCATAACTTCTTCGGCAACAAGCAAGTAATTATCCGGTTTAATCTCTCCTTTTATGACGTCTATACTTGGGGCTTTGATTTTGAAAACTTTATGTGCGTCTTCTTCATTTGCAGTGATCACGTCCACATTTTTCGCCATTTGGGACATAACTTCTCTAGCTGTTTTGCCCCATTTCCAAAGCTGCGAACGATAATTGAGGTCACAGGATATCGTTAATCCCTTTTGTTTCGCTTTCTTAATGGCTTCAAAGCATGTCTCTGCCGCCTCTCTACTAACTGCAGGCGTTATTCCAGTCCAGTGAAAAAAACAAGCATCATCAAATGTTTTTTCCCAGTCTATCATTTCCGGCTTAATGGTTGCAAAAGATGAATTTGCTCTATCGTAGATGACTTTGCTGCTTCTCTGAGCAGCTCCAATTTCATAAAAATATATTCCTAACGATCTCCGCCCCTGACTAGCTTGCTTACCCCGACTCCAAATTGGCGTAGATAATCAATACATGCATCACCCAGATCGTTCGGTGGCAAGCGTGTGATAAATTCCACTGGTGTGCCTAATTGGGAGAGAGCTATTGCAACATCGGCCTCTGCCCCGGAATATATCGCGTCGAAACACCTTGCCTGAGTAAATCTCAGAAAACCTGAGGTAGACAACCTTAGCATTATTTCACCAAAAGTCACAACCTTTTTTCCCATATGATTTCACCTTTTATTCAGACTCGTCAATGTGATTATCAATGTTCTTCCGTGGCCTTGCCTGTGCCTCTTTTTATCAATCGTTCAAGCTTGATTTGGTTTCCATATATTATTATTAATGCTGCAAGCACTAATCCAATCACAAGCGCCCACGACGCATCCAAGTACTGTTCTACAAACTTTACCCAAAGCAATCCAACTAAGATTATAGTGACAATGGACCAAAACACTCTATCTCCAAGCGACATTGGCATAGTCATCGGTGACAGATTTTGGATAATGCAAATAAAAGTGTTTTGCAGAGTGGATCCATTAAATTAGTACGATAAGTTTGTTCTTATTCAATTATCTTAAAGTCTATACTCTGCAGCGGGCGTTTAGCAGCAACTCAGCTGATTGCATGAAAGTTAAAGCACTGACAACTTGTCTATTGTCGCTTTTCTGGGCACACCATTTTTGTTCCATCCGCGTGCCGAGTAATACTCGTCTAGCATCTGATCAAGCACATCCTGAGTTATTCTATGCCCTTCAGCTGGTCCATCTGTGACTGGTTCTGTTTTTATTCGCAACGGCAAATCATCATCTTTCCTTGCTATTCGCTCTCTGACCAATATCAATCTTTCAAGATTATAGACTCTTTCGCCTATGCTAAGAAGCTTACCAGTGAAATCTATACCAGTTGCCAAGTTTACTACATCAACGGCTGGGCTATCAGTTAAGTGCATTGCTCTGCGTGGTATCGTGCATATTCCAATAGAATCTATGTAGCCTCTAACATCCTGAAGGGTCTTCACCAAGATTCCTTTTCCTCTCACAGCGAATCTGTCAACCTTCTTCTGAATAAGCTCATCCCGTATAGTCCACCCGCCAACATTATGGCACGCTCCACGGTTAGAAGTAGCAAAAGCCAAACCCATGCCATAAAATGCTCTCGGCTCATACGCTGACATTTCTAATCCCTTGACGTGCATAACGTACCACTCAGCTCCCTTTCCAATCCTTTTGGCAGCATTCCTCGAACCTTCAGCCAAGATGGCACCAAATCCTTTTCTGAGAGCCATCTGTTCAAGAATGCCTATCAATGCTTCTTCGTTTCCAAACTTCAAATCAATCCCGAAAGTATCTCTTCGTGAGATTATGCCACGTTCATAAAGTTCCATTGCAAAACCAACAGAATACCCACTCGACATGGTATCTATTCCATACTCATCGCATATTTCGTTCGCCTTTATCGTAGTGTTCAAGTTGAATATGCCGCATTGAGCCCCTAAAGCCCATATTGTTTCATACTCTAACTCAGCTATAGCCCCTTCGAACGCCTTGCAAAGTTTACCGCACGCAACAGGACAACCAAAACAAGCGGTATTCTTTACAAAATATTTGGTTCTCAAATTAACCGGTGATACTTCTTTTATTTTGTTTTCATCAACTCTCGTTTTTGTAAAGTTATACATTGGATAGGCTCCAAGTTCATATAAGGTATCTAAGTATTGCGCAGATCCATACAATGTATGTTCGCGTGTTGTCTCCCTTAACGCTGCAATTTCGCTTCTCATTATTTCTCTTATTTTGTCAATATCTTTAACCTTTATTTCCCCCGACCCTTTAGTGGCAATTGCCTTCAAGTTTTTAGACCCCATGACCCCACCGCAACCGCCTCTACCAAAACTTCTATTGTCACTCATGATATTCGCAGTTTTCACAAGGTTTTCGCCAGCAGGACCGATGCAAAGAACTCTGGCACTTGAGTCTTCAGCTTCTTCTTTGACTGCCTTCTGCACTTCCCTGACTGTTAGCCCACACATGTGCTCAGATGGTTTAAATTCTACCTTATCATTACGTATGATTAATGTTGTCATCTCACTTGCCTTACCTTCTATTATTAGACCGTCGAACCCTGCAGCCTTGAGCTCAACTCCAAAAAAACCGCCAGCATTACTGCAGAAGTATCTGCCAGTCAGAGGAGACTTAGTAACAAGGTGATATTTCGAAGGTCCAAAAATTGGGCAACCCGTCAAAGGACCTGTCGCAAAGAAAAGTTTGTTATCGGGACTCAATGGATCAATTTTAGGATCTATCTCGTCATAATAAAGTCTGGCTCCAAATCCCCTTCCACCCAAGTACTTGTATTTCCACTCTTCGGGCAAGTCAGCTATTTTCACTTTTTTTTCGGTTAAATCTATTCGAAGTATCCTTCCACAATACGCATATTGCATTGTAATCTACGCGCTCACAATTTTTATATATTCTTAAAACTTGACATGAACTCATGAATAAAAAAATTGCGGAACCGTACTCTACTATCCTAGAATTCGCCACAGGTTCTATCACAACTTTCAAAAAAAAGGCAGAAATAAAACTAAGTGATTTGCGAGACTTCTTTTTCTATACAGATACAGTAAACCAAATACTTTCGGAAGGGAAAAATCCAGTCATTTACCAATACTACGAGCATTCGCAGGATGAAATTTATGGACATTTAAACTTTGGGGTCACCGCGATAAATCCAGGTAAAGTCGGAAAAGAATACTACCTAACCAGGGGACACTACCACGCAAAAGAAGATGCAGCAGAAGTCTACGTGGGACTCAAAGGTAAGGGAATAATGCTCATGCAGAAAAGGGATAGTCAAATAACTCATCTTCCAATTCACCGCGGCATAATAGTATATGTGCCACCATTTTGGGCTCACCGTACGGTTAATGTTGGAACAGAAAGACTTTCCTTTTTCTACGTATATCCAGCAGACGCTGGACACGATTATGATGTTATAAAAAAAGAAGGATTTGCCAAACTGGTCGTTGAAGAAGAAGACAACCCAAAGGTCATTGACAATCCAAACTTCTTTTAAAAAAATTTATAAATTTTCAAGGTTCATAAAACCGCTAAAGGTGAAACGAATGGGATTGCCACCAGAGAAATGGGGGTATAGTATTCCCATAATTGCGCCACTTTACCCATCACCTCCAATCTATTGGCCTGGAGCCGAGGTGCAACTGATACTTTACGAAACTGATGTAGAAAATGTAAAGCAAGTCATTCCTTGGCCTCTACAACCGAATGGAAACAAAGTAATAGTTTGGATTTCACATTTTCCAGTGTCAACACAAGGACGCTTTTATGAAGCTGCACTTTACGTGCAAGTAAAATATGAAAAGTACAAAGGCGTGTACGAACCGTTTCTTTATGTCACCAATGAGGTGCCACTTACCGCGGGAAGAGAAATTTGGGGTTACCAGAAGAAACTTGCAAACATAAATTTGACTTTAGAACGTGAACTTGTTAAAGGAATTGTTGAAAGGACAGGGGTCAAAGTGATGGAAGCAATCTCAACCCTAGAGAGACCTGCCAAGATAGAAGAACTTCCCTTTGGCCCAATTTTCTCCTTGAAGTATATTCCCGCTGCTGAACAAGGAGAAAAACCACTGAGACAACTCGTCTTAACAGAAGGAAAATTTGCACCTCGTGAGGGACAGTTCTTCGGCGGTAGGGGTTCAATAAACTTCGAGAGATCAGAAATTGATCCAACATACAAGCTTGCACCAACAAAAACTATAGCTGGCTACTTTGGTATATTCGATGCCGAACTGCCACTTGGAAAGGTAGTATACAGATACTAGCTTCCACTTTTTTAACAGAAATCTTGACAATATATCTTAGACAATCAGAAAAGCATTTAAACAAACATTATTCTCTTGGAAAATGGTCTATTATGGACACAAAATATTTTCTAGGTATAGACGTAGGGACTGAAGGAACAAAAGTTGCCCTCTTTGACTTGCAAGGGAACATCGTTAAAGACTCCTACGAAGAATACGAACTTATCTGTAGACAACCGGGATGGGCTGAGCAAGATCCAAAACTATGGTGGAATGTTGTTGCTAGAAATATTAAGAAGGTTTTGAAACTCTCCAAGGCCAACCCTGGCGATGTAGCTGGAGTCGGCGCATGTGGACAAATGCATGCAGCGGTACCGATAGACAAAAATGGAAATGTGATTTACAGTTCGCCTTCATTGTGGTGCGACAAGAGAAGCGCCCTACAATGCAAGAAATTGAAAAAAGAAATTGATGAAGAATGGCTACTTGAAAAAACTGCAAACCCTATTACTCCTGCTTGGACCGCAACCAAGATACTATGGCTAAAGGATAATCTCCCACAAATATATGAAAAAGCGCATAAGTTTCTGGTTCCAAAAGACTACATAGTCTTTAAGCTAACTGATGTGCTCTCTATCGATCCATCTGAGGCGTCTGGCACGCTTATTTTTGATGTAAATGAAGAAAAATGGTCTGATGAACTTTCTCAACAATTAGGTATTGATTTGGAAAAAATGCCGAAAATTTATCCCTCTCAGGAGGTTGTCGGCGAGCTGTCACTCGAGGCTTCAAAAGTCACAGGCCTCCGCGCAGGTACACCTGTTGTCTCTGGAGGCGGTGATTTCCTTTGTACGTTACTTGGTGCTGGTATTACACTTGAAGGGCGTGCGGCAGACATATCTGGTACAGCTTCTCTTGTCGCGTTTTATTCAAAAAAGCCCTTACTTGACAGAAGGATTATGAACCTTCACCATGTTGTTCCCGGCTGGATTCCCTTCGGCATAATGGAAGGCGGTCTTCTAAGATGGTTCAGAGATGAATTCGGTTGCATCGAAGTGCGGAAAGCTGCAAGAATAGGGGTTTCTGCTTACAAGATTATGGATAGTGAAGCTGAAAAGGTTAGACCGGGATCTGGAGGTTTGATTGTGGTTCCGTACTTTTTGGGCGAGAGAGTTATGGGTAGCCCAAACTCGCGAGGAATAATATTTGGATTGACTCTTGCCCATCAAAGGGCACATCTAATTCGGTCTTTAATGGAGGGAATTACTCTTGCGCTAAGAAGGACTGTTGAGGTAGTAGAGACACGTGGGCTTCGATCTTCATCTTTCAGGCTAATTGGTGGAGGGGCGGTAAGTTCTGTTTGGAAGCAAATAAAAGCGGACATCTATGGGAAGCCAACTCAAGTCCTCAACACTTATCGCGGGGGTGTGCTAGGAGCAGCGGTGCTGGCTATGGTGGGCGTAGGAGCGAAAGGTGATATTTCAAGGACAATCGACGAAATAGTTCGTGTGAAGGAAACTTGCGAACCAAAAGGAGAGAACCACGAAACTTATAACAAGTTATATGGAATTTATAAGAAAATTCATGATGTCAGCCAGGAGTTCTTTGACGAGCTTTGTCCGTTAATTTTATAAGGGCGTAGATAGCACATCACAGTCTTTGTCTAGATAAAGGAGAAGTAATATGACTATAAGTAAGAAAATGATAAGTGCAATTGCCGCGATCATAATCGTAATCATCATTGTCGCTGTGGTAGCTGTAGTATACTACAAACCACCAACCGAGAGAAAAGTTACGTGGGCAACAATAGCGGGCTTCTATACTGACTGGGCGACGAAAATTTCAGAGAACTTCACCAAGAAGACGGGGATAAAAGTTGAAGTAATTGGGATTGACTATTCTGTGATGTACGAGAAGCAGATGATTGAGCTGGCCGGGAAGACCGGAGCTTATGACATTGTAACTATTGAAACCATGACTTTATCAGAGTGGGCTAATGCTGGCTGGTTGAAGAACTTAACCCCGTATATCGATAAGACGCCTGTGGCAGAGATAAACTATACAGATATACTGGAACATTACAGATGGGTGTTAAAATGGGGAGGAAAAGTATACGGGCTGCCTTACTATACTTACGACCAAGGAGTTCATTATAGGGCAGATCTGTTCGAAAACCTAACTGTTAAACAATGGTATCACGATTGGGCAGCGAACCCGGCCTTACGCGACGCTAAACTCGAGGATCTGACGAATTGGCCAGTTGTCTTAAAAGAGTTAAGAAAACCAAATCATCAGATGAACTTTAGTGAATTCGAAAATATTGCGCGGTTCTTCTACGAGGAAAAAAGGGATCCATCACTCTACGGAATAGGTCTGATGGCAGGACCAGTTGAGTCAAACGACGAATGGATGGCTATTATGTGGAGTCTCGGAGGCGACCACTTCGACGCAAATTACAATATCATTGTAAACGCTACCGAAGGCGTTCGAGCAATGGAGATATATATGCGACTTCTGAAGTTTGCTCCGCCTGGAGCACTTGCTTCATCCTACGACGAAGTTGTTGCCCAAATGCAAGCTGGAAAGATTCCTATGACGGGGCCATTCTATCTTGACCAATGGCCTAACATGGTGAAGACAGAAGACAAAATATCTGGAGCCAAAATGGAATGCGGTACACCTGTAGGCGGAAGAGGGTACATAGGGTGCTTCGCACTCGGAATAGATGCCGCTTCTAAACGACCAGACGATGCGTGGGAGTTCTTGAAGTGGTTGACTGGTCCAGAAGGACAATATAGTTTTGCTAAAGGAGGAGGAACCACATGCAGAAGATCGGTGCTGCTGAATCCAGAGTTTGATCCGGTTGTCAATCCCGCAACACGCCGATATACAGCGCATTACAAAGCAGTATGGGACGCATCCCAACTCTGGTTACAGACGGCGCCAACATGGCAGAAGCCACCCAGAGTCTTTAAGATACCAGTGGCAGGTAAAATGTATCTGGAGACCAAGATACGTATAGGTGCGATAGCCGCAGGACAAGCGACACCTAAAGGCGGTATGGATCAGGTTGCCTTGGCTTATGCCACAATCTTAGGATGGGGATACCCGGTACCGAGTATGACCCCGCCGACAGGATGGCAACGTCCACCAGCAGATTAAACACAAAACTTATACCAGCCCCTTTTTTTCCTTTAGCAAACAAAAAGATAGATGGCATTAGCAAGATGAGTATAAAGACAGAAAAGTACGTGCCTTATCTGCTGGTTCTTCCAGCCTTGGTATTAGTCTTTGGCTTAACTTTATATCCTTTGTTTCATGCCTTATATTATAGCACGCGTGATACAGATCTAACAAGCCCAATACCTGACACTTTCATTGGGATTAACAATTATCGAAAAATGCTTAACTTCGATTCAACCTTATCTGATGCATATGTAAGAAGCCTAACATTTACAGCCGGGTGTCTAGTCCTCCAGATTCCATTGGGGCTCGGTATTGCCTTACTTTTGAATAGACCGATAAGGGGTCATAAAATATTCAGAGCCATTTTTGCCATGCCGTTAGTAGTTGCCCCAATTGCAATTGGACAGATTTGGAGAATGATGTATCATTACGAATTTGGCGTAATAAAATACCTAGTTAGCTCAGTCTTTGGTACATCGCCAAACTGGACTGCCGACCCCAATTGGGCTATGATTTCTATAATAATCTACGACACTTGGCAATGGACACCCTTTGTAGCCCTTATACTCCTGGCCGGATTGCAGGGATTACCTCCAGAACCATATGAATCGGCTACGATATACGGTGCATCTGCATTCCAGAAGTTTAGATACATAACCTTGCCAAAAATGAGGCCGTTAATAGGACTTGCAGCAATATTCAGAATGATTGATACATTAAAAACTTGGGATCCCATATGGGCAATTACATGGGGTGGCCCTGGTCAGGCAACGGAGACACTAAGTTATTATCTTTACAGAATTGGCTTCAGATATTTCTGGGTTGGATATGCAAGCGCAGTGTCGCTTGTATTCCTTTACATAGTTATTGTTGTTTCGACGGTTGCCTTGAGAAAAGGAGCTAAGCTTTAGGAGGTTAAGCACATTGAAAATTGAAATGAAAACGAAGCGTAGAATTGTCGACAGTCTATATTATATCGGAGTAATCATAGTTCTCATAGCTGTCCTATTCCCATTTTTCTGGATGGTTCTGACATCAATCAAGAAAGAGTTAGACGTTCTGTCGATTCCCCCGAAAATTTTCTTCGAACCAACAATTGAAAATTATACCTTTGTTTTTGAAAGATCAAGTATAATTAAAGGTTTGATAAATAGTTTAGTCATTGTAGGCGGTGTTATAGCCTTAGTTATCCCAATAAGCATGCTAGCGGCTTATAGCTTCAGCAGATTCAACGTTGGAGGCGGACACTTTCAATTTTATATACTTACAGTACGAATGTTCCCGCCCATCGCTGCCATAGTTCCATACTTCGTAATATTTCGAAACTTTGGGTTGCTTGACAACATTATTTCTATCACTCTACTGAACGCATTGTTCAATATGCCTTTTACAATTTGGCTCTTAGTTGGCTTCTTAAGGGAAATACCGCAAGACCTCGAAGAAGCTGCAATGATAGAAGGGGCAAGCAGATTTGAAGCATTCCGTGAGATAACATTACCTTTAATTGCGCCAGCCTTAGCAGTAGCAGCTATTTTTGCAGCGATTTTTACTTGGAATGAATTCTTATTCGCCTTTATTCTAACGCGGTCAGAAGCAATAACTGTTACTCGTGTGATGGCAGGATTTTATACCGAGAGAGGAATACTATGGGGACCTCTCAGCGCTTGTGCTACACTTTGCACGGTTCCCATGTTCATTCTCGCCTTAATGATACAGAAATACATAGTTAGAGGCCTTACATTTGGCGCCGTAAGATAAAGGAGTCAAAGAGGGACAGGAATGGCAGGCGTCAGTCTCAAGAAAGTTTCAAAAAAGTTTGGGGACACAACAGCCGTCGAAGACCTGACCTTGGAAATTAAAGATGGCGAATTTTTCTCTCTACTTGGGCCATCAGGAGCTGGAAAAACCACACTTTTGCGGATGATCGCAGGAGTCGAAAAACCAGACAAAGGAAATATCTGCATTGACGATGTTGTGGTAACCGATATCCCGCCGAAAAATAGAGAAGTTACAATGGTTTTTCAGTCCTATGCACTCTTCCCCCATAAAACTGTCTACGAAAATATGGCCTATCCACTGAGAAAACGCAAGATACCTGAAGCTGAAATCAAAAAAATTGTTGAAGAAACAGCTGAAATTTTGCATATAAGCCCTCTGTTGAGCCGTTTACCAAAGCAACTCAGCGGAGGCGAAAGACAAAGAGTAGGTCTTGGAAGAGCAATGGTCCGACAACCCAAAGTGTGCCTACTTGATGAACCGTTAACTAATTTGGACGCTAAGTTGAGAGTGGAGATGAGAGGTGAGTTTAAGAAAATTTGCAAAAACCTGCAAACAACAATAGTCTATGCAACTCCAGATCAACTCGAAGCCGTTACAATGGCCGATAGAATCGCTGTTCTAGATAGAGGAAGGGTCCTCCAGTACGATACTCCTGATTCGCTTTATGATCATCCTAAAAACTTGTTTGTTGCAGGCTTCATAGGAAGCCCCGCAATGAACTTTATAGACTGCACTCTCGTTGAAAAAAACGAAAAAACGTACCTGGACGCTGCAGAATTCAAGTACGAAATAACAGACAAAGCAGAAAAAATTAGGAAAAAGTGCACTACTCAAGAAATCGTACTCGGAACTAGACCCGAAGATATAGAATTAGACGTAAGTCGACAAAAAAATGCTATACAAGCGGACGTTTCCATTCTCGAACCTATGGGGCATCGCGCCATTGTACATGTCCAGATAGGAAAAATAACACTAGTTGCTAACGTGAATTTACTAGGATTGAAAGCAGGCGATAGAATATGGTTACGTTTCAATAAACAAAAGATACACATATTTGACAAGAAAACTGGAATTTCGATTATGTAGCCAACATGTGATTTTCTAACATACTAAAAGATGAGAAAATTGTTAAGATACAAACTGGTCGCTCCAAGAAAAATCATTGCAGAAAATGTTACAACTCCGAAACCCTCGAAAAATGATGTCTTAATAAAGGTGAACTCATGTGGAATCTGCGGAACAGATATTCACGCTTTTCATGGAGAGCATCCATTTATCACTCCGCCAATAGTCCTAGGGCATGAATTTTCAGGCATTGAAGTCGAATCAGATAAGAGAGTCGTCGTTGAGCCGTCAATCGAATGTGGGAAATGTTACAATTGCAAGAATGGAAGATACAATATTTGTAATGAACTCAAAGTTTTAGGGTGCCAACTTGATGGTGCCTTCGCAGAGTATATCACTGTTCGAAAAGACAAGGTCTTAGAAGTTCCAGCAACAATCTCTTATGAAGAGGCAACTCTAGTCGAACCAACCGCAGTTGCTATTCATGGAGTCAGACGAGCTAGCTCAGTGAGAGACAATCGAGTTCTAGTTTTTGGAGCTGGCCCCATCGGCTTGCTAACACTTCAAGTATTAAAGGCCTATGGCGCAAGAGAAGTTATAGTTGCAGACATTTCGCAATTCAGACTCGAATTAGCCAAGGATTTGGGCGCGAATCTTATAGTCAACCCCAAAAGAGATAACATTGTGAAATTGGTGCATGAAAAGTTTGGCTTAGACGCGATGGACATAGTCTTCGAGTGTGTTGGTGGTCCACAAGAATCTACAATAAATCAATCAATTGAATTAGTGCGAAAGGGTGTAAAAATAATAATCTTAGGTGTTTTTCCAGGGAAAATACTTGTCAACATGGCACTGATTCAAGATCGGGAACTCGAATTGTTAGGGTCTTTGATGTACACTCGAGCAGATTTTTTGGAGGCTATAAAGTTGATTCAAGAGAGAAAAGTGAACATTAACAAAATCATATCAAAAATTCTTCCCATGAAAAAGGTCTGCGAGGCATTTGAACTTATAGAAAAGGAAAAAGAGAAAACAACAAAGATTGTATTAACTTTCTAGCTAAGCAAAAGAAAAATTTTTATTTCCATAATTCTGCATCAGTAAAAATATCTTAGGTGCGATGTAAAAATGAAATTCGGCATTTTCATAGGCGGCGCAACATACGTTGATGTTATCCCAAAGATGGTTGTTGCAACAGAAAAAGCAGGATATGATTCTTTCTGGGTTTCAGATCACCTATTCCTTCCAGACCACTTTTATGAAGCCGTCAAAATGACACCTAAAAAAGGCGAATCACCTGTTTTGGAGGCTTGGACCACAATAGCGGCTGCTGCAGCTATTACAAGGAGGATAAAACTTGGTGTTGGAGTCACGCCCATACCAATGCGAGATCTAGGCATCCTCGCCAAGCAAATTGCAACTATTGATTTCATTTCAAGAGGTCGGGTCATTTTTGGCTGCGGAGCTGGGTGGCACAAGAGAGAATTTGAAGCCTTTGGAATCCCTTGGGATACTCATGAAGTACGAATTGCTAAAATGTTGGAGGGTTTAGAGGCCATGAAGAGGCTCTGGACTGAACCGTTTGCCTCTTTCAATGGCAAATATTACAGGCTTCAGGACGCTCCGTTATGTCCAAAACCAATTCAAAGACCATATCCTCCGATATGGTTTGGCGGATTATCTCGCTCTATACTGTCGGCCACTGCGAAATACGGAGATGGTTGGGTTCCATACTGCCTCAGTCCGTCAGAGTTTCGCACATACCATGAACAATTGGTGGATACGGTGAAAAAAACTGGCAGGAAGCTGGAGAAGCTGACCTCAGCATGTGTGGTTTTGGCGCATCTGGATTCGAGGCATCAAGCAGCCCGCGAATTTGCTGAGCCAATCATTAAGATACGAGGCACCAGAACCTTAGCCGCGGAGGGATGGGAAATGGCAGCAGAGAGGAGCGTTATAGGCTCTCCTGAGGAATGCATATCAAAGGTTGAAGAGTATGCTAAAGTCGGTGTCCAATATTTGTTGTTCGAGATGATTTATCCAAAAAATGTTCACGGCCTGATTAAACGCTTCGGGGAAAAAGTGCTACCAGCATTTGAATGATCTGTTCTTACCCCCTTAGTCCATAACCCCAAATTGCGCTGTAGTTAGCGGGTGGGATGTTTTTGTTGCATAATTCTTTAAAATTTCTCAATTATAATAGCGTAGTATGAGGAAAGTCGAAATGAGGAAGAAGTTTACTGTTCTTTTGGTGGAGAAGATTGATGAGAAAGGCGTGGCCGTTCTTGATGAGGTAGCCCAAGTAAAGTTTGCGTCAAGCGCTAGCGAGAGTGTTTTGGTTCATGAGGCAAGGGACGTTGACGCCGTAATTATAAGGGTTATCGGGACTATCTCAAACAGAGTTATTGAAAACGCCAGAAAGTTGAAGGTTATAGGGCGTCACGGAGTGGGACTTGATAACGTCGATTTGAAAGCCGCCACTGATCATGGAATTCCCGTTGTTTACACCCCTGAAGCAAATACTGAGTCAGTGGCT
>Ga0315308_1000734_pt1 | contig 18665 bp, 13 predicted proteins | sample TDP3_MG_FD_203078 | JGI IMG/M metagenome (GOLD analysis project Ga0315308, IMG submission 203078) | Freshwater sediment microbial communities from Lake Towuti, South Sulawesi, Indonesia - TDP3 | ecosystem: Environmental > Aquatic > Freshwater > Lake > Sediment | place: Indonesia: South Sulawesi... | reverse complement strand
TTGTCAGCGCCTGCTATGTCTATGGCAAAGCGCTCGAGCACACCAAGCAAGTCGCGAAGGGTCAGGTCTTCGCCAACGATTATGCCTTCAACCTGATTGAACTCGCTCAGATGTGTCTTGTCCACAAGGTCAGGTCGGAAGCACCGCGCTACAGCGAAGTATTTGCCTGGAATCTCCAAATCTTTGCTGAGCAGCATCCGCACGCTGAGGGCTGTTCCATGTCCTCGCAGTATTAGCCTTTGGGCTTCCTTGGTGGAGAAACGGTGCCCCCAGCCTGTTGAACCTGTCTTCCAACCGTTTTCGTGCGTCTTCTTCACATTGTGTAGTGCCCATTCAAAGTTCTTGGAGATGGCGCCGTAGCGAGGCGATTTGATCAAGTATATGCCGAAGATTTCTCTGGCCGGATGGTCTTGAGGCATGTACAAGCCGTCGAAGTTGAAGAAGCACAATTCAACCAAGGGTCCAGTCATCTCCTTAAAGCCTAAAGCTACCAGCTTCTTCTTGAGATCATCCAGAAAACTTGCGTATGGATGCCTCTTTCCTGGCCATGTCGGCACAACGGGCGCGGTGATGTTGTATTTTCGCAGCTTGACTTGGCGCCACTTTCCGGAAACTATGAGTTCAGGCGTAAGTTGACTCAATTCCTCAACGATTTCCAAGCCCCTTTCAACCAGACTTCGTCCAGTCTGCGTCAGCTCCATCATTCGCATTGTTCTGTCTCTAATCTGCACGAGCTTGCGGCTCTTCAAAACAGAAACGGCGCCCCGCAGATCACTTGCCACCTCCTCAACAACCAATTGACCTTTGACAGTTAGTCCAGCAAGCAAGGTTTCATCTGAGCCTACAGATGGTTTGCCCACCAGCTCCAGCACTTTTCCTCTCTCCTTAACGGCGGCCCAGTGTTTCCGCTGAAGCCAAGCTATAGCTATTGGCAAAAACTTCTTCTCTAAAGAGGCGGCAGCAACCACCTTCTGTATTTTTGCTCTGCCGCCAAGTTTAATCAAAGAGTCCACTAGACGCCGTTCCGGCAGGCCAATCTTGGCATGATATTTTCCTTCGTCGGTGAGCGTGATGACTTTCTGCTTCTGTTCCTGCATGGCTATAAGTTTCTTTTCTTCAAGAGTGAGCGCAGCACGCATAACCGCAGAATCGGCCAAGCCGCTGGACACTTCGATTTGATCTATACTTCCTTTTCCGCCTACTTTTTGTAAGGCCTGCAAAGTCTTTTGCTCGTTTTCCCTCAACTGAGCCATTCTCTAGTTCTCCTGATTTCGCTTGAGTAATCCAATTCTTTGAGGTTCGCAATGCCATATAGTGTTGCAGTGACGTCGTATAGAAGTTTCTGAAGATTTCAGTTGCCCAAGCCAAGTGAACGTACTCAAAAGCCTAGTTACCGAAATTGGCAGGGCATCACTTTCACCAAGCCAAATTGGTATTGAAACAGGTTATTTATATTTTATGTCTGTGCCATAGCTATTCAGCGTTAAGGATTTCTCTTGCCTTGTCAATGTGTTGTCCTCTCTTTCGTTGATGGTCTTTCACGAAATCTGTTACGAGTTTGATGAGGCGTTGTTTGTCTTCGCCGCAGAGTATGTGGCCTCCCTTGCATTCGTAGTTGTACAGCTTAGCCACGTCTTCGTCCCGTTCAGAGAAGTGAAATAGGTAAAGGTCGTATATGGGGCAGATGTCTGGGTTGGCGCCTAGTCGACGCTGCTCTTCAGCGGTTGGGCGTCCGCCGGTGAAGGCGTTTGAAATCTTTTTCGCTATGGCTTCAGGTTTCTCTTCTAGGGTGAAGTAGCTCATGGGGTCGCGTTTGCTCATCTTAGGCGAGCCATCAAGACTCTTTATTAGTTTGTGATAGGTCGAGGAAGGCGGAACAAAGTTGTATCTTCTGCGAAACCTGAAAGCCAAGTCTCTTGTCAGTCGCAGATGAGGGTCTTGGTCTATGCCAACCGGCACAACTGTCGGTTTTGGTTCGCCGAAGTCCTTGAGTTGGGGCAGCAAGATGTCACCTGCTTGAATAAGAGCTGACATGTACAAGCCCATGTGGCGTTCGCCGTAGATCGCCTTCATTGTTGCCAGCGTCACAGCCCTTCCAAACGCTATGGCTAAGTCCTTGACCCGCGTTTCCTTCGACTGCTGGTAAATGTAGCCTTTTTTGGGGTCAAATCCCAATGCGAGCAGGTCGGCTATGTTGCCAACGGCGTATTTTTGGCTGCGCTCGAACGGAATGCGGTTGTCCTCATAGGCTTCAACGTCGGCTATGCAGTAGAAAGCAGTTGCGCCCTGTTGCTGAAAGTAGATAACTTCTTGAGCGGTCTGCAGAGTTCCCAGGTGGAATTCGCCTGTGGGCTTGATGCCGCTCATAACAGCGAATTCATCACTATTCTTCATTGCTGCTAGAACGCGTTCAAAGTCTCTGTGTCCAAAGATGACTCCTCTACGCATCGCAGCGCTTGGATTTGGAATCTCATTGAGCAACGGCTTGATCGGTTGGATGCCGAATTCTTGGTACAGACGTTCGTAGTCTTCGATTACAGTTGTGCCAAACGGGTCTATCACGGTCTTCGACGTGTCGGGTGACATGCTTCTGACGCCTCCGAATGACTTGAACTTGATATGGCTAATTCGTTGAAAAACCTATCCATGCTTAAGTTTTCATTCTCGATGGCGACTGCTCCAAAAACGTGAGAGCAAGCGGGTTCAACTAAAGCCAGTCCAGCGCAGTCACCAACCGAATCAGTGATGAAGCTGATCTAATTAAGGTTTCTTTATCGTGAATTTTAAACAGAAAACTCAGCCAATGAAGACCCCCTCAAGTGAGCCACTATGCCAGAGCCAAAGAAAGGTGAGGTTGAATCTGACTTCGTATATCGACTCTTGCATCCACGCTCCACCGTGCTAGTGACCTGATCAACAATCTCGCCTAAAGTCGTGTCACCACGACGCCCTAAAAGACCCAGTTAAAATTACAAATTGATTCGTTCAACAAAACGGTGCAAGTCTTTTAAACGACGACGCGTGTCTAAAACTGTGTTGTGAAGTCATGAGCCTTCCTTCTGATGTCTTGGAGAAGTATCGTTTGGCTGGCAAGATCGCGGCTGAAGTACGTGAGCATGTTAAACACATAGTTCGGGAAGGCATGCCCATATTAGACATCTGCGAAACAGTGGAAGGGCTGATTCGACAGAAAGGCGGCAAACCCGCATTTCCTTGCAATGTGTCGGTTAACGAAATCGCGGCGCACTATACCTCTCCGATTGGAGATAAGCAGACCATCCCCACGGGCTGTTTGGTCAAAATTGACATTGGTACTCACGTAGACGGCTACATCGGTGACACAGCCTTCACGAGATGTTTCAACCCTGAATACGATGACTTAGTCACTGCCGCAGAAGAAGCGCTGCAGGTAGGCATCAAGTCTCTGCGAGCTGGAGAGTCCATTTCGCATTTTGGCAGCATTGTTCAGAGGGCTATCGAGTCACATGGCCTCAAGCCAGTGGCGAATCTGACGGGACATCAGGTCGCAAGATACATACTTCATGCGGGGAAGGCTCTGCCCAACGTTTCTCACTTCTTGGCGGGCAAGGTAAGCGCAGGCGAGACCTATGCTATCGAACCGTTCGTGACTCAGAAGAATGCTGCCGGAAGGGTGAGAAACATCAGAGAGGCTTACATCTTTCGTTACGTGAAGCAGAAGTCACTAAAGAACGCGGATAGCAAGAAACTGCTTAGTTACATCGTTAAGAATTTTCGCAACTTGCCGTTTACGGAGCGTTGGCTTCGAAACGTGGTCTCCTCGGAAAACTACGGGGCGGCTTTTCGTGAGCTTTTATCGTCGAAGGCATTGATGGCATACCCCGTTTTTGTGGAGGCAAGTGGAAAGCTTGTGGCTCAGGCTGAACATACGGTGCTGATAATGAAAGAAGGCTGTGAGGTCTTAACCTAGCTGTAGCTTTGTTCTCGGGCTTTTTCCTTCTCTTTGACCTCACGGTAGATTGCCGATATCCGCATTTTCTCGTTGTCTTTCGGGCACGTTTGATCTGTTTGTTTAAACACGAAGTCCCCACGCTGAAACTCACGCAGGTTCTTGAATCCGCATTTCTGGCACTGCAGTGTTGTTGATAAAGGCTGCATCTCTATTCCAGTCAGCCTTAGCATGCGCCTTCTGGTTTGGAGCAGCATGTACATGGATAGTGCCAGGGTTATCATTCCTATACTCAGGTAGAAGCTTCCAGTGCCGGTGTCTCCGTTGGGCAACAAGTACTCGGCAAGTCCTTCATAAATCGAGATCAAGGACAGCAGCAGCGTGATCACTATGACTGCTAGAAGAAAAGGTGAAAGCCTTCTGCCTGATGGAGTAGTGTCACTCATTTTTTCACCTACTGACCGATTCCGATAGTGTTTCCTATTCCCGCGACAATGACAGAATCACCTGGCTTCGTTCTTTCCAGTATGATCCTCTTCAGGCGTTCGATAACACTGTCGACGGCATCAACGATTTCCTTCCTCATAGGCGAAACCGCGTCGCCCACATCCTCTTTTATTATTATGGCATTAACTGGAATCTTGTACTTGAGCACGGTCTCTTCAACTTTGTACTTGTCCACCTCTGGTCCTCCGATGGCGACTCCTATACCTTCGGCGACCTCTCCGGTTTTTTCACCCTCTAGCTTTAGACCGGCGTCTATGATGATTGCGAGGCTAATTTTGCCTTCGTTCTGATCAAGCACCTGTCTTATGGCTTCACCTGGTTTGCCCACGTTGCCACCTGGGCCTTCAGCTTTTAGAACGTAGGCGGTCCTTTCCTCAATTGGCACCTGGGCCACTACGACATCCTTTTCAATCTTGTTCTTTTCGTAGTCCTGCATGAGTTTGGCAGCCACTAGAGCGCCCGCACCGTCACCGATGGGTTGACCTAGCGTGAAGGCCTTCTGCGCGCTCGCATAGGCTTCGGCCTCACGCATTATGAGTGGTAGAATCATTTGGAGCTGCATGATGACGTAGAGGCTCCACGTCTTCCTGCCGAGAAGGTAGTAATGGCGGATCACCTTGTAGATAACGTTCAGGGCCATGGTAGCCTCCAGCATGTTCTCAAGATTGTTGATCTGGGTTTCATCCGCCTTCGGAGCCATCAATTTTACGTCGTCTTTGAAGCGCAGGTCTCTAACGTCTAAGAGGTGCTCAAGCCTCCAGATTATGCCTGAGGGGTCAAGTTCAACCGGTGGGATGGCGAAATATTCTAGAAAACGGTCAATCTGGGCTGTTGGATCGCCTTCAAGCTTTCCCAGCTCCTTTACGTTATTTATAGCTGTTTTTCTAGCCTCGTCGCGCATGAGCTTAAGTTTGAAAAGTGAACCCTCAACTTCTCGAACCATGATCATCATTTGGATGCGCTGTCCGTAGAACATGAAGACTACGAATATCCCTAGGAAAACCATCTGGAAAATCCAGCCGAGTATATTGTCTCCGCTGGGAAAAATTCCCTGCAATGCTAGTGGCAACGGGTCCATCGACACCATCTCCATGACAACTGCGCATCGTTGGTAATAAGTTTTGAGTATTTTCCGTCAGTTTGCGGTTTTGAACGTGGACAACACGTTAGATAGGAATTAAAAGGTTTCGTGGTTTCCCGAAGTGTACGCGTTTAGTATCATTGGGTGGGGCAGCCAGCTTTCCCGACTTCGCATGGCCGAAGACCACACTACCACCGGAAACGGAGCGCGGTTTAACTGCCGAGTTCGGAATGGGATCGGGTGGGTCCCGCGCCCTATGGCCGGCAACCCCACCTATGCAGCTTAGAATAAGCAAATATAGTTTTCGCTGTAGGGCTGAAGCGGGAAAGAGAATTTCAAAAGAAAACTATCATATTGCGTCAGTTTATCAGGAATAGAAGAAGCAGTTAAGTTGGTCATGCTTTCTTAACCACACCAGATTGCCTTCAGGCAAAGTACAGTCCCTTCTTTGAGAAAGCCCGCATGCGTAAAATAGCTGAAAGCCGCATGTTAAAAAGGGCCTTGAATGTGGCAGAGATGCTCAAAACATTGGGTTTTAACATTACATTTCTGCGGAGCCCAAAATACGTTTTGGAAAAGCTATCAAGTCTAAACCCTAAAGACCTGAGCATGCTTAGGGAAGCATTCGCAGAAAACAAGCACCCACGGCTCATGAAGGGATTCAGCTTCCACGACCCACATGGCAAAAGCAGATTCTATATGAAGGTGAGCAAACGGCAGATTTGGAAAGCTCACAAAACCGATCAGTATATGCGCGATGTTACTGCAGACAAAAGCTTACCTATTTTGGAAAAAAGAGAGTGATTTTTGTTGATTGTAGCGTGTTTTTGACAATATCCCCTTTGTGGGATGGTGGGTCTTGGGAAGCTTTGGATTCTTATGGATGGGTTTGTTCGGGATATGGAATGTTTCTCTAGAGGTCTGTTCCATAAATATTATAAATGTTAAATCCTCAGTGAGTAGTTTTAAGTCGGTTCGGAGTTGAAATTTTGAACTTGCAGCGTTATGTGAGGCATAGTATTGCTGTTGCTCTTGTCCTCTTTGTGACAGTGAGTTTCCCTGGTTTTTGGTTTGGCCCTGTGGCCTATGCAGAGGATACTTCATCTTCGTCTTCTACGTCCGTACCAGAGGGCGATAAACTCATCCAACTAACCCCGCCAAGCATCAGTTCTGGAGGAAACAGTATAACTGTAAAGGGAAGGCTCGTTTTCTATCCTCCGGGAAGTTCTGATCCTGAACCTATACAGCGTGCTTGGGTGGAGGTCAAAGACAATGAGTGGTGGATAAAGCCTGATGTAGTCGCAGCTTCGGGTTACACTGACTACAACGGATACTTCAGTTTTTCCGGCATTAACAACGATGACGGCTGGTTTCAGGACGGACGCGACATATACATTGAGGTTTTTGCAGAAAACTGGGCAGTAGATGTGGTGGATAATCCTCAATGGTTGCAATGGCCGCCATGGGAAGACCCAACCTATCACGCCAATAACAAGGACGACACCGTTGGTGATGTAGACGACCACTCGACTGTAGACTTCGGCTGGCTGACTCCGGGGGATCCTGGAGCCTACAACATACTCAACACAGTGCTCACTGGTTGGAGTTTTCTAAGCGCTCAACAAGGCATTAATGCCCCTAAAGTGAAAGCCTTCTTCATAGATGATTTTACTCCTGGAAGATCGTATTATTACGGCGGTTCACTTCCTGACCCCCTCAATATAGGAGGAGTCCATATCTCAGACGATTACGGGGATCAGTGGCATGAGGATGTGATTCTGCATGAATACGGACACTACATTATGGATGCGTACGCTGATTTCTGGCCACCTCTTTCCGATTTGTCTCACGCTCCCGGGGCAGTTTCGGATTTCGCTCCACTAAAGACGGCGTGGGTTGAGGGATGGGCACATTTCTTCTCAGCAGCAGCTCAACGCTGGGCAGGCTACTCAACCCCAGAAATCGGAAACGATTTCAATATCGAGGACAATTATCCAAGTGACGGCGATGAGGCAGCGGTTGCTGGCATTCTCTGGGACATATATGATCCGTACAATGCATTTGAACCCCAGGACTATTTAAGTTTAGGATTCGGTCCAATATGGGATGTTCTGAGAAACTATGATCCTGAGAGCAATACAGATGACTGGACCACAGAATGGATTTCCAATCCCACCATCGTCGAGGGATGGTGGTCTTGGATCGCCCCTGAGTCGTGGGTGATCAGTGGAGATAAGGGTGAATGGCCAATCGGCAAAGATCATCCTTGTGACATATATGATTTCTGGGATGGTTTCCTCGCTCGAAATCCCATATCGGAACCGCTAAACCGCTATAAGATCAACAGACTGTGGAAAATATATATCGATTTGCATGGAGTCAGCATACCTGACAATGTTCCACCCAACAATCCGACAGAGTATAGCTCAAGCCACACTGTAGGTGTGCCATCGTGGGGCGAAAGAATCCGCATCGTCGTGAGCGGGGCTTATGATGACCTGAGCGGCGTCGATGGATACTCAGTCGTTTGGGACAATTCGCCGTTCACACTCCCACCTGAAACAACGAATGAACTAGGAGACGTAATAATTAGTCCCACCCTTAGCGAAGGAATCGAATGGTACTTTCACTTGAGAACAAAAGATTACGCTGGAAACTGGGCACCCGACGCTTTACATGGTGGTCCGTTCTATGTAAAAATAGAAACTCCAGATGACGACACAACAGGTCCATCCTTTTCCAATCCAACATCATATTATTTCCAAGTGACACCAGGATCTGGTTTTTCCCCAGCAATATGGGTCCTACGATTGTGCATAGATGTTACTGATCCCAGCGGGATCTCCGACGTCAGGTTCGATTGGTTCGGCTTGTACCCCTCCACTGGTTCCTCTGGCAACACTTACTGGATAGATTGGTATTACGGTGGTGGTTGGTGGTATGAGTATTACACCGACAGTTGGTTCCACGGGTCTGGGCTTTACCTTGGACAAACTATATCTTGGCAGGTTCAAGCATATGACGACGATAACGAGGGATGGTTAGACAGAGCATGGGCTATAAGCCCATTATACAACACTCAAGTGATAGAACCACCCACTGGACTGGGAAATTTCCTCGGAGTCGATATTTCCATCGAACCTTCATCCCGCGTTGCCGAACTTGGCACGTTTACAACATACACGCTATTCATTAGCAACATCGGATTCATACCCGATGCATACAGCCTAACACTTCAAGGACTAGATTCAAGCTGGCGGTACCGCTTCTCAGCTAATCCCGTGATTGTTAATCCAAAACAAACTGTATCAGTTACCTTAACTCTCGCATCACCTTATGCTTCCATAATACTAACGGATTACGTGTTCACAGTTACAGCTACCAGTCTTGGAGATCCAAGCATTTTCGACACGACAGACGCGGTCATAAGCGTCGTGGGACCATTCTTCGTAATCACTGCAGATTCTCCAGTAGACATCTTGGTAACCGCTCCCAACGGACTCAGAGTAGGGTACAACCCAGAAACAGGAACGTCAATAAACGAAATACCCCGCGCATTGTATTCCGGACAAGGATCTGAGCCTCAAATAGTCCAAATTCCGAACTCACTAGTAGGATTCTACTTAATAGACATCTTCGGAACAGGCACGGGAACATACACCATAACCATGGAGTCTCTAGCCTCTGACGGGTCAACCATCGACACAGTAACATGGACAGGAACAACCGAACCCGGGCAACACAACACTCAAACAGTGGAAGTAGAACCTGACGGAACTTTCGCAGACATGACGCCTCCAACAACAGAAATTACTTTGACAGGCACACTCGGATTGAATGACTGGTATGTATCCGATGTCGTTGTCACGCTTACAGCAACCGACCACCTATCAGAGGTTGCACTAACACAATACAGCTTCGATGGAGCAACGTGGATTACATACACAGGCCAGTTCACAATCAATGTCCAGGGAACTACCACCATATACTACAACTCAACAGACAACATCGGAAACGTAGAAGAAACAAAAAGCACAAGCATGAAAATAGACACCACACTGCCCACAGTAAACATAGTCAATCCGCCAGCAGGATATGCCCTCCAAGACGGAGTAACTTTCAGAGTAAGCGCCACAGACATAGTAAGCGGCATCTCATCCGTCAAACTATCCATCCGCGATGCAGCAGGAAACCCCGTCGGCTTTGAAGACATGTCACCAACATTTGATCTACTCACTAATCTATGGAGCCTCAACTTCGACACGCTCATGCTCCCAGACGGATACTACACGGCTACAGCAACAGCCATGGACAACGCAGGCAACATCGCATCAACAACTGTTCCCTACAGTATAAGAAACTGGGCGGTGATAGAGCTACTCCCAGCGTCCGAGAGGAACAAGGCAGGACGTACCATGCCCGTAAAGTTCGCTCTACGAGTTGTCGCCTCAGTCGACCCCAACCAACCATTCGTCTACAACGAAGAACTCACAATCCAAATATCCGACTCAAGCAGCATCCTACAAATATCCACCTTCGGAACACACGCAACAGACTACCGCATCAATCCGACCACTGAGCTGTATATCACCAACTTCAAAACCCTCAAAACCCCAAAACAATACACAGCCACAATCCTAAGACAAGACTTCAACATCGGAAGCTTCACATTCACAACCGTCAAATAAGCCTGCACCTTTAATTCGACTTCACCGGTACGATTCCTTTCTTGTGTTCTGTTATATGATTCTGAAAGCCCACCAGTTAAAAGCGCCTTGAACGTGGCAGAAATGCTCAAAACCTTAGGCTTCAATCTTACTTTTTACGTAGCTCCAAATATGTTTTGAGGAAACTCGCGAGCCTAAGCAGTCAAGACCTGAGCATGCTTAAGGCAGTGTTTGCAGAAAACAGGCATCCAAGATTCATGAAGGAATTCAGCTTTCACGACCCTACGGCAAAAGCAAATTCTACGGAAAAGCAGCTGAAGCAGCTGACCTCGATAAACTCACGAAATTAGTAGGTATATGCGCAATGCTGCTACAGCTCGGACCTTGGCGAGTTTTTTACAAAGCTGGACAACTCGTCTATCGAAAAAAGATAGGCACTACAGCGTGAGTTAAGGAAAAAGCAAGTGGCAAAAATCCTGACCCAAAAGTCGCCGTAGATCGTCATCTTCAATGGGAAAGAAAGAGAGAAAAATAGAAATCCGGACTCGGAGGTCAGTCAAGATGCCAGTTAGTCGGCGAAGTGGACAAGAAAAGCTAATATTCGCTTCAACTGTGTTTCCTAGCAAGTCATCAGAAACAAACACCTTGCTTATGGCAGAAAGCATCCGCGCCTTTGCACAATCCCTCGCACACGCTCCCATTTGGCTGTTCACTTCGGAAACCCAAAAACAACTCTCTAATGCTTTTAGAGAGAGGCTGCTTGCCCTAGATGTATCTCTTATCCCCTTCAGAATCAACCGTGAGATTCTCGGCTTTCCCCTTGTAGGCGATGTTTCCCCTGCCGCCTTAGCCGAGTCAAAAGCTGCTAACCAAGCCGAGCTTCTTGCATGGTTAGGTGGCAACACGCTTGTGATTCAGAAACTAAAGGAATTGCTTCTTCCGAGCAACAAGACCTTGGGTTTCAGACCGGTTCACCATACTCTTATAGGGTCACGATATGATGAGCCGCTCGATCCTTTCTGGACACTGATATACCGCTACTGCAACGTTCCCGAGACTCGCGTCTTTCCCATGATGACGCATGTAGATGGAACAAGAATTCGTCCCTATTTCAATGCTGGCTTGTTAGTGACTCGTCCAGTAAGGCGTTTGCTTCAAGGTTGGCATCTTTTCAGAAGTTCTATCAGAAGGATGAGCGTTACGCTGTTTTCGTTCACCAAGCTGTGCTTTCAGGGGTCATTCTGTCGATGCTACAGACTGGCGAAATCCAAGAACTGCCTCCGACATACAATTACCCCCTGCACCTGCACGCACAAGACGTCACCGATCATCGTCCCTCCTCTTTAGAAGAACTGGTGATCTTTCGCCATGAGGGATTCTACGCGGATCCAGAGTGGATCAACAGGATGCCAGCAAAGGAACCTCTCAAACAGTGGATTGCCAAGCGGTTAACGCCACCATAGATAGCACAATGAACCCAGTGAGTCTTACGTACTGATAAAGAGTAGTCGAGATCATATGCGGTACGCCACAAAGAGAGCCGAAGAGTTTTAAGACCTCTCATCAGGCACTTCCAAACGCTGAAGGTGAGTACAATGATGGAGAACGAATTTCGGAAGAGTCTACGAAAGCGGGGGCTGAGCGCAAAGAATATTGATTTTGCCGTAAAGGCGGTCAGAGAGTATGAGGCTTATCTTGAGGACAGGAAAACATCGTTTGAGTCCGCCAGTCTGGATGTGCTCAAGGGCTATGTCTCGTTGTTGATTAAAGAAGGCAAAAATTCGTTGGATAGACTGATCGCTCGTGCCCGTTACTGCAGCCTCACGAAGAAGAACGATAACTTCGTATACCTCGTGTCACTCTTTGGGGCTGTAAACGTATTGCCAGACATGGGTAAAAGGCTGGGAATAATTGCCGGAGAGGAAGCACGGCGTAAGGTCTTTGAAGGGTTTGAACTGCCCCCTTTGGGCTCACCTCAGGATGACTACCCTAAGCTCACTAAGAGAATCATGGACGGATTGGAGGCGGAGTTGCCCAGCGAAACATGCAGGGAAGTTCTCACATGGAACTATCATAAGGTGCCGGTTGAGGCCTTCAAAGAGAAGAAGGAAAGGTTCGAGAAAGCCAGCAGCCTCGACGAATTCCTGAAAGATGAGCACCGAAGGTTCATAGAAGAGCTGGCTGATTACATGGAGCGGGGGCAAATATGGTACGAGCAAGAGATCACCCCAGAGGTTTTGGAGTTCGTAAAGCGCAATCCAGAAATTCAGAATGGCGTTAGACAAGGCGACAAAATCTACGTCAGTAAAATACCATTCGCACCCAAGCAGTACCTATCCGAGAGGGATCCAGCTATGAAAAGATACTACGCTTGCCATTGCCAACTGGTCAGAACCGCCATACGCGACGGCAACCCAAAGATCTCACCCATATTCTGCTACTGCAGCGGCGGCTTTGAAAAGCTACCCTTCGACGTGATATTCGGCGAACCAGTAAAAGTCGAGCTGCTGGAGAGCGCACTCAAAGGCGACATGCGATGTCGCTTCGCCATCACAATCCCGAAAAATATAACGAAATCCAGAATCCAGACAACCATATAAAAGAGTCGAAGCAGGAGAAATTCTGACCATTCAACGAACCAACATAGAAACACAAGCCAACATACCTCAACGCGCACCACAACCAACAATGAAGCGCACCACAAACCATGCAGAAACGCACCACAAAGTGAAAGTAAACAGAGCCAGAAACACAAACAGAACCAAAAACAAAAATCAAAACACAAACGGAACAGACCCAGCCTCCTCCAAAAATTTTTCACACACTCATACTAGTAGACCCTGCGATAATAATGGTTATATTTTCAACCTGCTCTGTCTTGAGAATGAGCTAGACGTGGTGGGGTCGTAGTCTAGCCAGGGATGACGACGGGCTCCAGAAGCAAGCCAAAAGACGGGTTTGCGGACTCGCACCGCGAGAATGAAGAAGTTCTGGAGCGGTCAAAATGGGAGAAACCCGTAGGTCGTCGGTTCAATTCCGACCGGCCCCACCAAACGTTCTTTTGTCAGGGCTTCAGACATACGCCATCAGCAGGGAATTAGAGAATGCTCCAAAGACGGCTTCGCGTGCGTTTTATATGTGGACACGTGAAACGAGGTTAAGGGAAACACCACTTGACTCGAATGAAGGAAGTCTCTCGGAAACGTTTCGGTTATCACGTAGTATATGATGTTGACATTTGCGACGCTATTGATTTTGCAGACACATATGGTTTCGGATACATTGTACCCGACTTGATGATTCCACGTTTCTTTCCAGAGCGTTTCAGTCAATCAGAAAGACGACACATCCGCAAAGTTGCAGCATCAAAGGATGTTTCGATTTCATTTCACGGTCCATCCGATTACTTGAACATAGGCACTCTGTATCCAGAAGTAAAGCGCTCTGTCATTGATCGTATGAAAATGTGTATCGATTTCGCCAGAGACGTAGAGGCAAAAAGATTCACGATTCACATAGACCCCCCGTATGATTTTGTTTTCGCGGGAAGAGAGGGAACGTTTCTGAGAGATCACTGGATGATTTACAAGAATTCACTCAGACAAAGCTTGGTTGAACTTGCGGAACATGCTCGACGAGAAGTGCTTCTCTGTGTCGAAAACGATCGGCTGACGACAATGGGGATAGAAGTCCTAGAAGACCTTTTGCCGCAAGGAAACCTATTTCTAGCATGGGATCTGCCAAAAAGCCATTCAATGAATGGGAGAAGTATAGTTGAGATTGAGAATTTTCTCCTTAGCCATTTAGATAAAGTGAAAGAATGCCACGTTCACGATCAGAAAGCGGGCAAGCATTCACATGATGTCATTGGAGCGGGAAACATCGATTTTTCTCGCTATCTTAGACTGCTGTTGCCTCGAGAAGTCTGCTTCACACTCGAAATTCGTCCCAGAGAAAAAGCCCTGGAAAGTCTGAGAATTCTGGTGGGCATGGTCGAAGAGCTAGGATGGAAGGTCTCAATCCTCACCAGCAACCCATTGTAAACCTCAAACATAGATCTAAACCTATAAAGCCCAGCCAGAGCCGAATTCTACGGGAGTACAGAAAACTCTATATGCTTATTCGTTGCTGTCCGCTCACAACTGACTACTGATCATTAGCGGAGAGGGAAGAAGTTTATGGTAATCAAAGATTTGACCGCGTTCTACTCTAAGAGCGCGCTAAGTATGAGACGTTCCGAAATCCGAGAGCTCCTCAAGGTAACCAGGCGACCGGACATAATCTCTTTCGCAGGCGGACTTCCAGGACCAGAGACCTTTCCAGTGAAAGAGCTAGAAGAAATCTCATGTCAAGTTCTTCGTGAAAAAGGAGCCCTGGCTCTACAGTACGGACCAACCGAAGGCGAGATGCCCCTCCGTGAGGAAATCGCCAAATGGCTGAGCCGTGAAAAAGCAACGATCAAACCGGAGAACATTTTGATAACCGAAGGGTCGCAGCAGGGCCTCGACATTGTTTCCAAAGTGTTCTTGGATCCAAATGACATCATCATACTGGAGTTGCCAACGTATATCGGCGGCCTGCAAGCATTCTCGGCGTACAGAGCCAAGACGATCGGAGTGCCCCAAGATAGGCATGGCATGAGGATGGATCTGTTGGAAAAGGTGCTAGCCAGACTGGCTAAAAGAAAGAAGAAGCCAAAGTTCATCTACGTGGTACCCGACTTCCAGAATCCTTCCGGCGTCACAATGACCGTGGAGCGGCGAAAAAGACTTTTAGAACTAGCCTACCAACATGAGGTTCCCATCCTAGAAGACAGCCCCTATCGAGAGCTACGCTACACAGGGGAAACCGTTCCTGCTATCTATGGCTTAGACACTGAGAATCAAGTGATGGTTCTCGGCACCTTCTCTAAGCTGTTGTGTCCCGGTCTCAGATTGGCTTGGATAATGGCTCCACATGAATGGATGGACCGCATGGTGGTGGCAAAACAAGGCATGGATCTCTGCTCTCCAACCTACACTCAACTCATAGGTGCTGAATACATGAAACGCAGACTGTTACTACAGCAAATCGAAAAGATCCGAGAGATCTACGGTAGAAAACTGCAGGTCATGTTGAAAGCGTTGAAGAAGTACATGCCCAAAGGCGTCAAATGGAGCAAACCCGAAGGCGGACTGTTTCTCTGGATCAAGCTACCTAAGAAATTGAGCGCCAACGACCTTTTCCTAAAAGCTATCGAGAACAAGGTTGCCTACGTTGTGGGTTCAGCATTTCACTGTAACGGTAAGGGACAAAACACCATGAGGATGAACTTCTCGTTTTCATCAGAGCAGCAAATAGATGAAGGAATTCAGCGACTGGCAAAGATGATTAGAGAAAACATGTAGACACTCGATCCTAGTCTTTCAGCAGGGCAAACACCTAGAACAACATTCCTGTAGAAGCAGGCCTCAAGAGGTAACCCTCCTTCCTCCACACAGTCTCAGCCGCAGCAACCGATTGCTAGCGTGTTGATGGCACTAAGCGCAATTTGTCTTCAACACGCGCGGCCACAGCCCAATGAGTCAAACAGTAAGCAAAAACCCTTTAAAGCTAGATCAAGGCTCATCCTCTTCCGAACGAATCGCGAGGCTGACCCTATGGTCTATGCAGTTGAGGCCGAAGACTTGGGCAAGCGCTTTGGAGACATAGTTGCCCTTCAAGGACTAACGTTCAGAGTTGAAGAAGGTAGAATCTTCGGGTTGATTGGCCCAAACGGTGCAGGAAAGACAACTTCGCTCAGAATTTTCTCAACCCTCTTGTTGCCCACGTCAGGTTCGGCAAGGGTTTTTGGGCACGATGTTGTCAATGAGGCCTCTGAGGTTCGCAGACTCATTACCTACTTACCTGAGGAAGCCGGCGCCTACAAGAACCTGTCGGGGTATGAATATCTGCAGTTTATGGGAAGGTTCAACAGTCAAAATGGAGATGACCTAGCCAAGATGGTTGAAGACGCAGCTTCAATTTCAGGCCTAGGAGAGCGTCTACGCGACAAGGTGAAAACTTACAGTAAAGGAATGAAACGGCGCTTACTCGTGGCTCGAGCGCTTATGAACAAGCCTAAGCTCGCAGTTTTAGACGAGCCCACAAGCGGCTTGGACGTGTTGCATTCACATCATGTTCGCGGCATAATCAAGAAGTACGTGGAAGAACAGGGCGTAACAGTTCTGCTGTCAAGCCACAATATGCTTGAGGTAGAGTATCTTTGCGAAAAAGTGGCACTAATAAGCAAGGGCAAGATCGTGGCTGAAGGCGCGCCAGTAGAGCTTAAAGTTAGGTACAAGTCTTCAAATCTGGAGGAGGTTTTTGCTGAGGTGGCCGGCCTTGCTTGAAGGTTTAGGCAACATTATAGTGAAAGAAGTCAAAGAACTGATACGTGACCCAAAAATACTCATCGGCATGATAATAATTCCAATGCTTCTCTTTCCCTTCATGGGTTTGGCCTTAAGAGTTGCCACGCAGACCGCTGTCGAAAGCACCAAGGCAATGTCAATTGGGGTCATAGACCAAGATCGAGGCGTATATGCTCAGACTTTGTTCGAGCTCTTCTCTGTGTCTAACCTCACAGTTGTTCGGCTCGATGCCACGGACATTCAGCAGATTGCGAAAAACGTTCAGGAGTCCAACATGACGGCGGTTGTAGTCATACCCGAGGGGTTTAGCCAAAACATCACAGACAATATACAAGCGAAGCTAAATGTATACGGCGTGTTCAGAGGCGCTGGCATGGCAGAGACAACGAGTCCCTCGACAGTGGTTTCTCTAGTCAATGCATATAGCAGGCAGTTGGCGCTTCAAAAGGCTGGAAATAACACAGCGATACTCGACCCAGTGTCACCGTCTCAAGAATCCATTGTGAAGGGAAAGGTTGTGAGTGTGAGTCCTAGCGTTCTATCCACGCTAGTGTTATCGCAATACATAGGCGTACCTATCGGGATCACTGTACTGATTGTCTTCGCCATGCAAATCGCAGCCACGTCTGTAGCCTCTGAGAAGGAAGACAAAACTCTGGAAACCATGTTGACCATGCCGGTCGGTAGGTTTACTATACTGTTGGGCAAGCTGTCCGGATCCACTATTGCCGCAGCAGTTGGAGCTCTAGCTATGGTGATCGGGTTAAACTACTACATGAGTTCTATCACCTTTGCCGTGCCAGCCGAGGCAGGTGTTGATCTCAACAGCATTGGACTTGCTCCTACATTAACCGCTTACCTGGTGTTAGCAGCTTCGCTGTTTGTTACGCTGCTCTCCGCCCTAGCATTAGCCATCGCCGTCTCTTCCTTTGCAGAAGATGTCAGGAGTGCCCAAGCCATCGTGGGCTACTTCTACTTCATAATTTTCATTCCTATGATGTTCCTGATGTACACTGACATCAGTTTGATGCCTTTACCTATTCGCCTAGTCCTATTGGCAATACCCTACACGCATCCGATGCTGGCGGCTAGAGCAGGTTTCACCGGAGACTACACGACCGCAGTTCTGGGAATAGCCTACGTAACTGCCTTCACACTAACCATATTATACATAGCAGCAAGAGTGTTTACCACGGAGAAAATATTAACCGCGAGAATTCGTTTTCGAAGGCCGAAGAAACGAGAGGAATGAATGGCCATCAGGTTTTCAAACTTGAGTGATTCAACACTGGAAAGATATTTAGAAACCGTTGACTTGCCCAGCCTTCTCCGTGAACTAGATGCTCAGAACATTAACCTTCTGTTTAGTGAGATCAAACACTTTACTGAAAAAGAGGCGGAAAAGAGGGACAAAATCGTCGTCAGCTACTTCGGTGAAGACGGAGTCAAGCAAATAGTGAACGCAATTGTAACCCGCTTAACCTCGCAACCAAGACTTGGACTGCACGCTCAAATCCTAGATATGGGAGCAGGGTCAGGCTTCTTCACGGTAAGGGTCGCACACAAGTTGAAGGAAAAATTGCCAAATGCCTCATTCTATGCTGTGGATGCCACTCCAGCCATGTTGTTAGCCATTGCAAGAAAAGCCGAGGGCATAATCCCATTCTTTGGAATAGCCGAAAACATAGCTGGAAGCATAAAAGAAGCGAAGAACTACGCCAACGTGCCTGAGCAGTTTGACGCGGTGTTCTCAACACTGATGCTACACCACTGCCCGGACATATGCAAGGTCTTCCACAGCATCAGAGAAGTCTTAAAACCCTCTGGAAAAGCCGTCATTGTTGACCTCTGTACACATTCCTTTAAGGAATTCAAAGAAGATATGGGTGACATACATCTTGGATTTGATCCCGGCCAAATCAGAAAAAAGGCAAAAAAAGCGTTCTCACAAGTTTCGGTTAAGGTGCTGCCCGGAATCTGCTGTGAAAGCTCGGGTCGAAGCGCCCAGCTGTTCATAGCGACAGCCAGACCCTAGGACCTAGAAGAAGTTAATCACTACTGTCTCACATGCTCAACAACTCAATATCACA
>Ga0315308_1000733_pt1 | contig 18670 bp, 17 predicted proteins | sample TDP3_MG_FD_203078 | JGI IMG/M metagenome (GOLD analysis project Ga0315308, IMG submission 203078) | Freshwater sediment microbial communities from Lake Towuti, South Sulawesi, Indonesia - TDP3 | ecosystem: Environmental > Aquatic > Freshwater > Lake > Sediment | place: Indonesia: South Sulawesi... | reverse complement strand
CTTGGATCTTTTTCAACGACGAACAGGTAGTTCCTAATCTCAGGGAACCCAAAGATCGCACTGTCTATAGCGAATGGGCTCGTCAAAGTACCCCTAATCTTCACGAGATCGTCAAGCCTATACTTGGGTGGAGCAAGTCTCAACAATGTTCGTCCGCAGGAGCATTTTTCAAGTATCGCGTGAGAGAAATCATTCGACCTGAATCTGATCGAGAGGGTGCCCGTCCTAGTTAAAGTTGTAAATACAAGCTCGCCTTCCTCTCCCTCTGAGACTCTCTCCCCAGTTTTCGGGTCGATAACCTCGACGAGCGTGTGGTCTTCAGGCCAATGGACCCCATCCTTCTCTTCGCATTCAGCCGCGCTTCCAGCTTCAGTTAGGCCGTAGCCTATCCTGACCTCGATGCTCCACCTCTCCTCAAGCTTCTTTCTAACGACCTCAGGGAGCGGTTCACCTAGCGCATACGCCAACCTCAGTGAACTTTTCCTAGGATCCTTCCCGATCTCTTTCTCGTAGACATAGGAAAGCTTGAGCATGAATTGAGGAATGCCGAGTATAACAGTTGGCTTGAATACGTCTATTATCCGAGCCTGCTGCTTGCCAGTGGGGAGCTTCCCAGCGGGAATGACCGTCGCTCCAAGATGTCTAGCTCCTTCATGAAGGCAGATCCCTGCGAAGAACATCCCGTAAGGAGTGACGTTATGAACGACATCTTGAGATGTTACTCCTATCAATCCTAGGTTTCTCGCCTCCATCGAAGTCTGTGCCTCAAGGTCGTCATCGGAGAATCCGATGATCGCAGGCAGCCCGGACGTGCCTGAAGTTGTATGCCAAACAGAGATCTTCGAAGCTATCGGCGCTAAGTAATCCGCGAAATCTTCCTTGCTTGAGAATGGAATCTTCACGAGGTCGTCGTAAGCCTTGATATCGTTCAGTTCCACTCCAGCTTGCCTGAACTTTTCTCTATAGAGCCTAGTCTTCTCATATGCAAGCCTGAGTGTGCTTCTAAGTCTTCTCTTCTGGAGCCTTTCAAGCTCCTTTCTAGGGAGTCTTTCAACGTCTCTTACCATGCAGCATCACGGTTGCTCATAATTACTCCTCGGCTTTCTTTAGGAATATGCCCTCTGGGTCGACCTTTTCGCGTAGAACTCTTATCTCGAACTCGGTGGGTGGCGTCGTTTCTCTTGCCCGCGAAACATCAAGCTCAAAGCCTGTGCTCTCTTTGACCTGCTCTGGCGTCACTCCCGGGTGGTATGATGCGAGGTGAGCCCGCTTCGTGTGTTCATCAAACCTTAGCACCCCCAAGGTAGTGATCACTGCAGAGGGGCCGCCCCAAAGCAGCCCAGCCTGTTTCCTTCCGTCCGGCCCATCGATCCATCCTGGGCTTGTGATATAGTCGCAGCGTTCCGGGAACCGCCTTTTTTCATGGACAGCGATTATTATCGTCCGCTTCGAGAGGCATGCGATGTCACCAGAGCCTCCGCTCCCAGGAAACCTGACCTTGGGGTGTTGGTATTCACCGATGCATGTCGTATTTATGTTCCCATACATGTCGACCTGTGCCCCGCCGAGAAATCCAACATCGATGAACCCTCTCTGTAGGACAGTAGAGAAGACATCGAAGAGGCCTGTCGCGGTGGAGGCGAATCGCATCGTGCGCGGATCTCCCACGGACATGGGGAGATGGGCAAGCTTGCAGTCAACCGCACCAGCCTCGAAGACGATGACGCAGTTGGGAGCGTTGGTGTGCTGGGCGAGCATCGCCCCGAGCATTGGCAGGCCCGTTCCTGCAAAAACGATTTCATGGTCGTTGATTTCCCGCGCTGCAGCCACCGCCATGAGTTCCGTCAAAGTGTACATTTTCGCGCGTTTTTTCATCATTCGCCTACCTCCGCTTGAGCTTAGGTGCATATCCCAGCTTCTTGTGGGCCTTGAGCGTTCTAAGTTTCTTGTTGCCGCCTATTTTTTCGAGGTACTCCATCCAGTCATTCAACCCGTAAACGTATTCATCAAGAAATTCTTTGAAGGAGACATCATCATTCGCTCTCTCGTGATACAAGCGCAGGAATTCCGGGTCGTAGTCGTAGTATCGGTAACAAGCATAGGGGTGAGCGCCATAGGGAACCTTGACGATAGCGTTGACGCGGAAGAACGGGATATAGTTGTGCTCAGGGAACTCGCGTAGCTTCTTTGGCTTCACGATCTCCTCACAGGTAACGATGAGTTTTTTCGCGGCCTTTGCTTGCTGCTCGTCGCCGAAGTTCTGTCCGTAAATCCTGACGGTTCCTTCGGTATCGACAATTTGGGCATGAATGATCGTTACATCAGGTTGAATTGCGGGAAGCAGTACGATTTTTCCTCGAGTGAACGGGCATTCCATCACCGCAAATTTCTTAGAAGCGATCTTCCGGTCGCTCTTCCTGAGCTCAGGGCTGAAACCCTCCTTCTTGAGCATGTCTGATCCTAGCATGGTCCGGGTAGGGATGAAGGGAATTCCCATGGCACCTGCTGCAAACCGTTGCACCATCCCGAAGTTGCTGTAGTCCTCCCATCCTATCAGGCGTTTCTCAACCGCGTCTCTGAAGCGTGGACCGATGCGGGCGAAGGCCTCATCAGCCTCATAGGCGAGTTCAACCCTGCGGACGCAGCCCGCGCCAATCAGCATGTCCCAGTCGCCGCCTGGGGAGTGCCCGTAAACGTGGAGGTTTCGCTTGCGCTGTCGAATAATCTCGTGAACAAATGCCATTGGGTGGCGCTGGGTCGTGAAGCCCCCGAGCGAGATGTGAGCTCCATTTGGAACGAGTTCGGCAGCCTCGCGCAGGGTCATGACTTTTTCTTCCAGTTCCGGCATTGCCATCGCTCTTCACTCTAGATTTGAGAATCATATGAAAAAGAATTATATAAAAAAGAATGGACTGGAGACCAAGATTGTGAGAACAGGATCATAGCCTTCTTGAACTCGAGGTTTTTGCCTTCAAGGCTTGAAAACTAAGGCTAGTAGGCACAGCGGAACTGATATCGCTAATGTAAGTGACAAGGCGGCTAAGGTTAGCTTTAGGAATCGGAGGTAATCGAGCTCAAGAATCCTTGACGCGAAAACGCTATTCTGAAACTTGGTTGTGGGCAGTGAGACCGGAAAGTAGTTCAGTCAAGCTAGTGATCTTGGACTTGACCAAGAGAAGAATAGAACCGATCTATAAGGAGATCTTGCAGAACCATGTCTTAGTCCGCAAAGTTCTAGCTTATGAGATGTTAGAACTCCATATTCCAAAGGACGTCTAGGGTAAGTCGATTTAATCAACATACCAAGCTATCCTAGAGAAAACGATTAATTGCTCTTTGATCATCTTCTTGAACGAAGAAAACGGTGAGCCGCCCCCGGCGCTTATCTAGTTGGTAATCAGATGCGCATTGCAATACTGCATATGGGGTTCTTCTACAGTGGTGGAGGAGAAAGAACTGCTATCTACGAAGCTCTTGGCCTACAAGAGAGAGGATATTCAATTTCATGTTTCGCGCCGATTGTCCGTCATGATCAATCCTTCCCTGAGCTCCTTCGCAAGATACAGGTGGAGAGTTTTCTGCCCAAATTCCACGCTCCGATACCATTGCGTGAGGCCTTCAGCATGGTCGCGTCTTCAATACTCAGTCCCGCTCTGGCAAGTCGCTTCAAGCCATACGATGTCTTCCTCTGTCATGGCCAGCCGAGTATGTGGATGGGATATGTCCTTCACAGGATGCTAAAGAAGCCGTATATCTGCTACATTCATCAGCCAAACAGGTTTCTGTACCCAAGAAAGATCGACATTGAAACAGGCTGGAAGGTAAATCCAAGCCTGAGAGTTCTGAACTTTCTGGTAAGTCGAACGTGGTGGAAAGAGATAAGAAGACTCGATAGACTGTCCGTCGAGCATGCTTCAACAATTCTTGCAAACAGCAATTGGACAGCGAGGAAGCTCCGCCAAATTTATGAGCTACGTGTCAGAGTCGTCCATCCAGGGATCGATGCCAGACAACTAAGGCGCAACGCGGACCTAGCTCGATCACTTCCTAATAAGTACGCCTCGAAACGCCCATTTATTTTATCGACAAACCGCCATTATCCTCAGAAGAGATTGGATTGGCTGATCTACATGATGATCCACATTCTCGCTAGAGCGCCGGAAACGAATCTTATCTTGACAGGGAGAGCAACGTCATACACTGCCAATCTGATGAAGTTGTGCAAGGATTTGGGAGTTGACAGGCACGTTACTTTTTCAGGCGAGGTAAACGAAGTTGAGCTGGCCCTATTGTACTCCACAGCTGCTGTATGCGCCTATGCGGCGCCAGAGGAAGATTTTGGCCTCGGGCCTCCAGAAGCCGGAATCTGCAACACCCCCTCTGTCGTATGGAACTATGCTGGTCCCTCCGAGACTGTTCTCGATGGAATCACGGGCTACCGAGCCGTTCCCTACAATCTCTCTGACTTCGCAGAAAAGGTCTCACGGCTTCTCACGGACGAAGGACTAAGAAACAGGTTAGGCGAGAGGGCGCATGAGTATGTTGAAAAGAACTTTACTTGGGACAGGCACCTAGCTCAACTTGAGGAAGTTATCGCATCGGTCATATGAGGGGATCAAATATTATGTTCCGCGGCTGATCGTATGAACGGCAATCAATTGGTCGAGACATAGATTTACTCGACAATCATAATCATATCCAACGCACTTCTTGTAAGCGGATGAGTGTGATATAGACGGCGTTCCTACCGTAATGTTGTGCGGTGGAAGTGGCGCCAGACTAAGAGAGCAGACCAAGTACATTCCAAAAGCGCTCGTTCCTATAGGAGGAATGCCTACAGTACTCCATGCGATGAAGATCTACACCTGTTACGGGTTTACTGAGTTCATCCTTTGCCTAGGACGGACCTAGGTGACCCAATCAAAATATCTTCCGATCGACGGGGAACATCCGCTTTCAGCAAAGTCGCCCTGTGATGCTTCGAAGCTAGCAGCTCCAGATTTCATTACCTCGATAATTGATGGCTTCCGAGAATTGTCATACCAATAAATGAGATCGGCTCTACTAGGAACCAGATTAACAGAGAGCTTAACGCGTAGTTCTTGAAATTTGTCAACAGTCTATTTCTCTGAGAAAGCATCTCCGTCGCATAACTTCTGTCTTTTCATAGCTCGTCTCATATTTATGCCAGACTTTGGCTCTTGGGCAAAACAAGATTACCCTAGAGATACAAGCTCGGATACGCAAAACTTGTCCACAACCGTATCGTTGCTCAAAATGAACACGAATTCTCCAGAGGACTCGTTGTATCCACGATTGTTTGCTCCTGCGAAAGCAAGATTTACCTTGTTAGTTACTAAGCGTACATCGGGTAAGTTCTTTTCGATCAGATAAACATTATCATCACTCGAGGCATTGTCGACAACGATCAGTTCAAGGTTTGCGTAGTCAGAAGCTTTGACAGATATTAGACACGTTAGAACAATTTGTCCTCCGTTATGATTAAGAACTATGACACTTACCTTGGGCATAGTCTTCAAAATACAAGCTCTCCTATTTCATGCGTGTCATGCGTATAACTGGAACTGGAGCTGATACGTGTGGGAGACATTTGAAAAGTCTACTTTGTAGACTAGGAATGCACCGTATTGTCTGTAGAGAATGAAGGGGCCCCAACCCTCCGTTTTCAACTCGGCAAAGAGTTCGTTTCCGGGATCATGGATATACCATGTCGCATCTTGTTTCTTGAACCACTCTAGAGTGTCATTCTCGTTTCCTCCATAATATTTGGGACAATACATGCTGCCAAGTATACGGTTCGGCGACACACCCCTCTGGATAAGCTGATAGGTGACCATCGGCGGGGCCTCAGTTATCACGGTTCCATGTACATAGGAGTCGGCCACTATGTCGGCCATTCCAAACCAGAACCGTATGCCAGAAGGTGAGTTGCTTAATTGCTCGTAAGACGGCACCATAGCAAGTAGCCAAGTAATCGACATTAGTATGAAAATGCTCCCTAAGATTGTCGACCTACTGATCAAGAAGCGCTTTCCTACTCTACCTGGTTGGGTCTTGGAGTAAGATATTAGACCCAACATAGTCGAAAGGAAGAAGTAATCAAGCATCCAAGGCCTATCGTGCAGCCCTCCAGGGCTCCAAGGCGAGAACAGCCACTGCCAAGTCCAAGGCCATGCGACATAGCGGTACGAGACCGTGAAAAGGATACCTTGGAAAAGGAGAAATCCCACAAAGAGGGCTCGGACTATGTGATCGCTCGGTCTCTTTTTGATCATCTTAACTAGGTAAACTAACGATACTACAAGAATGACTGCCCAGAGAATCTTATATGGCATCGACTCAGGCGGTAGAACGATGAGGGGCGGCTGTTGTCCCGTCCACGCGTAGTAGCTCGCCAAATAGTTCCACCTCAGTGGATATATAAAATCACCCGCCTGCGTTTGCAATATGTAGAGGTATGGAGCCATGGCGGTCAGCCACCCGAAAAAGGCCGGTACAAAACTCGTCACGCTTCTTTTGAATACGAGGTAACAGAACAGAATGCCTATTGAAAGTACCCAGAATTCCGCTCTGCAAATAGATGCAAAGCCTAAGAGCAACCCACACAAGAAGATCTTTTGTTCGTATGCTACAATCGAAAGCAGCAGAAAGAATATTCCAAGAGGCTCATTTACACCTGAAACATCCCAAGCGACCAAGTTCGTATTGAATGCGGTAAGCAGCGACGCAACAACTCCAGCACCCGCGCCGTAGTATCTTCTAACGAGTATGTACATTAGACCGGAAGAGAGGCTGCCTACAACCGCATTGAATAACCTGAAGGGCATTATAGAAGTGCTATTACTTATCCACAGAAGAAAGCTTTGGAGAAGTTCTGGAAGAATACCCCAAAAGTACTCCATGCCTGTAAGATCCCACATTCTACCATGAGCAAGCCCAATCTTCAATGTCAGATAGCTTATTTGCCAATGATGGTAACTGTCCCAGTCGAACGCTATTGGGACTGCATAGAAAAGAAAAAACAGTCTTACAAACAGTGCAACGGATACCAGTACAAGCAAGATCCTAAGTTGCTGCATTCTCGACCTACGTTTAGGTCCCCTGGCTCTTTGAAGATGGCGCCGTGAGGATTTGATCTCCTTCTTGTCTATGGTGAGAAGAGACTTGAGCCCGCTCTCGATTTCGTCGTAATCGATCGACTTATTTTCGGTATCGATCTCGTTCAGAGCGTCGTCCCCTCGAAATAGTGAAACCCGACGATCAAGGTTCTTAGCCGGTTTATTCGCCCAAGACATTCTGTGTAGGCTGAAGATTAATAGGTTTTCTATGAAAGTCGAAAAGATCTTCAGAGTATCAAGCCTTATCTTGACTTAATTCTTGCCATAGTGTATGCCCTTGAAGCGACTCCGCAGGCAGCCACGGAAACTTATGTTTCATCGTTCGCTATACAAAGTCAAGGCAGTCGGTCTAGTGAGCGTTGTATCTGGGGCAAATCTGTGGGAAATAGCTGTTGCCAAAAACAAGTACTAGCGTCATCTCCGCAATGCTACTATTCGTCGCTGGAGGTGTTCGGTACTACGACCACTGTTCGAGGCTGTACGCCCATGGCAGGCTCTGGATGAGACATCAAATCAAGATGTCGTGGATAGTCAAAGCCTTACGGACAATGGTCGATCTAAGGCTTGCAGAAAGAACGGAGCAAGAAGACACATACAGGATTCCAATTCCCACCATCGTTTCAAATAATCGAGTAGAGATCGAGATATGCCAAGCATCAACAATGGCAAACATCAATGTTATGGTGACTAGCTCATTTGTCCTTGGACTTGAAGCTCTTCGCAACAAACCTAGATCTCGATAAGAACAACGAAAGAACCTTGCTTCACACGACTCCTTTTCATATTTGTAACTTCCCAAATATTATAAACTAGCTACTATGATCAAAATACGAGAAAAATGGGAAAGCTAAGAGCATTACTCCCGATATTCAGAAAATTTTCCGGATATGCGATCGGGAGGTTCTATCCCACCAGGCTTTTATGGAGATATGCGATCGGGAGGTTCTATCCCACCAGGCTTTTATGGAATTCTCTACTTCCTCAACTAACGGCAACTTTTGCTGAGGTTCAAGGCCATAAGATGTTTTTGGACACAGGTGACTTTACTTGGTTATCTTTGTGTGGGATATATGAACCGCTCACAACAGAGCTTTTTAAGAGAAGAATCAAAAGGGGAGACGTCGTTTTAGACATCGGGGCATTTATTGGGTACTACACTCTGATTGCCGCAAGACTTGTCGGTGAAAATGGTAAGGTTTTTGCTTTTGAGCCCGATCCTACCAATTTTCAGTTACTTAGGAAGAATGTGAGCATAAACTGTTACGAAAATGTGATAGCAGTACAAAAAGCAGTGTCAGATAGGACTGGAAAAACCAAATTGTATTTGTCGAAAGATAATCCTGGAGACCATAGGATTTACGAGTCATATGACCGTCGGCAATCTATCGAAATTGAAGCAATCCGATTAGACGATTATTTCAAGAATTACGAGCGAAAGATTGACTTCATTAAGATGGATGTGCAAGGGGCTGAGGAGTTTGTGATTCGAGGAATGCCTTTGGTCCTTCAGAAAAATAGAAATATAGAAATTGTTATCGAATTTTGGCCGATCGGATTAAAAAGATCCGGTGTTGAGCCTGAAGAACATCTGAAATCACTTGTTGAATGTAGCTTCAAAATATATGATATTAATGAGCAAAAAAGGAAAGTAGAACTCTCCACGATCGGTGAACTTGTGAAAACGTACAAAGATAGATCTACAAACTTATTCTTGACGAGGCAACCGTTCCCAAACTCGTCGTAACTTGCAGAGAAACTGAAAACCACTATGAGAAGCGAGTCCAAGGAAAAGTTCATTCGCATCCTCCTTGACAACGATATTCACCACAAACAACCACTATCAATTTCGACCAATTGTTTTGTTTTGTTTCAAAAACTAATTAGTTTCGGAGATAGTATTCTGCTTCCCAAGAGTTACCATCATTGGCAAATAAGCTATCTGACATTGAAGATTGGGCTTGCTCATGGTAGAATGTGGGATCTCAATGGAATGGAGTATTACTGGAGGATGAAAAACCCTTAAATCCTTCCTTCTTTGGTCGAAGCGTTTACGTTATGGGTCGTTAATACTTCGTGAATGTTTAAGCCTGTTTCCGGTGCCGACTGGATGTCTTTAGAGGAAGTAACAAAAATGAAGAAATTACTAGAGCTCCAAGGACTCCGCTTCATAGACACGTTCACAAGCCTTAACGGACTGAAAAGACTGCACCGGAGAACTCTAAAATTTATGAAAATTGTGCTCGCTAGGGCGGTTGCCTCAACGGTGGCAAATCCAAACCTCTCAGTCCAATAGGGAGTAGAAGCTTGGATAAACAAAGACGTCTCCAATGCAGTATACAAATGGCATATTTCGGTGAGGAACGCAATCAAGGAGACAAACGTTATCGGAGAGCCCTGGGGTTTTAACTGTTGATCTCAGTGTAGTTTTCTCAGGACCGCTTCCACAAATTACAGAAACAGTAAGAAAGTGTCGATGAGGACTTGAAAGATTCCTAGAATAGTTCACGGCCTGAATATTCAGCACGATCCCTTCGCCGTTTACTTATATGGGAATGAAGTCTGCAATCTTAATGTAGTGCCAGATTGCTAAAAAGCTCAAATATACTATTATGGCGGCTAAGACCATGGTTTTTCCGCGCCCTTCTCCCGTACTGTATCCGTCTTTAAGGATGTAGGCGATGCTTAAGATGAAGCTTGGCATGAAAGATACGATATGATACTCTAAGGTCAGGGCAAATGACATCGGAGCAATGTAACTTATAAACCAGAACGGTAGCAGGCGATGCTCATCACCTACTCTAAAAGTCTTTAGAAAACACGCAAGCACAGCCCAAGCGGATATGGACCAAGTTAACGGATTAAAAGAGGAAGTTATGGCTAAACCCTTTATCGTTACAATCTTGACTATTTCACCAGTCTTCTCATTGATGAAGAAGATGGTACGGGTCTCTGGGCCTATAACCCCTGTTAAAAGAAGGCGCCATATCATTAGGGCACTTTGAGTATAGCTGCCTGAATAGACAAATTTGCAAATGGACACTTGCAAAGCTAGGAACTCGAGGAAGCTATGTCCACTCAAAAGATAGGTTGTATACGCCATCGCGTACGTCAAAAAAGCTAGGGGTAGGCCAGCGACAAAGTAACTCAGTTTCCTCCACGCTCTATCCAGCAAAAGAAAGGCTATGAAGGCCAGTATTATGAAGGCTGCCTCCCATTTGCAGGCTATTCCAAGGCCAATCACCACAGATAGCGCTGGGAAAAGCTTAGGATTCTTAACTGCGTAGAGAAACATCAAAACAGACAAGGAAATGAAAAACGCGGAGTAAATATCTAATGTTGAGGTTTGAGCCGCAGAGAGAAAAAGCTTCTCCAAACTAAGTATGTAGACAGGTATTAACGCGAATACCGTTTTGCCAATAAGCTTGATGGAAATTAGGTAAACCACCAGTAAGATGGATAAACCGAAGAATGCGCTCATCGTGGTTGGGCTATGAAACATTACTTCCGAGATCCCTATGAAAAACTTTCCTAGCGGAGGATGCTCGAAGTTGAACTCGCTTGGCGGGACGCCATGCATGTACAGCCACCCCGCCAGGGCGTAAATGTCCGCGTCAGATACGAAATTTTCTATACTTAAGGTTTCCCCTCTTTCTAATGATGAAAGCCTGCTTTGAACGTTCACGTACCATGATTCATCTAACTTGTTGGCGAAAAACGCGTTGTGAACATTGTAAATATAAACGCCTAAAATGAACAATAGAATCAGAGTCATCCTCGACTCTTCTAAGAACGACAATAGTTTATTCAAGAAGGTTCCTCGGTTAGGCTGCGCATAATCTCTACTACTCAGGCATCTATTAAGAAATATGATAGGAAATTGATATTCTTCTATCCACGCGATCAAAACCGAAATGGCTCCGATGTTAGCCACTATTCTAGGCAAAGATAACTTTCAGACATAGTGGTTGCAGTGAAAACAATACCACTTTTGGTATTGAGGTATCCAAGTCGCGAGTCCACCGCAGAATCGACAGACCTTTGATGGGAACGCCATGTACGGCATAGCTTCAGTCGGATAAACGGTACCGCAGCCGCAGTAAGGACAGATATACGACATTATGAGATCCTCTCACTACAAGTATCGGCTAGCCGTAACCATTTAAATCTTAGTACAACCAACGCTGAAACATGGATCGTCGCCTCTACATGTCAACTGCGAGAATCGAAGGCTCCGTAGATGAAAGGTGACTCGATCGAGGATCTTCCAGATTGGATATATGCGCCACTAGGCACTCGAGGGCTTCGACCTTTCAAGCTCAAAGAATGCTTTCGTTGCTCAAATCAGAATGTCGAAGAACTGCAAGTGATAGAAAAGAAGATTGACGCTGTTCATAACAGAGATCAGGAGATTGCGGACTACAAGATCATCTGCAAGAAATGCAGTTCAACCTTCACAATTCGACTTAGAAACTTGTATATGGTCAAGAAGGGGCAAAAAAGGCAATCGATAACTTTTGTATCGATTCTTGATGAAGAGGGAAGAGGTGAGGGCTGGCTTGGAAGCTTCTGAAATGTGAACCTTAGTGACCACTTCGTGGTGAGGGGTCCTGCCTTAAAAGAATCTAAAAGAGGGGGCGTCTCTACAATATAGCGGTAGATGCCTCGCAAAGGATTGGTTCCATTGGTAGCAGAGAAGGAACCGCTGATCGCTCGGAGGACCTACCAGTACATAATAGTCATAGCGGCTGTGCTCTTCATGGTTCTGCCCTTCGTCAGTAGCTTCAACGAGCTTTTGACTGCAATAGTGATGAGAATCCAATTGTACACTTTCATCCATGACGTTGTAGTTCCGATAGAAGTGAAAATGGTTGCAGCGATACTCCAATACCTCTTTGGAATCCAAACGCTCGTCTCAAGCGAGTACCTACACTTACAGTCCGCCGGTCAAGCGCTAACCGTTTACATTGCTTGGAACTGTGTGGGATGGCAATCGCTAATCCTCTTCGTATTTACTTTGCTTACAGGTTTGCAGGGGCCGTTTACGCGAAGAAGTAAAGCCTTATGCATAATTCTAGGCACGGAAGGAATTTTCTTATTGAACCTCTTCAGAATTGTCTTCGTCGTCCTACTTGCGTTCTATGTGGGCTATCTTCCAGCGGTCGTATTCCACGACTACGCCGGAACAATCTTGACCCTGCTCTATCTGGTCTTATTCTGGTTCTTCTCTTACAACTATGTTCTTGAGCGTGCTTCCACCGCTCAAGAGTCGCAGTGAGGAGGCGCGCCTATCCAACGCAATGTTTAGAAAAATCCAAGAACACGAAAGGTTCTAGAATACTCTGAAGGCTGAATCCTTGAAGAGAACTCTAACAATCAGTGCTTTGGTCGTAGTGCTGATCATAGTTCTCAGCTCTTGGTGCATAGCCTCCAAGCAGCCACAAGTCAGTTATCCGGCGGGTCTCAGCACAATTGAGAAAGCAGCCTTGAAGGCTGAGAGAATCCAAGCCGAAGAATTGAGAGCAGTAACGGAAGCCTTGAAGAAAAACGATTCCGGCAAGATCATCTACGGAGACCGTTTCCTCCGGTGGACCGTACTATCTTACACACTCTGGAGGATAGATCAAGGCGACACTTCGATTGTTGACACAATGGAGGATGTACTGGTCACCTACTACGATCGCGCTTGGTATCCAAACGTGAAGAACCGCCCTAGAATGCCATTCGAAAGTCTGATCCAATATCTGAGAGCGGATGGAGCTTGGGAAGACTACTGGAACGACTACAAACCCGTTCACGTCGCAGCATTCATCCTCGAATACTACACACTCTCATGCTTCGATAAAGAGTGGGGGATGAGAAACTACCAGATACTGAAAAACGTCGCGGACTCCCTAACGAAGATGTGGCTTCCAGACCGCCATCAACCATGCGCATACATAGACGCGTACGGAACAGAAGGTGGAATCCAAATCGTCGAAATCAAAGACCTGACTGCTAGCGTAGACAGCGCGTTCGAATACGCCGCCCTGATAGCGGCGGCAGAAGTCGCTAGGACCCTAGCAAATGATATGGAAGGCTATGGACGCTACACATTTTACGCGAACGATCTGATAGCCCACTTCTACAATCAAGCATGGAACTGGTTCCCGACGTGCATATTCGGAAGCAACGCTGAGGAAGCCTACGGGTTAGGGCTGCAGTTAGGAATGACGCTTCCGTTCATTGATGGAGATGAGAAAGTGGACCAGCTGAAAGAATACCTAGTTAAAAACCTTCGTGAGAACGAGAACTCATGGCTAATAAAATGGAGGAAAGAAGACAAAACCGCGAGCAGCCGATCAGTCTACGCAGCAATAGGACTAGCCCCAAGACACTCACAGGTGGCATACGATATCCTCGAAGCATATGCGGAAGCTGGGCTATCCAATGATCCATGGTATCTGACGGAGACTGACGGCTATGAAGGCAAGGACCCTGTTTGGGTCAGCGGAAAATACCTTCTAGCCTACACTTTCTTCAAGGACAGAACTTCACTCGGTAGAATCCCGTTCTCACCGAAGTTCATCACGGGAAACCTGACTTTCCAATCATCGTATCCGTCCGAGCCACTCCAGCTTCAGAACGTAACAGCAATCTTCCCCTCTCTCCACAACACGATTCAAGTCAATATTAGCAATAAGCTATGGGGAGTGAAACTCATAGTACGAGGTTGCTCAGGATTCAATATCACGATGAATTTCCAGACAGAATATCAGCCGACGGTGTCATGCAGCTCCAGCTACTGGAGGTTCTTCGACGACAGGTCGATGAAGACAACCAAAGTTACCTTCATTTCGACTGGGCAAGATGAAATAACCATCAAATCGCAATAGCAACGACTAGAATTCATTAGGCCGAACTCAACCGTTTTTTGAAGCAAATGTTCTTCTGGAAACAAACTGTCAAGACTATGAGAAACAATAGCGATAGAGTCTTTAACTTCAAATCTTCAATGGATGAAAATTGAGGCGCTGTTCATTCTCTTAACAAATAGACATTACCCTCCGAAAGGAATGGAGTACGTGATGGAGATTATGCCTACAGTTCTGAAAGAATGCGATGTAAATCTCGTCCTTGCAGGGATTTCACGAACTGTACGCCTAGATTGACGTGGTTGGCGAAAAGCCTTCGACTAAACCGTAGGGTTGTCTTCACTAACCATGTCAGGGAAAACAGAAAAAACATTCAGAAATAAGATAGAATAATATTAGAAATACAGAATAAGTCAAAAGAAGTTTTCTAAATGAAGCCGATACAGAAATTTACAAAACACATCAAGGGGTTCTCTATAAAAATAGTTCCGTCTCAGTCTCGCTATAGCACGCTAATCTAGACAATACGACGTCTTCATCTGTCATGAACTTTAACGCTACTAAAACTGTCCAAAAAACTGGAAATAGAACAAAAGTAATCTTCAGAGGAGAAGTTAGCGAACACAAACTAAAACAACTCTACGGGGAGGCCAACGTCTACACCTACCCGGAACCACAAGAAGACTTCGGTTCTAGACCATTAGAAGCAGGGGCGCGTCAAATTCTCTGTCGTGTGGAATTTTTCTGGACGGAAACAGTAGTAAATGAAATGACAGGATATCTTGCCAAGCCCTATGATTTAGGTGATTTCGCTGGGAAGATTTGTAAAATTTTGGTAGACGAAAATCTGAGGAAAAAATTAGGCTCAAGTGCAACTATACATATTAAAAGCATTTTTACATGGGAAAACATGCAAACAAATTAGAAAGTATATTATCAAAACTCAACACATAAGTGTCACAATTGGAAGGGACTTACATGAAGCCTTTAAGGTCTTGGGATGAATTCTGGAAGGAGCGTCCTAAGCTTGAAGCAGATTTAAGAAAGTTTTCTATTTTTAGAAGAAATCTTCAAATGAGTGAAATTCATTCAGTTCTTGAAGCAGGCTGCGGCTGTGCTGCGGATTCTTTCTGTTTCGTTGATATAGGTTGCGAATTTTTCGGCGTCGATCTTTCTTTAGAGGCTATCAGAGTTGCTCGAAAGAACTATTTGCGTTTCAAGCACAACTCCAATTTTATAGTGGGTGATATCAACCATTTACCCTTCAAAAATAACTTCTTTAATTTAGTATGGAATGCTGGTGTCTTAGAGCATTTTAAAGATTTGAGGAATCCTTTACTGGAAATGATCCGGGTGGTTAGACCTAAAGGAACTGTTGCTGTTTTCATCCCCGGCAAGTTCAGCCTTTGGACGATTTTCCGCGAGATTATGTTTTTGGCAGTGAAACTAAATTTGTGTTCTGGTTGGCCTTATGGATGGGAACGATCTTTTACAATAAAGGAGCTTGAATCGATATTTGCCAAATTGAATCTGGTCGATATAAGATGTGAGCGACTATCGATGCCTTACAAACTAAAAGGATGGCCAAGCGACCTTTTTCCCTTACCTCTTCGGGCACTCCTCCGAAAAGTGTTATCAACGTTAACGCATAGTATGCGAAGAACCGATTTTCCTCCGTTAAACACAATAACGGGTTATGAAATTTTTATTCAAGGCAGTAAAGCCGACTGATATAATCCTTCAACATGTTTAAGCATTTTATCCCATGAATAATTCATAGCATGTTTCGCCGCCCTCTTGCCCATTTCAAATTTTTTGTCTTCATTGTGATACAAAAGTATCAGTTTAGACGCGATTTCTTCGGGCTTATTAGAAGAAACGTGAAAACCAGTTATCCCATCGATAACAGATTCGCTTGGTCCACCCTCATTCGAGACTATTACGGGAACCCCGCAAGCCATAGCTTCAACAGGGGCTAAACCCCACGGCTCATCGTACGGCATAAATACAAAAACGTCTGCAGCTGCGTAATACTTTGAAATCTCCGAAACCTCACCAGTAAAGATAGCGTTCTCTTTTAAGCCATATGTGTCAACTAACTTGATCAACCTATTTTTATCAGGTCCTTCTCCAATTATTATTAGTTTATTCTTGGAAATCGTTTTTGTCGCATACGCAACAGCTTTTATAACTGCAGCAACGTTTTTTATCGGATGCAAACGGGCTGCAGTTACAATAACGAATTTTCCTTGTAGATCATATTTTTCCCTAATTTCGTCTCGCTTGACTTTCTCGTTAAATTCGTTCAAGTCTACTCCAGGGTGAATCACTTGTGCACTTCTTTTATAGAGGGCTCTAACTTTGTTTTTCATATATTCGCTTACAACGTAAATTTTATTGATCCACGTTGCTAGTTCAACGTCTAGACGTCGTAAGGGTCTGTTAATAGATATATCCTCTAGTCTACCCAAGAAAGTTGGTTTGGTATCCTGCCAAGGTTTCCAGATACACCGATAAGGCTCGTTGCATCCCCAAATAGCGGGTACATCCTGTCTTCTGCGAATCATTGCGGCAACGTTATTTGCTGGATAATTATGTGCATGAACCATATCAAATGATTTGAAGTTCATACGTGATAACTTAATCATTCCATACGCTATTCCAAATTCTCGTAAAGTTTTAGCGATCACGCTCTTCGATTCACGTAGTGACTTTGGCTTAACCTTGAAAATTGGCATAATATTAAGGCCTTCAGTTAACTCTGAAAAGGTTTTAAATTTATCATATGCCAAGACAAAAATCGAAACATCGTGTCCCTTTTCTCGTAGAAGATGCGATAACGTCAACAAGGTTCTTTCCGCGCCGCCTTTGCTGATGAGAACGCCATGGATCATAGCTATTCGCAATATTCTCTCCTGTTTATTAGAAATCCACTTAGAGCGGCTTAAGAATGATGATTGCTTGCCCAGTCATTTTTACTCTAACGCCTTTTAATAAGATTTTGTGGAACCGCATCAGACGGCTTGGCAGAGAGCTTAGGCCTAGATTGAGGAGGCGTGGTAGTTTTCCGTCGATGTTTCCGTTGATTTCGAGCCGATGTTTCAACTTCAAGAAATGAAATATTCATGAAAAATCTATGGGTACTTTGATAGTATTTAACGTTCGTGCAATGAACGGCTCTGTTACAGAACTTGGACAATAATAGGTTTTCATCCAATTTGACGGTTCTGAACTGGAAAAGAGTTGCTAAAGAAATTATTGCTGTGACTATTCCCAACGATATTCCTGAACTCCAAGACTTCTGAAAAGGAAGAGACCGGCGCTACATATTTAATCGGTTGGGCCTGTGTCTGCCCTATCCTAGATATCGGATGAGGGACAGTATCCCTGCGCGAAATTTTGCCAAATTTCGACTGCTCTCGATTGAGTGGCAGTATTGCTAAGTCCAACGTAAGTTCTAAATTATGCATTGAGCATTAACCATATTTGCGGTGTTCCGAAGGTGGAGAGAGTAAGAGAACGACTCAAGAGGGCTGGTGATTTATACGACGCCGTTTTCACCGGTTTCCAAAGGAAAGTTTTGGATACATACAGGGTTAGAAACATTCTTAGGCTCTATTTCATGGTCAAAGTCTCAAAAGAACTTGAGACGGCTGAGGCCTTCTTCTGTATAAGGGAAGCCTCAAAGCTCTATAACGAGATTTTCAGCAAAAGCAGTAGACTGCTTGATGAAGATCCGGTTGGTAACATTATCACGCTGGCACAGTATCTTATGGAAGCAAAACAGCCGACACGGTAGGGCGTTTGACGCCAGCTTATACCATGCGGAACATTATTTATTCAGCATATCTATATGTATAATTCAACCTACGTATGCCTGAGGCTCCCCGGAATGGAAAAGAAACAGACGACGAAGAGGACCACGATAATCTTTGACGAGAAAGACCGTCAATATCTAGAGCAGCTCATCAAGGAAGGGAAGGAGCCGGGAATAAAACCGCTAATATCCAAGATGTTCGACGTTTATCGTAGCATGGCCATCTACGACTGGAAATTTCCCGGCGAGTACTACTGCGGGGTCAGTAGAATAGCGTTCTTCAGCCAAGAGAATCTTAACACTCTCGTCGATCTGCTACCGAAAGACAAGTTGCGCGAGACTGGCCGCAAGGTAGGAGATGCGATGAGACTCTCAATTCAAGCAAGTTTCAATATAGATCCTACAAAGAAAGAAAACTGGCCGGAAGTGTTAAAGAGGCTTAGAGTCTTCGGGTATGGCGATGTGATCTATCGAGACAGATTCATCATAGCCAAGAATCCTTTCATAGGCAATCTTCAGATGCTCCTGGGATTCTTGGAAGGAATGTTAGGGTGTTCCTTAGAACCCAGAATAACAACATCCCCAATGGTGCTTGAAGTCACCGAGCGTACCCGTTGATAACTTTGAGTAATAACCTTTTCTAGGCTCGAAGACCTTTGTGTCAGTATGCTAAAGTATGCTTCTATATGTCCTCAAGCTTAAATATGTGCCCGAGTGTATAATCTAAGCAGGGAGGGGGCATAAGCTTTAAAACCTCTATCCTATGATATCTAGTAAAAAAGGTAGAGAGAGTTGAAAATTGGCAAGTTCAGGGTGAGCAAGAAGGCAGTTTCTCCCGTCATCGCTACGCTACTGATGATTGC
>Ga0315308_1000732_pt1 | contig 18683 bp, 13 predicted proteins | sample TDP3_MG_FD_203078 | JGI IMG/M metagenome (GOLD analysis project Ga0315308, IMG submission 203078) | Freshwater sediment microbial communities from Lake Towuti, South Sulawesi, Indonesia - TDP3 | ecosystem: Environmental > Aquatic > Freshwater > Lake > Sediment | place: Indonesia: South Sulawesi... | reverse complement strand
TGTTCGGAAGTTCCTGGGTGCTCGGTTGGAATTGTGAGAACCATGGTCAAGATCCCAGCGACACTGAACCCGGTTAAGAATGCCATGATCCATAAGGAGATGCCCGAAACCAATGCCACCGACAATATGATGGGACCGCTTATCAGCCCAAAGATCAATACGAAGGGCTTCCTTGAGCGTAGTTTGTCGGATAAAACGCCTATTATCGGGCCTGAGAACAAGAAGCCCAGCGGCAATAACGATGCGGTGAGGCCCGCACTCTCCGGCTCCATTCCCCTGACTTCAAGTGTGTATGGAAGCCATGTGATGAGAGTGTCGTAAATTCCCATCGCAGAAATGCAAAGCCCAACCAGTATCCAAGTTTCTCTCACTTTCAATACCGCGATGAGACCATCTTTCAGCGAGACGTTCGATCGCTTCTCCCAATCCGAAGATTCACGCCCGCTTGTCGAAGACTCCTTTCCCAACATCCACCACAGACCTGACACAATCAAACCCAAAACCCCGAACAACTGGAATGCTCCTCTCCAAGACCCGGTCAACGTCAACAAGCATGGAGTTAGACTTAGCGCAGCTATCTCGCCGACCGGGAATCCCATAGCATAGACCCCCGTAGAGAAACCTAGCTTTCTCCCGAACCATGCATGGACAAGCTTGGGCAGACAAGGCAAGATGGCGGCAAACCCAACTCCCAGAAACAATTGAGATACTAGAAGGGCTTCATAGCTAGAAGCAAAACCTCTGTATAGACCAGATAGCGCAATGAAAATCACGGCTATCTTCATGGTGGTTGCAAAACCTATCCGATCGCTCAAGATGCCCCAAGGCAGTCGCAGCGACACTATGGTCAAGATGGATGTTGAGAAGATCAGGCCTGCTTGAGCGTGGGACAAATTCATTTCCAGTTTGACTGATGGGATCAGTACGGAGTAGGAAAAGAGAAGCAGGTGTAGCGTGAAGGCTGTAACAAAAGCCAGCACAAGCATGATCCATCTGTATGGAGCAAAATCCTTCATCGAACATCAGCTGAACCATTCATGAAGCCTTGCCTAGGCTATTTCGGAGCACGGCTAAGCGCACTTCCGCAGAGGCAGTCTTCTACTAGATCGCTGTCGAGAGGACTTGCTTATTAAAGGCTTGGCGTCGATCGACAATCAACTCACCGAAATGGAAAAAACTAGGATGTGGGCCATGGAGCGTCTCGAAAGACTGCCTCTCTTGAGATTTCGCAGTGAGATCCAGCTCGTGGTAGTGGATGATCGACTACATGCGCGTTGCGCGAGGTTGATAAGTCGGCTCCAGTCGCTCGTAGGCCAAGGTGAGGAAATGGCTTGATAATGAGGGTGGATGAGGCGGCGAACGAGGATACTCTGTTGATGGTTGCGAGGTTGATGGCGGCGGCCGCGAGGACAGCCCCGAAGGGGCGGGGGGTGGACCGGGTGACCACAGCAATCGTTTCAGGTCAAGAGCGAGAGGCTTTGGCAGAGGCGATGGAAGCAAAGATGAAGGAGAAGAAGAATCCGTTGGACGCATTCTCCAGAGACGCCGAGTGCTTGCGAAGATCACCCGTCGTGCTCCTCATCGGAGTCAAGGGGACGGTGCCGAAGAAACCGGAAAACCCACTCAACTGTGGGGCATGCGGATACGCCGGCTGCGCTGACTTCATCAAGGCGGAGAAGAAGAAGGGCGAAGATTTCACAGGGCCCCTCTGTGTCTTCGAATCCCTGGATCTCGGGATCGCTCTCGGCTCCGCGGCCAAGCTGGCTGCAAGCCTAAATGTCGACAACCGGATAATGTACACGATAGGAGCGGCGGCCGAAGAGTTGAAGCTTCTGGACGCGGACATAATAATGGGCATCCCGTTGTCCGTGTCGGGAAAGAACATCTACTTCGACAGATAACCTGGGGGATTGTCCGTCGATCGATCTGAGAGCAGGGTCGCGTCTACCGACCTGGCTGTCGACCTCTTCATGGACGCTGTGGTCTGCGCACTCCAAGGCATGTGTTGGCTCAATCTGATTCTTCGGCGATTTGCCTGACTGCCTCCAAGGCCCTGTTCACATCTTCTCTCTCGATTCCTCTGTGAGTGACCATTCTGACGAGAGTCCCTCCATAGTCGAGGGCTTTGACGCCATGTCTCTCCAGTTGATCAGTGAACTGTGTGCCAGTCATGTTGAGGCCAGCGACATCGAAGATGACGATGTTGGTCTGCACAGAAGGCAGGTCGATGGAGATTCTGTCGATCTTCGCCAGCCCATCCGCGAGGCGTCTGGCGTTGTCGTGGTCCTCTCGCAGCCTGTCAACCATCTTCTCAAGAGCGATTATGCCTGGCGCGGCAATGACTCCTGCCTGCCTCATTCCCCCGCCGAGCATCTTCCGTATCCGACGTGCCTTTTCAATGAAGTCGCTGGAGCCGACAACCAAGGAGCCGACTGGGGCGCTCAACCCCTTAGAAAGGCAGAACATCAAGTTGTCCACGTGTCGGGTCAACTGCTTCGGGTCCACCTGAAGCGCGATTGCAGCGTTGAAGATTCTCGCCCCGTCCATGTAGAGCCCTATTCCATATTTCTTAGCCACTTCGTTGATGCTCTCAATCTGCCTGGGAGTTACCGCTGTTCCTCCCGCCCTGTTGTGGGTATTCTCTATGCAGATGAGTGATGTGCGGGGCTGGTGTATGTCGGGTGGCCGTATGGCTGCCTCGACATCATGCGGGTCGAGCACTCCTCTGCGGCCCTTGAGGGTTCTCGGGACGACCCCGGCGACCGCCGAGAGTCCCCCGACTTCATAGTAGTAGATGTGGGAGTCTGCTTCCAGGATCACCTCGTCGCCTCTCTGGGTTTGTGCCATGAGAGAGACGAGATTCGCCTGAGTTCCGCTCGTCACCAGTAAAGCGCTTTCCTTCCCCACCTTCTCCGCCGCCAGGTCCTCAAGCGCAATCACTGTAGGATCTTCTCTCAGCACATCGTCGCCCAGCTCAGCGTGAACAATGGCTTCCAGCATCTCTTGCGTGGGCAGAGTTACCGTATCGCTTCTAAGATCTACCGCTCTCACGGCCACGCTCCTCCAACTACAGCGACAATTCCGCTGATCGGCTTTAAAGGCATCGATCGATCGAAGGTCTAGGCTTCCCTCTCTTCAGCTTCATGTACGCGCGTGAGCGTGATGACCAGCGCCGGGATCTGGAACAGGATGACGAGGAAGAAGACAAGTTGATGAGAGATCTTCTGATAGATGAAGCCCGCGGAGAGCTGGGCCACAGCGATCGCGATGTAGTTCATGAAGTTTGTGAATCCGATCATCTTGCCTCGGTATTCTCGGGGAACGAGGTCGGCTTGGAGCGAGGAGGAAGCCGACATCACGAGCACTTGACCCACCCCGCCTAGAAGCATAGAGATGAAGATCCTGAGCTTGTCGCCGAAGACGAAGAAGAGCATCGCCAAAGCCGAGAGGACGTACGATACGAGCAAGGGTTTCTTTCGGCCCGCCTTGTCGATGAGCTTCCCGCATGGGATGGCGAACCCGATTATGACGAGGGAGAGGAACGTCATCAATATCCCCCAATCCAATTCAGAGATTCCCAGGTCCTTTACGGCGTACACCACGAAGAAAGGCTCTACCATCATGAACGAGGCGAAGCCGATCAACCCGGCGATGAATAGGTAGAACATGGACCGGGGCACGACTCTCCAAACCGCGACGGCGTCTCGAAGGGCCTGGGGATACGACGCTACTATATCTTTGACCCCTGGCTTGCCGACTGTCCCGATGGTTTCGCGTAGCCTTGTGCGAAGTAGCGCCGCAACCAGGAAGAGGGCTACCATGACCCCGTAGCCGATCCGCATGCCACTGACCAAGCCGTACATGAGGAATAGCAGACCAGCGAGGGCCGGGGCCGGCGTCGAGGCCGTGCGTTCGATGAGGGTTATGATAGAGAAACCCATGCCGCGGCGTTCAGAGGGCAGGGAGTCGGCAACCGTGGCCATGAGCGCTGGTTGATAGATCAGGCAGAGGCTGTTAATCAGGGCTCCGAGGAGTATCCAGTGCCAGCTTGGCGCCACGGCGTAGAGGACGAAGGAGAAGGCGATGACGAAGGTCATTGTTGTGACCAGCCAACGCCTTCCAAACCGGTCGGCGAGGTAGCCACCTGGGAACTGAACCGAGGCTAGAGCGATGAAGGAGACGAAGCCGATCAAGCCGATTATGAAAGCCGATCCGCCCAAGGCCAGCACGTATAGGGAGTAGTAAGTTCTAGGTAGCTCCATGGCGAAGTCCATGAGGATCCAGCTGACCACCAAGACCAGGTAGTTCCCCTGGATGAAATCGAACTCTTCTCGAAGCCTAGTCATCAACCCCAAGCACATCACCGGCCGTCAATCGAGAGTCAGTGTGGACGTAGATCGTCGTCTGCTGACCAGGTTCGACGGAAGGGCTTAACCTGATAAGAATATCGTTGTTGACTGATCAGGATGATCGTCTGTTCGATCGTTATCCGCGCGGCTGCTTGATCCCGCGGCTGCACAATCGAGGGGCCTTCGACTTCAAGGTTTTGATGTTTCTGGCGGTGCCCTTCTGAGAGCGGTGGAGCAGAGCAGCTGCGCCGAGAGCCGCAGAAGCTATAAGCGGTGGAACGTAGAACATGATTGTCTTTACCCAGAACTCTGTCTTCGTCTCGATGACTAGGGAACCGGAAGCGGCGGTGGACCAAGAGGTGGCTGTGCAGGCGGATGTCTCCCAAGTGTACATCGTCATGTGATGAGCCGTCTTCACAGTGGTCCTTGTGCTCCAAATCGTCAAGGTTGTCGTCGTGGTCGAGCCCGAGGGCATCGCCGTCGTGCTGTTGGTGGGCGTCCTCAGCAGGAATGTCCAAGCGGCGCTGCGGGACACACCGGGGGACACTTCCTCGCCCTTCAAGATACAGGCGGCAAGGTGGCTCGTATCTCTGGCTCCGACAGTTGCATAAACCTCCGCGTATGTCTGGTTGCCCCGTCGATCCTCGACAACCTCGCATGCCAGGGTGATTGCTATCTCCCTGCCCTCGTACTGTTGTTTGAGTTGGCTGCTGAGGTGTGAGACGAAGGCTAGAACCTCTGTCTTGAAGGCGTCGAACACCGTTTCGCCATCAGAGAGGCTCTCCGCCTTGGAGTGGATGGATGAGAGGGTAGAGTTCACAACCCGGTCAACCAAGAACATTCTGTAGGGGCAAACGAAGACCAGGGCGCGTTCCCCGGCTGCGGTCGCTACTTCATCCTTTCTGAGCGAGTAGGCCACCTTCACCGTGAGCGATATCGCGCCGTCTAGGTCTGCGTCCTCGGGGATCCCCTGAGATTGTAGTAGAACCAGGTCGTAGCGGCTGGAGGGCTGGGATTCAGAGGCTGTGACCGAGGGGAAACGTATGTCGCCTTCCATGTCTCTTGTCTCGATGAACCGTAGAAAGCTCTCCCTCAAGTCTGAGAGCGCGGTGAGAGCAGCGGCCTCCACTCGATCCGTTGAGAGAGTGGCGTTGACCGTCGCCTGCCTCACGGCGTTCAGGGCTACCGATTGAGCCTCGAAGATGAGGTTGTACTCTGCGGCTTGGAGGTCTCCAGCCGCCGTCTCCTTTTCGAGCACGTCCAGAGCGGCATCCTCGTTCATGTTGGTTATCTCAAGCGGCGACATCAGCACGATGAAGAGATAGGCGACGGCTGCGCTCCAGAGGAATGCCTTCCTCACCCTCAATCAAGCCTTCATGGCTTGGAGGCTTTTAAGAACCCCCTAAACCACGGATCGCTTGTAGGAGACATTCCTCATCGGCCTGCGAGAGACCTTCCAGCGCTCACGTTCGATCGATCGAGATCGCTGCGCCCGGATGGTCAACCCCGGCCACCGTCACAGTAAGCCTGATGCGTGAAGGGTCGCTCTTGGAAGCCAGCCATGTCGAGGTAGTGGTTGTCCTCTACATTCCAAGCTAGCGAAACGCCGATGCCGCGTGTCGATGAATCCATCGAGAGCCATGGCCCAATTGTTCTTTATATGGAAGCTGTCCTTCCGCAGCCCCGGTTTCCTTGAATAGGCCGAAAGAAAACAAGAGTCTGCCTCCCGGTCAGACAGAAATCCCGGCTATTCTTCGATGGGGAAAGGAGCACCCGTCGATCACGCCCAGCATTCCTAGGATTAGCTCCTCCACGTGGAGCCTGACGATCGACGGAGAGGTGGAGCGTCCCCTCAGGCTCAACTACGCCCAGCTTCTTGGATACCCGGCGACGGAGTCGGTCATCGACTTTCACTGCGTCGAAGGGTGGAGCGTCTTGGGCTGCAGGTGGGAGGGGGTGGCCTTCAAGGTTCTGGCTGAGGCGGTGAAGCCGACGCAGAGGGGCAAGTTCGTCCTCTTCGGTTGTGCAGATGGGTACTCCACGTCTCTCTCGCTTGAAGAACTTCTCAGGGGCAACGCCCTCCTGGCCTACAAGCTCAACGGCGAGGAGCTTCCCAACGACCTCGGCGGCCCGGTGAGGGTGATCCTCGCAGACAAATACGCTTACAAGGATGCCATGTGGGTGAACAGGATAACGTTCATGATGAGAAAGGAGCTGGGTTACTGGGAGATGAGGGGGTACAGCGACACAGCCGATCCCTGGAAAGAAGACCGATTTGCCGGTTGATTTTGGCATCAACCAATCGAAAGTCATCGTCGATCGATCGATTGATCGGAGAACCGGAGCTGTGTTGAGTCGCCGGATTGATGCCAAAAAAGGGGAGGTCCCGTCGCCAACACGCTAGCGACGGATGAGGATTCCAGTGGTTGCGTAGATGTTGCCAGTGTCGAAGCTGTAGTAGACGATGTAACCCATGCCCGAGGCCGAGGGGTCGGCTGAGACGGAGAGGGAGTTCGGGCCGGGGTGGGCGGTGAAGCTCGCAGGCGACAGAGTGATACCAGTGAACTGCGGGTGGAAGAGGCCGCTGACGATGACGGTATAGGGCGCGCTCAGATCCTCGGTGGTGATGATGATGGTCCAGGGCCCGATCGTTGGGCTGTTGACCGTGATGGCCTCGCCCTTCGATCTCACGATGCCTATTAGGTGGCCTGCCGGGTCGTAGAGGGATATTCCCAGCTTGGCATGCCCAGGCCACTGAAGTGCTACCTGAAGCCTCTCGATCTCAGGCCCAACAGGGATAAGCCAGCCATCCCAGCCCTCTCCCTTGTTCCGCCGGGACGTCACCTTGTCCTTGATGCTGTCGGCGAAGGGCAGGACCCAATACCGCAGTACTTCGGTTTGCACACTGAGGCCAAAGCCGGCGTGGTTGCTTACATCCACCTTCTGGGTGCTTCCAGCCTTGATCGAGAGGAGCTTCGGGGCGGTGATAGCGATGTCCGTGGTTGCTGTGATAGTGACCTCCTCGACAAAGTTGTTGCCGAAGAAGGCGTTGTGGATGCCGATCAGCCAGTAGCCCGATTTCGGGTGCTTGAGGGTGAGGAGCTCGGCCGTCCCGCCGGTGTTTGTCCACCAGCGTTTACCTCCACCGCTCGGCAGCAAAACCGACGCGCTGGGGGCGAAGGAACCAGCCTCGACGCGGCGGCCCGTCGGCGTCACGGCGAAGAAGTCGAAGTCCGCGACCTCCTCGGTCCAGTCGGCGATGAGCGTGATCGATTTCTCGCCGGGTGGCACGTAGAGCGGAACGTAATGCCAGTCACCGCTGATGTACTCTCTCGGCTCGAATGCAACATGGAAGGGCAGCGTGAAGGTGTGTTCGAGCTGCGCCGCAACGTTGACATTCACTGGGATCAGCACCTCGTCCTCTCCCGCTGTGGCCTGGATGAAGCCGCTGTAGGTCCCAGGGTAAGCGGTCAGTGGCACCTTGAAGGTGACTTCCGCCCCCGTGTTTCCTACACGGACTGCGGAGACCATCGGCCACTCGACGCGGTGCATCATGGTTATCTGCACATCAAATTCGATGCTTGTCCCCGGAGCTAGGCCGTAGCCGAGGACATCGCCTCGGATCCGGTAGTCGCCCGGGGAGACCCTGGCCTGCATCCACTGCTGATTGGTGTGGGAGTAGGCGTAGTTGACCATGATGTTCTCGCCGTTAGGCTCGACCGCGTAGAGGGCTGTGTTGATGTGGGCGTCGGTCCACTGGCTACCATCGTATGCTTGGACAGGATCGCCGAAGTTGACCTCGGGATCGTACTTGAGAGTTGCCTCCAAGAAGTCGACACCTCCGGGAACGGTGAAGTCTTCCAAGAAAATGGTCTGGTCCACGGTGCCGGAGCCGCTTAGTACGAGAGGAGTGCCGACGGTCTCGAAGGTGTAGGTTGAGACGGCGTCGATGGACTCCGTGAAATCGATCGTGGTCTTCAAAGTGTCGCCGGGCATGAGCGGATCAGTGCTGAGGTACGACACGTCGGGGTAGACGCGTTTGTCGATGGCGGCGAAGTAGGCTTCGTAGGCGTCGACACGGCCGCCCCCTTGCTTGTTCGCTGGATAGCCGAGGTTCTGGGCGGTGCCGCTCAGGATCGCCCGCACCGTCTCCGGCGAGGGCGAACTCCCATGCGCATCGCGGTAGGCCTGCATAACCAGCGCTCCCACGCCAGCCGCGATCGGCGTAGACATGCTGGTGCCGCCGAATTGCAGCCACAGATAGTAGGGATAGGTGTCGAGAGTCATGTCCCAGGCACCGATGGCGCATATATCAGGGTCGATTCGGCCGTCAGCGGTTGGGCCCTCGCTGCTCCAGAAGATGATCTGATCGTTTTCATAACCGTCGGCGGAGTAACCATTCCAGGTGAACGGCCAGTAGCCTAGCCATGTATAGGTGAAGTTGTTCTCTGTTGAAGCGCCGACGGAGATGACTTTCGAGGCATCAGCTGTGGATGACACGGTGCTCCGGCCTTGGCTGTTGCCGGCGGCACAGAAGCAAGTGATGCCCCTCTCTGAGGCCTTGTCGAAGGCGAGGGCCACAGGGTCGAGGCCAGCGTTGGGGATATCGAGGCCACCGCCGCTGTAGCTGATGATGTTAACGTTTTTTTCTACTAGCCACTCGAGGCCCGAGAGGATCCAGGAGTCCCAGCCCCAACCACCTTCGGTAAAGATCTTGGCTCCGATGATCTTGGCGCCGGGTGCCACGCCTTTCACCCTGAAGACCAATCCTTGCACACCGAGGTCCCAGTCGACGATGCCCTGAGCTGCGATGCAGCTGGCGGTTGCGGTGCCGTGGCCGTTGTTGTCGTGTGGAAAGACGTCGCGTTCACTCGTGAAGACCTTGTAATCCTCTACGACGCCTGCCAGGTCGGGGTGTTCATAGAAGATCCCTGTGTCAAGCATGCCGACTCGAACACCCTCTCCGGTGAAGCCCTTGGCCCAGACCTTGTCCGCGCCGATCCAGAACGGAAACTGCGAGTACCACGCCGGGGTAGACGCCTGGACGGCCTCTGCCTTTGTCACCTTTCTAGATGGTTTAGGCATGTCCGTCTTAGGGGGGATGACCTGCTTCTTGGTGTCTTGGAAGACCATCTGAACATCGTCAAAGAATGCCACTGCCGGCAGCTTAGACGTTGGCAGCGTGGCAGCAACGGCGTTGATGAGCTTGAATTGAGCCGTCACTCTGGCACTGAGGTCAGCCATAAGCTGGAGGGTCGGGCTCTTCTGCGCTTGGTCGCGGAGGAGCACGATCACTCGGCTCTCGCTCTGGGCGGTTGCAGCCTCGATCTCCTTCAAGAGTTTGGGTGTCACCTTGTCCTTCAGGCTGAGCGGCGAGATCGCGTGCTCCTTAGGTAGCTTCGGTTCCGCTGCCACCGTCACCGGTAGGATCGACACTACAAGAATCAGAAGCAACGCAAATGTGGGAAAAATGACTCGTTTCATTCCCTTTTTCTTTCTCCTTTGATGCTCTGCTTTGCAGAGGTACGTACGCTGGGAGAACCTGATCTTATAAGACTTGGGGAAGGCCTAGAGGCTTCAGAGTCTCCGATCGATCGACCGGTCGATCGATCGATGTTCGTCGTGTCCTCGCACGGGTCAGTTAGAAGCATAAGTAGCTTGATAACTGGTTGAGAGCGGGAGGGCTGATGGTTGGGCAAGGAGCTTGCCCGGGTCTTGGCGTGCGTTGAGTCTCGAAGCCGGGACTTGATCGAGTTTTGTCAGCGGGTCGTCCGGACCCCGAGTTTGAGCGGACGCGAGGGGGAAGTGGCCCAAGCAGTAGCTGAGGAGATGCGGGGCCTAGGTTTTGACCGGGTTCAGGTGGACAGGTACGGCAGCGTCGTGGGCACGATCAAAGGTGGAGGCGGCCCCGCTGTGCTGTTCAACGGTCACATGGATCATGTGGATGCGGGTCGGCGGGAGAGCTGGAGTGTCGATCCCTTCGGCGCCGATGTTGTCGATGGCCATGTTATTGGAAGGGGTTCAGCCGACATGAAGGCCGCGGTTGCGGCTCAGGTCTTCGCTGCCGGCGCACTCAAGGGGGCAGGGGTAAAGCCAGCGGGAGATGTCCATGTTGCGGCTGTCGTCAACGAGGAAAAGGCTGAGGGCGCCGCGATGCGGCGCGTTGTGGAGGACCTCGGAATCCGGCCCGAAGCGGTGGTGCTGGGCGAACCCACAAGCCTGAACCTAGCGATCGGGCAGAGGGGACGGTGCCAGCTGGAGATCGTGACGAAGGGACAGACGGCACACGGAAGCATGCCGTGGCTTGGCAGGAACGCCCTATACGACATGTCCGCGATAATAGGGGAGGTCGAGGAACAGAGCGATCGGCTCCCAGTTGACAGCGTCTTCGGAAAGGCTTCGGTGACTGTTATCGGCGTTTCATGCCCATCCCGAGGGGGAAACGTCGTTCCCGACGAATGCAGCGTTGTTCTCGATCGACGCACCATCCCCGGCGAAAGCGGGCAGACCGTGCTCAAGGAAGCAAAGGAGATCATAGAGAGAGCGAGGCAGCGACGCACAGGACTGGAAGCAGACGCTCATCTTGTGGAGGGGGAGGTTCGCTGCTACACAGGTGAAACGCTGCGTTGTCCAGTGTTCTTTCCTGCCTGGGGTTTTGAGGAATCGAACCCGGTTCTCCGCGCAGCGAAGGAAATCCTCGAAGCTGCGGTGAATCGGCCCGTGAGCTTCACTAGATGGATGTTCAGCACCGACGGTGTGTACACGGCGGGCCAGGCTGGAATCCTGACCATGGGCTTCGGACCTGGGGAGGAGGGGCAGGCGCACAGGCCGGACGAGCGGGTCTCGCTTGAAAGCCTCGCGCTGTCAACCCGAGGGAACGCGGCGTTGGCCCTGCAGTTGGCGCCGCTCATTTCCTCATCCGCTTCCTCGACAGGTTCCTGAAAGCGACGCGAACCCTCAATCAGATCGATCGAACGGCATCCTACCACGCACCTCAATGCGCAGAGACCCCAGGAACTCCGAAAACCCGTCGGAGTGAAGCACACCTTCTGGCGCTCGGTTAGTGACTGCTTGAGAGGCCTCGCCGCCGCGCTGTAGATCGAATTGTTCATGCGTTAGACTGAGGACTGGAAGAGATGCTACTCAACTTCTCTTTCTCTCAATAAAACTTGAGCCCACCATTTTTATAGCTGGCTAGAGCGGTCCCGGGGGAGGATCACACCGCAGAGATGCTTGACACCTGTCCCGCGAGACCTGCTGCCCTTGTTCCCCCTCTCCAGGATCCGGTTCTTCCCGGCCCAACCTCGGAGGATTTTGAATGAGCGAGAGGAATAGCCTACCACCCCGGTATCGTAACGCATTGAACACCATAGATACCGTGAACGGCAGGATGGTTGAGATCATGAAGGGAGTTAGGATATCCACCGAGAACAACCAAAAGGATTTGGACATGATGCGCTCCCTCTTAGGCGAGTGGAGGAACATCGTCGTCTCCCCCAGGGCAGCCGAGCTCCTGGACTACGTGTGCACAGCGGCAGCCCTCGGGGAATCGATCTTGGACAAGGAGCTGTCCTTCATTGGAATACAAGCCATCGAGTCCGTCGGCGCGATAGTCGATGAGAGAGAGGCACTCAACAGGATATGGGAGTACTACAGCGCTCTCTGCGACCTGAAGATGATCTGCGCTGAGGTGGTTGAGACTGGAAAGACACTGTCGAAGCGGGTCGTCCAAGAGGAGGCGAAGGAGAGGATCCAGCCGACCGTGGAAGACATCACGGAGAAGCTGCAGAAAATAGGTAGAACGCTTAGAGCCTCCCTGCCGGGTGTGGCCAGTACTGTGATGAGCGCCCTGGAGAGCTTCGAATCATCGGTGAGCAATGAGCCCGACGGAATGGGGGACGCCTTTCACACCTTGAGGGACAGGATCTATCAATTCGCACTCGGTGTACAGGGAAAGATGTTCGACTTCGTCTCCGTCACCAACAAACTGGCTGCCAAGAAGAGCTTCGCCCTCAAAGAAACCAAAGCAGAGCTGGTCCCGCCTTCCGTGGAGATGGTTGAGGTTTGCAGCTCCTGCGCCGCAATTCCAATCATCGAGCCGCCCAAGATCATCTTCACGTTCAAACCCGAATAGACTCCTCGAACGACAAGGTCGACGCAGACCCGGAGCAGCGTCCGCCGATCTGCTGGAGCCGTGAGTTTCAGCCCGGTTGGATTGTAAACCTGCCTTAGCTGAGGCAATCGATGCGCCTGCAGGCTTCCGCTACTGAAGAAAACTCGCCAAAACCTTATACAATCCCCGGTTTGCGCAACCTGGGAGTCCAAGGCTCGATCGGTTTTGGGGTGATTCGTTGAAGATCGCTGTTTCCGCCGATATCCACAGCCCCAAATACCTGGATCTCTTCCGGGAGTCACTTCACCGAATGGAGCAGCCTGACCTCTTCGTGCTAGCTGGGGATCTTGTTCTCAAGAACGACTTCAACGAGATTTCGAAGGTGGTCTCATCAATAAGAGAGGTCTACGGAGGTCGGATAGTTGCCTGCCTCGGAAACGAGGAGTACGACCAAGACAGGTCAAACTACCTGGGGTACAGGAAGATAACTTGGCTTGACGATAGCTCTTTGGTGATGGAGCTCAAGGGCGAAGAGCTAACAGTAATAGGCTCTCGGGGATCGCTTGACAGACCGACCTACTGGCAGAGAACGCACGTCAAAGGGATATGGCGGCTATACGCAGAAAGAGTCAAGGCCATGGATTCTCTCTTGGCTGGCGTGAAGACCGAGAACGTGGTTGTGGTTACCCATTACGCGCCGACAGAGGGAACGATGGTCGGCGAGAGGAAGTCAAGCTGGCCTGAGATGGGGAGCAAAAAGTTCGAGGACGTAATCCGCCTGAGGCAGCCCAGCCTCTGGCTCCACGGACACATTCACAAAGGAACAGTCTCATCCACCCACGTGGGGAAGACACTCGTGGTCAACGCTTCCCTTCCAGCTCGAAGAGAGGTTGCGGTTCTGGAGCTCCCGAAGATTCAGAGGTCAACCCCATCCACACTAACAGACTACGCGTAAGAACGCAGCCGGAACAACACCACGCTTATATCACACACCGAACCCCCCAACCAGAGGCACGGAAAATGAGCGCCACCTTCTCCAGAAGGATGCTCACCTTCTCTAGGATGCTGATCAAAGCCACGGGAGCATGTCTCGTTCTACTGGGAATAGCTCTCCTCTACTCAACTCTCACCACCTCTTTTCCAAGTCTCCCACTTTTTCAACCGATCATGGCCTTCTTTCTGATAGTGATGATAATCTTCGGCGTGTTCGCCATTCTCTACTAGAAGTAATCCTCAACCGAAAGACGAGATGAAGAAATGCACAGTTCACGTCAAAGCCAACCGCATCTGTTCCCACAGGTCAGCTGGCCGACGGAAACCTGCCCGCCTCCAAGTCCTCGAGAACAAGAACTGCTACAACTACTCACTAGGTCTCCTGGGTCCGGCGACGCGGTTAGCGATCAAAGCCGCCATCGCACCTGCGGCCACGCCTCCGTCAATGTTCACTACTGCTATTCCAAGTGGACACGCTTGAAGCATCGACATCAACGCGCTTGTTCCCCCACTGCCGAAACCGTAGCCTATAGAGGTGGGAACCCCTATGACCGGGACCTCGACGAGCCCCGCGACAACCGATGTGAGAGCGGCCTCCCGCCCTGCGACGACCACCATCACGTCAACGCCCTCTGTAATCATCTCCTTTAACGGAGGAAAGAGTCTGTGAAGACCTGCGACGCCCACGTCATATGCTGTGAGAACCTCACACCCCATCTCCTCAGCCACCGCCTTTGCCTCCTCTGCGACGGGAATATCCGAGGTGCCGGCGCTCACTATGCCTATCTTGCCGCCTGTTCGACTTACCTTGAAACCCTTGTCCTTTAGAACCACCATCCTTGCTCTCTCGTTCAACTCGAATAGCACCCCTCCTTGAACGGCTTTCCTCAGCGCCTCCACCTGTTCCTCGCTTAGACGACTCAAGATCGCCCTCCCACTCCTCTTCAACACATTCGTGGCGATCTCAGCGATGTCTGAGGGTTCCTTCCCCTCTCCGAGAACTACTTCAGGCAAACCTTTCCTCATCTCGCGGTTCACATCGATGTTGGCGAAGGCACCGATCTCCTCGATCGCCGTCGCCCTCAGCGATCTCTCTGCCTCGTCGATCGTGATCTCACCCGCCTTGAACTTCTTCAGGATCTCCCTCAGCATGTCGCCTACCCCGGTCGCGAACCATTGATACCTGCTTCACACGGCAATATCTAATAAGCTTGTTACCAAGATTGTCTAAAGGGATTTGGATGCCCACCACAAAGCAAATCCTCGTAATAGACTGTCAGACCGCAGGCATCTCCGGAGACATGATGCTTGGGGCGCTCGTAGACCTAGGCATAGACGAGCAAAGGTTTGTCGACGCCATGGGTTCCGTGAGGAAATACATCCAAGGATGCAAGAACCTAGAAGTGACCGTGGCGGACGTTCAGCGGAAAGGCTTTCGAGCGAAGAGGGTTGAAGTAAGGTCGCAGGACGAAAGAAGCCAGAGAACAGCATCCGAGTTGAAGGAGGCGCTCACCCGGGCTGCCGATGAACTTCACCTATCAGGAAGAGCGGAGGCTTTTGCCCAGAGAACGTTGGACACGCTCGTCGAAGCGGAAGCGAACATTCACGGTGAATCCGCCGACCAGGTTCATTTGCACGAGACAGCGTCGGCTGACACAATTGTAGACATATTGGGCACAGCGTTCGGCCTAGACGTTTTGGGACTGTTCTCCGGCACTAGGATCTATTCCACACCTGTGGCGGTCGGAGGGGGGCTGTTCAAGTTCTCGCATGGGACGGTTTCAAGCCCAGCGCCGGCGACAATCGAGATACTGAGATCAAGGACCTTTCCGACGATCGGTGGACCCGTGGGATTTGAACTGACAACCCCTACAGGCGCCGCCATCCTCACAAACCTAGCTGAGACCACAACTCGCTTCTACCCACCGTTCAAGCCGGGGTCCGTGGGATATGGAGCCGGCTCAAAGGACCTCAACGAGGTACCCAACATTCTACGACTGGTCCTCGGGCAGCCTCTCAGCTACAACCTGCTGAAAGACGAAGTGTTCGTCCTCGAAGCAAACCTCGACGACGTCACGGGAGAAGTGATAGGATATGTCCTCGAGAAGCTTTTGCAGGAGGGAGCCCGAGACGTCAGCCTCATCCCTATGTCGACTAAGAAGAACCGTCCAGGCCACATCATCAAGGTTATCGCCGACAGGGAAAACATCGAGAAATTGTCGCTCATCGTCATAATGGAAACAGGGACGCTCGGAGTTCGCATCTATCCTTGTGAAAGACGCATCCTCAACAGAACCATAACTCCCATTGAAGTCGACATCAACGGAACCAAAGAAACCATAAACATCAAGGTCTCGACGGACAGCGCAGGCAAAGTGATCCGGGTCAAACCGGAGTTTCAGGATCTTAAACGCCTGGCGGAAAAAACAAACAAGCCACTGCGAACCGTCTGGGAAATCGTCACCAACAGCATGCGGAAACGTCTCGGCGCCGAGAAAAAACGACAATAGACCATGATCATCGACCGAAGAAGCGATCGATCGAATCGAAAACCAACATAACCCATGCTAGCAACACCCAGCAACGAACAATAGAAGAAAACCTAGCGGCTAATACGAAGGTCGACCCCGACGCTCGGCGCGCCGATGCTCCTCACGCAACAAACCAACGTAATTATTGCGATTGCGAACCCGAGGAATCGGCGAACGCCTCACCTTAGCATCCAACTTAGGCGTCTGCGAACGCACCTTACCAGCTGAAACCCAGACAGACTATCGCCGACATCGATCGACCGGTCTGCCTGTTTGGTCACTGACCCGTGCGAGGGCACGCTCTTGAAACACCTCCTTATAGATCCAGCCCGGTAAGGCTGCATTTATAGTTTCGGCTTTGTGTGCACGTATTCTTGGGAAAACATTCGAGCCTTTGAATTGCGTTAGGAACGCTGTTAGACTTCGCCGCTCGGCCGCAGGTTAATCCTATGGCATTTTCTTAAATAGTGTTACCGGTCTCGACACCGGGCGTGTCCTGTGTTGAGGAAGCTCAGCCGCAGGGAGTTTCTGATCCTCTCGGGAGGGGCTGCTACCGCCGCCGCTGTCGGTGCTGCCGCCGGGCTTGGTCTCTTGGAGACGCCGGCACCGCTGACGGAGACGAAGACATTGACCGAGGTTCTGACGAGCACATCGACGGAGACCGTGACGAGTACGGCTGCCACGACGGTGCTGAGCTCCAGCTCACATGCCGAGTCTGGCAAGTCTCTTGTGTCGGTGGTGAAGGGGAGGGATCCCGCGGAGCTCGTGTCCAGAGCGGTTGAGATGATCGGGGGCTTGGACAGGGTGGTGAGCCCTGGGGCTAGGGTCGTTGTTAAGCCTAACGTCGGGTTCAGCCAGCGTGACGCAGCGACGGATCCAAGAGTCGTGGCTGAGGTTGTGAGGCTTGTGTTTGAGGCGGGTGCCTCGGAGGTTGTTGTAGCGGATAGCTCCGTGAGGGGCAGCGACACCTCGTTCAATTTCCAGAAGACCGGTATGGGCCCGGCCGCAGAGGAAGCGGGAGCCGTAGTGAAGGATCTCAGGAGGGACACAGCGACTTCCGTCGGCGTGCCATTGGGTAGGGCGTTGGACAGGATTGATGTCTGGGACACGGTTCTCAAAGCGGATGTCTTGATCTGCGTACCCAAGCTGAAGCGGCACGTCGACGCCGAGGTCACGGTTTCACTCAAGAACATGATCGGCGCTGTAACCGATGAGGGAAAGGGTTTGATGCACAGGAAGGGCATAAGCCAGGCTATAGCGGACCTGAACACCGTAGTGAAGCCTGACTTGGTGGTAATCGACGCTCTGCAAGCCATGACGAGAGGTGGGCCAACAGGCGGCGACATGGTCTCACTGGAAACGGTGATCGCTTCGCAGGATCCAGTGGCCGCCGACCTGATTGCCGCCGAGAGGCTTTTCGAGGCCGAACGGGACCCAGATCCACTTCAGGTGGCGAGGGGTGTGCCCCATATTGAGAGGGCAGCGGCTCTCGGCGTTGGAACGAATGATCCCGACTGGATATCAAGGCTTGAAGCACAGGTGTAGCGGAGAGGGGGCTTCGCCCGGAGATGAAGATCGGTCGCCGCACCTTCCTCCGCCTGCTCGCACAGTTCTCTGCAGCAGGGGTCTTGGTCGGTTTCATCCCGACCTATGTCAAGCCTTGGAAGACACTTGTCCGACCTCCAGGCGCTGTCGAAGAAGATCTCTTCCTGGCGAGATGCCTGAGGTGCGGTCGATGCCTGGAGGTCTGTCCCACAGGCGCCGTCACCCTGGCAGGTGTTGAGGACGGGTTGATGGCCGTGGGTACGCCCACGGTCGACGCGCTTCGCGGCCCTTGTGAAGCCTTTGCCGGGCGCTGTGACGGGCTCCTTCCATGCGTCAGGTCTTGTCCCAGCGGTGCCCTGCAATGGGGGAGGGGAATCAAGATCGGGTCAGCCGAGATCGATCGAACGCTTTGCATCGCTTGGAAGAGAAACGGGGGCTGTCTGGTGTGCAAGGAGGTGTGCCCTGTTCCGGAGGCGATCCAGGTTGGTGAGAAGAAACCTCACTTCAACCCAGACGCCTGCATCGGATGTGGACGCTGCGCGTACGCTTGTCCGGCCAAACCAAAGGCGTTGAAGGTAACTTCCATGGGGGCGCTGAGAACGCGTTGAAGAGGATGAGCCTTCTTCTGGCACTGCGCGTCCTAGCGCCCATGGTCTTCCTGGTTCTCTTCGCTGTACGTATCGGGGTCTCCGGGACTGTATGCTCGCTGAGCTTCGCAGCCACAGACATCACGTGCCCGCTTGGATTCATTCAGTCAAGCCTAGCGGCACGAGGCTTTCCCCTCGCCCTGCTTGTCTCGGCCCTGATACCTCTCGCCGCAGCTGCGCTCCTGGGAAGGTTCTTCTGCGGCTGGATCTGCGGCGCAGGTCTGACTCTAGACCTCACGAGGCGCATCAGCAACAAGCGAGGGCCGCGCGTCGCCAAAGACCCGGATCAACCGATAGACGGACGCGGTCGAGTTGGGGCGAGCAAGCTTGAGGGCCTGGCGCTTCTCGGGTTCTTCCTGGGCATCAGCTTCGTTCTGGGTTACCCCGCCTTCTGCTTGGTGTGTCCGGTTGGCATACTCTACAGAAACGTTCTCCTGGCGTCAACCCAGGGCACCGTGGGGCTGGACATATTGGCCATGCCGGTGCTCGTGGCGATCGAGGTCTT
>Ga0315308_1000730_pt1 | contig 18699 bp, 19 predicted proteins | sample TDP3_MG_FD_203078 | JGI IMG/M metagenome (GOLD analysis project Ga0315308, IMG submission 203078) | Freshwater sediment microbial communities from Lake Towuti, South Sulawesi, Indonesia - TDP3 | ecosystem: Environmental > Aquatic > Freshwater > Lake > Sediment | place: Indonesia: South Sulawesi... | reverse complement strand
ATGGTCTATGCAGAATCAGACCAGCGGAGGTATCTTCACTCACATAGCTCCTGATGGCGGCTGGGGGGAAAGCGACACGAACACTGAGACCACGGCTTTCGTAATCCTTGGCATGACGAGCATTCAGAACCAGCCTCCAAACGATATTTCAGAATTTCTCTCAGTGGCTTTCATCGCCACGATCGTCGTAGCAGTCTTCGCGGCAAGCATGCTTTGGATTCGACGCACAAGAGGGACTTCCCCTGAGAGCAGAGACACTGGGCTAGTTTGAAGACGAACGTCTCCATGACTTCGGAATCAGTTTCTCTTCAGACGGTCGCTTCATCGAAGGCTGGAATCAGAGACCTTCGCTCGTCTTCTCGACGTTTTCTGGTTGTCGCAGGCCCCCCTCATTATGTTGGTAGGTATTCTCACGTTCTCGCTTGGAAGTAGCCTTCAGATCGGTCGACGGACGAGACGCCTGTCCGTGTTGCTTGAGGCTCTTGCGGGCTTCGAGGGCATACTCGTCGCTTTCTGGACCCTCTTGGGTCTGTAGAGGTTTGAAGCGATTTCAGGCCTACTCGGCTACCCGATAGGGCTCTTCGCGATCCTTCATTCCATGCGGAGAATGGGCGCGGGAGCCTCCCTACTAGCCATGACCGCGATGATGATCCTCTTCGTTTCAGGAGTCGTCTTCTTCTTCATGCTGATCGCGAGCATTTGGATGTCTGAATACTGATTCGTCGAGAGAAGGATGAGAGACTGCCGAAGAGAGCCTACTGTTCCTTGCGCCAAGTCGCCAACGATAGTGTCTTTTCTCTCATCTTGCGGAGTAGGACATGTCCCGCGAGAAGAAGAGCAGTAACGAAGAACGTGAGGGTCTTCATTCGGCGAGTAACCCGCTTCTGAGGGGGCAGGTGAAACGCCAAGGGGAACAAACTCGATTAGAATATGGCCGCTCAACGGGCCGTAAAAGAATGGAACGCACCTTTGTCTGCCTCCGCCCCTTGACCTGAATCATGTATGGTGCGGTACGGGTGAGGATTCATGGGCCTTGGACCCTCCATGAACGGAACAGAGCGGTCATGGCTGCACGACTGGCCGCAGTGTTGTGCTGGAGTCTGAATGATCCACGACATTTTTCAAGTTGTCACTTACCGCTAGTTGAGAAGCGTCCACGCGGCCGCCCTCGCCCCGTCTTCAGCCAACGTCTCGTTATCAGCTCCAGCAATCACGATAACATCGTTCTCTTCTGGTCGAAAATTGTCCACGATCTTTGCCAGAAGATCACGCGACCCTCCTATTCCCAAACGATCAAGCGGAGGCATGAGTAGCCGATGATTCTTGAAGACGAGCGTTACAGCCCCGTTCGCACCTGCCCTGACCGCCGCGTCTCGTTGCTGTATTCCGCTGCTGACTTTCTCCGCGGCCTTTCTCACCAAGACCCCGAAATCATTGGGGCCTACTGTGATCGCGCTCCTAGGAACCTTTGCCATTGGGCCTAGTCTTGAGTTTAGGTCATCGAGGATCGAGAATCCGCCTTCCGTCAACTCGCATCCGCGCTTTGTAACTTTGACAAGCCTAGCCTCGATAAGGCGGTCGATCAGAGTTCGTGTGGCTCCCTCCCCCAGACCCAGTCCGTTCGACAGTGCAGCCCTACCGATCGCTTCTTGGCCGATCATCTCTATGGCCTTAGCTAGGTGGAGCTCCGTGAACGATGGAGTTGGCCCAGCGGCTTTCTGCTCGGCCAGCCGCTTGAGCACATGCAGGCTGCGCATGAACCCTCTGGATGTGATTCGGGCCAGCGCTGATAAAATGTTGGCTCACTATATCGGGAACGCCCGCGTGTTCAAAGCCGCTGCGGCTGGAATGCTTGTGTCCGAGCGGCTTGAGAGAAGTATTGACGCAGCCTGATTCCTCTGAACCGCTCTCTCTAGTATGTTCCTAACCTTCGAGCAGAGCTGGTCCGCATCGCGTAAATTTGCCGCGCCGTGCTGATCTCCGTGGGTCAAGAACCCCGCCTCAGAACTCTTTTCGTTGCGAGGAAAGACGGTGAGGTCTCAAGAGCAAGACGGAGCCCTTTCTCTCCACAGCGAACTCTTCGATTCTTATGGATTGCCTGAAGATCGGGCCGTCGAGAACCATTGTATGGTACTCGCCATTCTCACCGCAGATGTCTATTCCAAATCTGTCATGCAGGCTCTTCAGAGCCTCTACGCGTTGCCCGTCCAGCTGGTGGCCAATCCAGTCTGCATCGAACCATGACTCCTTGACGCACGTGAAAACTGGTCTAAATCCGCTTGAAATCACCGCGTTTAGCAAATCACGAGTGTTCTCGTTCCACAAGGGCATGATAGCCTGGACGCCTAGTCCTTCACATACGCTTTCCATCCAGCGCCTGTGTTCCTCGATCCAGATATCTCCAGTTACAATCCCTTGGACTCCATCGGTTCTGATCAGGTTGCGAATCGAGTCTCTGTAGGCTTCCTTGTATGGTTCAGCAACCCTGAGGGTCACATGCGGCATTCCCAAAGCTTCAGACTGGAGAGACATGATCGAGAGCGGATGACATACGGAGGGCCAATCATCAAAGATGAAAGTGACAAGAACAGCAACTTCGTGGCCCTGAGCTATAACCCTCTGACAGGCTAGGTTGGATTCCTTGCCTCCGCTCCACAGTACAGCAACCCGCATAGTCCTGTGGCTCCCTCTGAAAAGGCAACATAACTACAATCGTTAAGAGGAGTCCGTTCGCTCGCCTCCGAGTCGTGAAGGTCTCCTTGTAGCCTCCTGAATCAGCCTGATGATTCTGGGGGCGACCGCCGTGAATAGAACGATATTATTCACAGCAGCTGTCGCCATGCTCGGGATGGCCATGGCCAAGGCAGCGAGTATGGGCATGTTGAAGAACCATGCAAACCACGCATTCTGAAGGAACTCGCTCAGAACCGTGAGGAACGCGGCAGAAGCGCCTAACATGAGGGCGCTCGGGTTTGCAGCAAGACGACGAATTGCTCCTCCACTGAGACCAAAGATGCCGATGATTGCTGCGATGAAGGGCGTCCAGGCTCCAGGGATCATGAAGAAGTCTGAGATGGCTATGATCAGACCGCCCGTCAGGAAGCCTAGTGCGGACCCGAAGACGAAGCCGCTGACGAAAGCCAACGTCTCCGTCAGACCAACTTTGATCAGAATCCCGTAGACAGGCGTGGGAGATGCCAAAGCCAGTTGTCCGAAGACGATCCTGCCCACAACGCCAACTGCGACCAGCATTGACACGAAGCAGACCTCTCTTGAGCCAACCGTCAGACGGGGCGCCTCCGCTAGGGATATTGGATGGATAATCCAACCAGATAACGCTCGTGGTGGTTAGACTGTCGGATACGAGATCCACGGCAGTTGGAGGCGCGGGTAGCGGGCCTCCACTGCTCAAGTATCTTGAGGAAAGGGACATAACGTTAGACGACTTGGTCGTCGCAGCACTGGAACTCTTTGTTCCGCATCCAGGCGTGGAGGACAAGGAGAAGGCAACTGAGATAATCATCGAACAGTTCAACGAGGCGCTCTCGGATGTGAATGTCTCCTGCATGATTATCGCCTGCTATCGGGCTGAAGAGGATGCCAAGGCGGGGCTTGTTCCAGGTTTGACCAGAGAAAGGTTTCTGGGACGTCCAGGGCTGGTCGCCGACGAGCTTCTCGGAATGACTATAGCCAACTATATCGCGGGCGCGAAAGGCATCTTCGAGTTCATCAGATTCGACCAGAGCAAGCCTGGAATCCTCGGCAAGCTGGGTCCGCTCACTAACGATGCCGTTGGCGGTCTTATCGCAGGTTGCTCCTCAAACATGTACTCTGAAGGCCTCAGGCGGAGCACGAGCTGACCCGATTGACGGTGATCAGCGGGCTAAAGAACTCACTCGCATTCCTAACCGTGATCCCAGTCGGAATGGACGAGGACGGGATCGCTCAGGCCGCAAAGTACATGCCATGTTTTCCGATCATTGGAGCAGCCCTCGGTCTCGCGAGCGGAATGCTAGTCTGGACGCTCCAGAATCTTCTGCCTTCCCTGATTGTTGGAATGCTGGGACTGGGATTCATTCTGTTGATTACTGATGTTCATCACACCGACGGGTTGCTCGACTTTGGAGACGCCGTGATGTACCGCGGATCCCGCAAAGACAAGATGCGAGTCATGCTCGACGAGCAGACAGGGGCGGGCGGTCTAAGCCTAGGGCTAGTCGTACTATCGTCAACTGCTTTCAGTATCGCTGGACTGGAACGTGGCATCGTGATCCAGAGCGTGGCAGCATCGGAGGCAGCAGCCAAGTTCGCTATGGTACTCGAAGCGTGGGCGGGCCGGTCTGCTCGTAAAGGGCTGAACACGCCTTTCGTTGACGCCATGCACGGAAGACTACGATGGTTGCGCCTAGCGTTCGCAGTCGCTCTTCTACTGGCAACATCGTTGTTTGCTCTGCAGATCGTTGGAATAGCGGTCGCGCTCACTGCCTCGCTCGTCGCCGCGACCATGCTCGTGATCTCAGGCAAACAGTTCGGAGGGATAACAGGCGACGTGATGGGCGCGACTAACGAGCTGACTCGCCTGGCCTCGCTTCTCACGATCTTGGTGACTGCAAAATGGGTGTAACTGCACTGGTGATGGCTGGCGGGAAAGGGACACGAATGAATGCTGCGACAGAAAAGCCGCTCCTCGAGGTCGGTAGCAGATCGATGATAGAGCACGTCATAGCCGCTTTAACGTGGTCGAAAATGGTTGACCGAATCATTGTAGCTTTCAGCAAGAACACTCCGCAGACTGCTCGAAAGGCTAGGGAATTGAATGCCGAGATCTTGGAGACGCCAGGCGAAGATTACGTATCCGATATGAGGTATGCCATTAGGAAACTGGGCCTGCATACTGTTCTAACAGTCTCCGCTGACCTCCCGTTCATCACAGCTGATATCGTAGATCAAGCGGTCAAGAAGTACAATTCGTGCGGCAAGCCGTCTTTGTCCGTCATGACCCACGCCAGCATCTACGAAGGGCTTGGCTCGGAGGCAGAGTATGTCTTTCAGGTCGACGGACGAAGCCTGGTGCCAATCGGCATAAACATCGTAGACGGAACTCGGATCAACGAGCCTGAGCTGGAGCAGGCAGTGCTTGTCACAGAGTCAGAGGAACTCGCTCTCAACGTCAACACCTTGATGGAACTAGAGACTGCGAGGCAACGCTTGAAGAAGAGTCGAGGACGCCGTAGCGATGACAAACCCCATTGAAGCACCGCTCTCCCGAAGAGCACCCAGAGCCTATCGCGTTGCTCGTATCTCCGTATTCTCCGCCCTTTCCGTCATCGGCTCCTTTATCCATCCTCCGAGTCCGATACAGACGGTGGCGTTCGATTCATCGCCAGGCTTCTTCGCAGCCCTCTACTTCGGACCCCTTGACGGGGCTTCAGTGAGTGGGATCGGCCATGTTGTAACATCGATCATCAACGGCTTCCCGCTCGGCATACTCCATCTGCCCATCGCCCTTGGGATGGCAACTACGGGGGCGGCGATCGGCTTCACCAATCGGATCAAACAAAGATGGGGATTCGCCGCTGCCACTATTGTTGGCGTAGCCATCAACACTGCCTTGGTGGTTCTAGCGGTTCCTGCGCTCGGGTGGGCGGCGGCGCTCAGCTTTCTTCCTTTCCTCTTCTTGGCCGCCAGCTTGAATGGCATGGTTGCCGCGCTGGCATACGTGGGTGTAAGAGGAAGGCTCGGACTTTGAGAAACGCCTCTCCTTGGCCTAGTGTCATCAAGACGCATAGGGATGTCCGCCTCCTCGGACTCGACAGAAGACGAATTATCGTCGTAAGCTGTGACTCTGCTGGCGGGATAGGGCCGAAGCCCCTCGACCGAGTGAGGGTTGACGGTCGCACTGTAGGCAGATTCACGGCAAGGGTGGCTCTGATGGAGGCACTGTCGGTAGGCGCCGCCCCCGTCTGCCTTGCGAGCACACTCATGGTTGAACCTGAACCGACAGGCGTCGAGATAATCAGAGGGATACGGGAGGAGCTAAGGTACGCACGACTTGACTCTCGAGTAGTCATGACGGATAGCACAGAGAAGAATATCCCCGTTCGCCAAACAGGAGTCGGTGTAACGGTAATTGGCACCGCGACTTCTCGATCATTAAAGATCGGACGGTGCAGGCGCGGAGACGCGATAGTCGCTGTAGGTCTCCCCCACGTTGGAGTCGAGGTGATAGCAGGTGAGAAGCAACGAATAGTCGTAGACACGAGGGATGTCTGCAACCTTCTGAATCTAGGCTTTGTACGTGAAATCATTCCAGTTGGATCTCAAGGGATATTGCATGAAGCACAGACAATTGCTGCGGATTCTGACCTGCGGTTCAAGCTAAGACGCCCGTTGGATATTGATGTCAGGAAATCCGCAGGCCCAGCCACAGTCGCTCTATGCGCCTGTCGTCAGGCATACTTCAGCGAACTCTGTGAATCAGTGCAGAAGCCCGTGAATGCTATCGGCGGTCTGGAGTAGTATGCGAACCGCTTGGGCGAGGAGCTGCGTTTTCTCATAACGTAGCCTGTCGGAAAAATGCGTTTGATGGTAGACTGATGGCTTTAGGCGTGAGTTGAAAACGAGTTTCTTGATGTATGCTCTAGCGCATACAAATCTTGAGGGTGAACGACAGTATATCTGGCGGGCCCGCAGGGATTCGAACCCTGGACCCCAGGCTTTCCTCACGAGCAGTTCCGAAGGCTTACACCGTAACCATACGACTGTGTCCTAATCCTGGCTAGACTACGGGCCCGCGAACTCCTAGAATGCCTCGCCTACGTATGCATTTCTGCGCTCTTCGATCAGTAAGGTCTCCCAGGCCGTCGCGACTGCTAGCACACTTGGAACGGGCATTCGCAGTGCTTGGAGCACTGCTTCACTTGGCGTTCGCTCGGAAGGTATAGATCTGTGCTGAAATACCTCTCCGCCCTGTCAGGCAGTACCGTAACGACCCTCTTGTCTTGACCAATCTCGTCCAATAACTGGATTGATGCTAGTACGTTTGCTCCCGATGATATCCCCACCATCAGGCCTAGTTCTCGAGACAGTTTCTTCGCCATTTCAACTGCGTCGTCGCCCTTGACAGCGATCACCTGGTCTACCAGTTTCATGTCGACAATTTCTGGCACGAAGCCGTCGCCGATTCCTGCAATCTTGTGCTCCCCGACGACGTTTCGGCCCATGAGAACAGCAGCCTCCTCCGGTTCTACCGCGACAAGACGAGCGTCGGGGCTCTTCTCTCTCAGTGCCCTGCCGACCCCCATCAGGGTGCCGCCAGTACCGACGCCAGCAACGAACGCGTCTACAGCCGCGCCAGTTTGCTGAATTATTTCTTGGCCTGTTGTATGGTAATGGGCCATCGTGTTGTCGGGGTTTCTGAACTGATTTGCCAGAAAGTGTCGGCTGTCATTCTTTGCGATCATGTCGGCTCTTGCCACAGCGCCTTCGAAACCCCGATCTTTCGGCGTCAGACACACGTCCGCGCCCAGGTTCGCCATTATCTTGATCCGTTCTCCTGTCATATGTTCGGGCATCACGACTAGCATCTTGTAGCCTTTCGCCGCCGCGACCATCGACAGGGCAATGCCGGTGTTTCCGCTTGTCGCCTCAACTATGGTACAGCCAAGCTTGAGAAGCCCCTTCGCTTCCCCACGCTCGACGATGTGTTTCGCTATTCGATCCTTGATGCTCCCGCTTGGGTTCATGAACTCCGGTTTCGCATAGATGCAATAGGACCGAGATTGATACCGTATGTCTAACTTCAGCAGAGGCGTGTTTCCGACCCAGTTCAAAACAGATTCGTCAGGAAACACGGGCTCTTCCAGCATCGATCGTGCTGCGGCCTATGAACTCAAAAGCTTTTCTGAAAGGCGCTGCCGTCTAGGCTTGCAACAGACTCTTCAGCTTTGATTCCAATTTCTCCGAGTTGAGTTCATCTTGACTATTCGGGCAATCCCGGGTCCAAGTGTGCCAACAACTGAGGGAAGTCAAAGAAAATTGGGGGGAAAGGAGTTGATCTACTCCTTTCCTAGTTTCTTGGCGAGTTTGGCGAGTTCTGGGTGCACGACTTTGCCCTTGTCCATGATTTGCTGTCCGTCTATCCAGACGGATGAGTTGAGGCATATCCCGTCCGCGTGTGAGACCGCGGTGATATTCTTCGCCCTGAACATGGGGCCTTGATGTCCAAAACCCCACTCCGTGCTGCCCCAGACTCTCTCGTCTTCTGTGCAGAGACCCGAGAGTCTCGCGCCAGGGTTGAAGCCGTAGCAGACATGAGCCGCGAGATACATGTTCGGGTCGTTGAGTTTCTGGAGCCACCTCTTGACGGCTTCAGCCTCTATTCCGCCTGCGAAATCGATGGCCTTTCCCTCTTTGACGGTTACTTTGATTGGATTCTTGAGCACGCCTAGGTCTGCTTCGCCGCCGCCGGAGTATGAGCCGTCGTAGACTATTGTGCCGTTTATGCTCTCTTCGATTGGGGCCCATCCTATCTGGCCAAGAAGGAAATGCGGTCCTGGCTTGTCAGCGAAGAGCTCGTTGGTCACATAGCGGGTTGGACCATTCTCGAATGAGACATCGGTCCCGGCCGGCGTGGTTATCCTCATCTTACGGCCTTTTTGCGTCATGTCTACTAGCATGTCTTGGAACTTCGCTTGGGTGTCTATGTCGATCTTTCCGACGCATCGAACGATCTGATCTGCATTCAACCCGCCTAGAAAGAGGTACCTGACTCTCCCTTTTCCCTCGGCCGCGGGTTTCATCGCGATATCCCAAGGTGTCGAATAGAGCAGCCACTGGTTGTTCAGTTCAATCCAAACGTCAGTATTAGGAATTGAAACCTTCAGTGGGTCTGGAAGATACGGATCGCCTACTTTGCCGTATCCGGGAGGCGTTGAATGCCACGCAACCATCACTTTCGCGTCGGCGGCTTGAGCAGCCTTCGCGATCTCCTCCGCGATTCGAAACTCCTGAGGTCCGTCGAGTGTTATCAGGACGCTTTCTCCTGGCTTTATCTTGCAGAGCTTGTTTATGACGACGTGAGCTGTTTTTCCAAGTTCCATATCCAGAATATTCGGCATGATCGCATGCCTCCACCGTTTCGAAGCTTCCGAACACTATAAAACGCTTTGGATGATTGTCGTAAGCGACACAAGACGAAAAGTTACTCAGCGCAGTCTTCGCAATCTACGCTAAGAGAACGATGCGTCTGTATGTTGATTGCAAATGTCAGTGAACGTTTCTGTCGGCAACTAGGGACGCCAATAGTAGATGCTAATGGAATTGTCGGTGTTCGGCGGAGTGCCTCCGATGAGAGAATAGCAGCGAAACGTTAGCGGTGCGCCCGTTTGATTTGGTTCTCTAGGCTGTCCTGCGTTTCTTGGGAGGCGAGGGGTAGCCTACTCGGCTATGCCTCAGCTTCAACTTGACGAGAGCTTCCGCCCATTCAATAGCTGCCCTAAGTGGATCGACAACCGGCACGTCAAGATTCGCGGCTCTAATCTTTTCCTGCAGAGCTGCCGCCGCTTCAGCCATTCCCGTGCAACCCAGTACGATAACGTCGGCTTTGTCTTCCTTGATGGCTGATAGACTCTCTTTGGACAGCGCGTTGACTGTGTTTTCGCTGCCGTCCAACTCAAGGACGCCGAGCGATGTTGCTCTGACCGTTGCCAAGCGGCTCTCCAGACCCAAGCCTCTGACCAGATGGTGAATGACTGGAACCGAGTTTGAGACGGTTGTGACTATGCCTATTCTCTCGCCGAGCGAACAGGCCATATGGAGAGAGGATTCTCCCGCAGAGGTGACGGGAATCGATATGACTTCTCGTGCAGCCTTCAGCCCAGGGTCAAAGAAGCAGCTTATGACGACAGCGTCAAACCTGTCGCGCTCTGCCTGCTCGGCAACCTCGACTATATGCGGCGAGGCGAGAACATCGTCGTAGAAGCATTCTACCGACTCTGGGCCTTTGGTTATCCCGACCACTTCAACGTACGGCAGGTCTCTAAGCTCACGTCTCTGGGATTCCAGAAAATCTCTCGACGTATTGGGAGAGATCACACATATCCTCAAAATGGACACGCAAGCTCATGTGCGAAGTAGGCTATTAATCGCTTTTGACACTGTATCCAAGAATTCGCAAAAACTTAAGCGAACTCGTGTATCAAGCTGGACCAGTGACAAAGACATCACGGTAAGCTTATCTAAGCGTGAAAATCAAGCTGGGGAGAAGTGAAGGACTCTTGAAAGTCAAAATAATCATCCCGATCACTTCACCGGATCTGGACGCGGAAGCTGTGCAAGAGTTCGCGGGCTACGCGTTTCCCAATACTCAGACTAGTGTGACTCATCTTGACTACGGACCCGCGTCCATAGAATGTGAACTCGACGACGTTATCTGCGTTCCTGACTTCCTTAACAAAGCCAAGCAGGCTGAGGTTGAAGGCTATGACGCGGTCATAAGCAACTGCTTCTTGGACCCCGCCGTCAAAGCCGCCCGCGAAGTCCTGAATATCCCTGTCGTGGGGGCAGCAGAGGCGTCAATGCGCTTTGCGGCAAGCCTAGGCCACAGTTTCTCAGTGGTGACCGTATTGCCAAACGTTGTGGCGGCAATAGAGAATCTCGCGACGGTGTACCGCGTTGACGAGAAACTCGCATCAGTCCGTTATGTCGACATCCCCGTACTTGACCTAAAGGACAAGGACAAACTCATCAACGCGTTGCATCGTGAGATGCTTGCGGCCATCAAGGAAGATCACGCGCACGTTCTGGTTCTTGGCTGTACGGGCATGATGGGCGTCGCCAAAGAGATGGAAAAGCGTCTCAAACAGGATGGATTCGATGTCCCTGTTGTTGATCCTGCCGCGGCATCACTCAAGTTTGCGGAATCGCTCGTCTCAATGGGCCTCAAGCAGAGTCGCCTGACGTACATGCTGCCACCAGAAAAAACCCGCACCGTATCTCCGTTGACTCTCACCATGAAAACCGCCGCTCACTGACCGGACTCGCGTCTACTGCATCGAAAAGACAGGGTGGCTAGAACCCCCGATCGGGTTCTAGCCGTGCACAGGTCGGAGGGTCTCTACCTTCGAGCTTCTTTCATGATTGTCTCAATCGGTACGTAGGGAATGTCGTAGCCGAAGTGCTTGGGGCCAACGAGCTCCAGACCCCTGGGCGTCCTGAAGGCGTCGCGCCCACGTAGCCCAAGGACGGATACGATGTCGCCTTCTTTGATGTCGGTGTTCGTGATCGGCTCGCCTGTGTCGCGGCGAATGACTTCGACTATGTCGGGGCTGGTGACGTAGGGTTTGTCGTCTAGCCAAGTCACGTGGTTCTCGTTCTTGTAGAAGATCTTGAATGTGTGACCCTTGAATTGATCTTGGCCTTCGATCGTGTTGGTGCCCCACAGATAGCCTTCCCTATCCTCCCACTCTTTCTTGACGACTTTGCCGCGGAACAGCACCCAGCCTTTGGCGGCCTTTGCCACGGCGTCGGCGGGATCCTGCTTGCTAGCCACGGCGTTGCGGATGGTCTGCCCGACTAGGTGGCATTCGCTGAGAGTGTTCGGGACTATTACCTCTTTCATTTCCTTGCCGCGCATGAGAAGACCGGCGCCGCTCACGAGGCCGAAGGCAGCAACGCTGATCATCTTGCCCAAGGCCTCGGCCATATTGTAGTTGATTGCGGTCTTGATAATCGAGACGTTGCCCCACTCGTCGACGTAGGCTGTTGGGTGTGTGGGTTTGTTCGCGAGGTTCGTAGTTAGCTGATTGATTTCCGGGATCGCACGCCCAGCATAGTCCCCGTTCACGACCTTCTTGCCGAGCGCCATGGCTGCATCGATGGGCCCTGGCGTGTTCGCGCCGCCAAGTTCAACCGGGACCAGCGCTTCAATCTCAACGCCTGCGTAGCTCTGGAGTTCCAGCACTGACAGTACTAGTATACGATCGGCCAAAGTGATGCGATTCTTGAGACCGGCGGCGGCCATCCTGCGGAAGGTTTCCTCTGTCTTTGGCGCGATTGAGCCCATCAGGTAGGGTGTAGCGACCCAAGCATCATCGCGGATCTCGGCGGGATCCGAGATTCTAATCTCGCCAAGCTTTGCCACATCGTCCAGTAGCAACGGCAACCCAAACTTCGGACTGCCGCCGCCGCCCGTCCCGTAGAAGGTGCATCCGAGAACGAAGTCTTCCACATCTTGTTTGCTCTTCAATACGAGCTCTGCCATGAGGAATTCCTCGGAAAACATCGGATGCCCATAAGTTGCTTTTCTGCTTTTGCACGGAGCCTCTGCAACCAGTCCAGCGCTGCATTTGCTTGGAGTTGCCTAGCGATGAAAGCTCTAAATAGTCTGAAGGAAGATGTGTAGGGCCAAGGTTTTGCTCCATGAGCAAATCTGAAGAAAAACCAGTAAACAAATCGCGAAGGAATTTCATCATAGCTGCAGGCGGCGCTGTAGCAATCATAGCTATAGGCGGAGGCTACTATTATCTTTCTCAACCAGCGCCAACGAAGCCTAAGGTGACGCTTCGTTACCTTGGTTTTCCGTTCTTCCTCCCGCAAGACGCCATTGCGAAGTGGAAGGAACTCACGGGCCAAGACATAGAAGCCACCTTCACAGAAGCTTTCGCCATTGGCCAGAAGCAGTTGGAGAACCCAGCGGCTTGGGACTTCGGAGGCTCCCTTCGACACCGCCCACTGGTAACATCGGGTATCCTTCGCAAGATGCCGCTTGCGCAGGTACCCCGGTGGCAAAGCGACAAGTTAACCGACATCTTCGTCCACCCCGAGAAGTATTTCAGCGCGGCGCAGGCGAAACGATTCAACTACTTGCTCTGGGCGGATGACGGCGCCTCTCGGACAGACCTCATCTCGGTTCCGTGCATCTGGAACTTCGACTCGGTAACCTACCTTCCAGAATTCTTAACTGGCTACGAAGAACGCGGCGGCGAGCATACAACGATCTCCTATACAGAACTCTTTAAGCCAGATTGGAAAGGCAAAGTCGGCATGCAAGACGAAGCCTACACAAGCTTCACGGAGCCGGCAAACGTGCTGAACGCTACCGGCCAACTGGACATCTCAGGCGCTATCTCCAGCATGACCGAAGACGAAGTGGACAGAGTCTACAACTATCTGCTCCCGATCGTCAAGTCGGGCCAAATCCGCACCTTCTGGAGCGCCTACGGTGACATAGTCAACTTGCTTTCCACCAAGGAACTCTACCTCTCCAGCACGTGGCAACCAGTTTGCTTCGACACACGAAAGGCCGGCACTCCAGCCTTCTATGCAAGACTCCAGAACGGTCCGTTCTTCTGGTTCAACTCCAACTACATGTCAACCGGCGCGAATCCAGATGCGGTGGACGATTGCCTCAAGGTGATTAACTGGACCCAAGAGCAATGGATGCAGATGCTCTACACTCGCCAAGGATACCCGTCACCAGGCTCTGGTTGGGAGGACTACAAGGCCGGAATGGGCGCGGAGTTCTACGACTGGTTCTTCAACGGAACGCCCACGTACCTGCCGATCGAGGATGTCACGAAGGAGATATGGAAGGACAAGCCTGAGTTCTGGAACCTGCCTGAGAGAATGCAGAACGCGCTCTTCACGCCAGATGTCTACTTCCATCACTTCTGGACCGGCGAGGCACCGCGCACGGGGTCACCCAATCCCAAAGGTAACCTCCGCGACTTGGGTTCGATCGAAGACAAGGAGAAGATCACCCGCTACTTCTTGTCACCCGACCTGCCCGACAACAACGAGTACTACGTCTCGAAATACGAAGAGCTGAAAGCCCAGGTTCCGAGCTAGGGACTTTCAGCTCCCTCTATCTTTTTTTTTCAATGCGCGTATACGTGGGCGAGAGGATAGACTAACAGTGCCAATCTAGGAGGAAGCGATCACGCGCCGCTTGGCTCGCGGCGGCATGAAAGCCTCCTTACTGTGAGTGAGGTCGGCGAGCACCAACGCGATCGCCGTATACACGGCCGCTCTAAGTGGTTCCACGATGGGCACGTGAAGGCCTTTGGCGGCTAGGCGGGTTTCCATCGCACCCACCAAGGATGACATGCCAGTACAGCCCAAAACTATTGCTTGCGCTCCGTCTTGCCGCACGGCTTTTTCCGCAGCTCTAACCATTGCATTTATCGTTCGTCTTCGTTGAGATTCCAAGGCAAGCACGGGAATGTCGACGGTAACTATTGAGGCAAGCTGCTGTGTGAGCCCGTACTTGACCATCAACTCGTGATCGATGTGAGCGAATTCCCGCACAGTGTTAATGATGGAAAAGCGAGGTGCAAGTTGAGCCGCGAGGTGGGAGGCGCTCTGTGCAGCCCCTACTACAGGGATACGCACCAGCTCACGAGCCGCCTCCAAGCCTGGGTCCCCGAAGCAGTCGATGACGACCGCGCTATACTGCTCGGTCTCGGCAGCTCGTATTTTCTCGAGGATGTACGGAACATTCAGCGCTTCGTCGTAAGAGTCCTCGATTGAAACTGTCCCTTTGATAAGCCAGTCGAAATCAAGCTCGATCTTCCCAGCTGTCTGATGTGACAGCCCTCTCGCTAGCTTCTTACGGTCGTCAAGGGCGTCCTGTAGTCGTCTCGTATAGACGACCGGTAGCAGGTCGAGTACGCGTAGAGGATCCCTATCTCGGGGCATGAGAACACTCGTGTCCTATCGCTGACCGCGGGAGAGCACCCATCCCAAGATTACGAGTGCGACGATCGAAATGCCTGTGACGATCGCGCCGACTGCGTACCACTTGGGCGTGACTGGGTTGATCGCAAGCTCAGTGGAGATGTACGTCGAAATGACGCCAGTTCCTCGCATCACGAAGCTCGTTCGGATGAGCTCTCCCCATGCAAGCACAAATCCGAAGACACCTGCGGCGACGACCTCCCACCTAATCAAGGGAAAGGTCACTTTTCGGAAGACGACCCAGGGTGACGCCCGAAGGACACTCGCTGCTCGCTCATAGAGCACGAGATCGGGGTCGAAGCGCGCCATCATAAGGATCAGTCCGAACGGGACCGCGTACACAGTATCCAATATAGCCGCCGTCCACCATGTGAACTCCCAATTCATCAAGCGGAACAGTATGTTGTTGCCGAGACCGAGGGCTACGCCAGGCAGCACGAAACCCAAGAGGATGAGATAGAAGAGAGGATCACGGCCGATGATCCGGTGCCGTAGTACCATCGCCACGCTAGTTACGATGATCAAGGTCAGAACTGCCGCGGTGACGGCGACGTAGACCGTGTTCTGGAATGCGATCCAGAACTTCCAGTCGTAGAATGCAGAGATGTAGGATGCGTACTCGTATCCGGTCGGCACTCCGTTGTACCACCTAGTGGTAAAGCCTTCCATGGGAAAGCTGATTCTGCCCGAAGTGTTGAACGACAGGACGATCATCACGACGATCGGTAAATAGACCAACAGAATGAGCGCAGCAACGTAGACTCTTATTCCAACTTCTTTCGGTTTCATCGATCTCTTACTCCTTCGTTCACTCATAGAACAGCTTCTTGATGTTCACAACCTTGAACGCGACATACATGATGACCAGCGCGATGATCAGAAGCATGGTGGAGAGGACGGAGGCGTAGGGCCATAGGAAGTTGGCGGCATAGCGAGAAATGGAAAACCCTAGGGTTTGGACTCCCCCCGCCCAGAGGTTGGGGGTGATGAAGTCTCCTAGGGTGGAGACGAAGACGAATATGAAGCCGGCCATGATCCCTGGCAGTGACAGTTTGAAGATGATATCGTAGACGACACGGAGCGGCGGTGCCTTGAGCACCTTCGCAGCGTTGATCAGGTCAGGATCGATGCGATTCATTGCTAGATAGATTGGAAACTCCATGAAGATTACGTACGTCTGGAGCCAGATGATGTACAGTGTGTTGCGCGAGAAAAGGAGCGCCTCTAAGGGTTCCTTGATGAGCCCTAGGGACATCAGACTGAAGTTGATTATCCCGCCCTTGCCCAAGATCGCGATCCATGCAACAGTCCGAATGCTCCAGTCGATCAAGAACGGGACGATGAGCAGCGTAATCACATAGTTCTTGAAGGTCGCGCTCTTGATATGGAACGTTAGAAAGTAGGCGAGCGGAAATCCGAAAATGAAGCATATGATCGCTGCGATGAAGGCTAAACTGAATGTGTTCAAGAGAAGCACGGACGTTTGTGGCGAAGTGAAGAAGGCGATATAGTTCTCAACGGTGAATATCGGCAGGTAGCCGGTTGACGAGGGCGCGGTGGTGTAGAGGCTCACAATAACCATTATGGCGAGCGGGAGCACGAGAAAGATCACGCTTAGGATCAGACCCGGGATCAGAAGCATGTAGCCCGAATGCAGCCCTATTCGAAAAGTCCGCCCGGTCTTGGCTGGAGAAAGCGAAGGCTGTGCCGTCATGCCCGGAGGTCACTTCCCGTAAATGACTTCTTCGATGTTTAGGCCCTCGATGACGCTCGGTTTCTCAATTAGGATCGCGTCCTGTGCACGCCATCCCGCTACGCTCTCGCCGACCGTTGGCAACACAGCGGCTTCTGGCGGTACGTTCACCCTCAGTGATATGCCACCCGGCGCTTCAAAGAGGCATTCCACAGAATTACCGAAGTAGTACGTGCTTACCGGCTTTACCTGAATGTGGTTTTCGAGTTGCAGGGCCTCCTTGCCCAAGACGACCGCTTCTGGCCGCACACCATACGCCAGCTTTCGGCCGGAGTAGTCTTGGCCTTCATCCGCTGATGCCCGTAACTCGCCCAATTCGGTCTTGACGGTGTATCGTCCGTTACGCTTCCCGACGACTTCGCCGCTGAAGAGGTTGATGTCTCCAACGAAGCGAGCCGCGAAGACTGTAGCGGGTCGGCTGTAGATTGTGTCAGGTTTCCCGAGTTGTTCGATAACCCCGGTGTTCATGACCATCAGTGTCTCCGCCAAGCTGAGACCGTGTTCCTGCACATGAGTCGTCAAGATGAAGGTCGTCCCCAAGCGTTTGTGAAGCAGCTTAAGCTCCTCCATCAACTTCCGCTGGAGCCTATAGTCGACATGGCTCAGGGGCTCATCGAGCAGTAGGATACTCGGATTTACAACGATTGCTCGGGCCAAGGCGACGCGTTGGCGTTGTCCTCCGCTGAGTTCCAGCGGGGAGCGTCTCTCGAACCCTTCCATGCCCACCAGCTTGAGAGATTCCTTTACCTGCTTATCGATCTCGGAGCGGTCTTTGGCGAGCATTCGAAGTCCGAAGGCGATGTTATCGTAGACGGACATATGGGGAAAGAGTGCATAGTTCTCCAGCATCATTGAAATGTCCCGCTTGTGGGGGGGAACCTGTTTCACCTCGGTCCCCTTGACATAGAGTTCTCCACCCTCATAGTCCAAGAGACCAGCGATTACCTTCAGCAAAGTGCTCTTGCCGCAACCGCTTGGCCCGATTAGTACGAAGAAGTCGCCCTCGTCGACCTCGAAGGAAACCCTGTTCAGTGCCAGAACTTCTTTTCCATACCATTTCGTCAAGTTCTTAGACTCGAGAACTTTCAAGACAACTCGGTCCCTTTTCGCCGAAAAGGCCGCCTGTGGCTTAATAAAGGATTTCATCGACCTCCAGGCTTGGACGACCAGCAGCTGAAAAATCATCACTCTCCGAACGCAAAGAAGCAGAAAGCTTCGAAGATGCGGACCATGATCGCGGAAGTGTGGTTGTGAGTTGCCTCATATGATCAGACAGCGTGCCGCGTGGGAGTTCGGATGACCATAGCCAGATGCTGGCTAAGACCTTATTCTGCTTGCTGATGCCACATTTCCATGTGTCTCTTGTCCGCTTCGGTTACGTAGTCCGGCAGGTACTTGAGGTAGTATCCAAGATCGATGTGATGTACCTGGAGCGCGGCTGGGAAGTACATAGCGTTGCTATACTTCGGTAGTCTGCCATACTTGTCGTATATGTAGCGCAGATACGCTTTGACGGCCTCCACTAATCCTCCGTATTCCTTGGGGACAGGAAGGTTGTATCCTTCCGGACCGTAGATTCCTTTCGAGCCCCATTTCATTTCGACTATCTTGTCTACAGCTTGTTCCACGTCTTTGTACGGCGGGCAGAAGCCTTCGAGGACTCCGTCTATTCCAACCGGGTTCGGGGTTGCCTGGGGGAAACCCTTGCCCTTGACGCGCTCTAGCCTGAAGTTCATCAATTTCATCAAAGTCTCGAAGTTTATGGTGTGCATCATGAATCCTCCCAGACCCATTGCTTGAGCTGCGAGCATCATGTTCTGACCGGCTATTCCGGCTTCTAGATTGCAGAGCCAAGGGAGTATTGCATCATAGCTTGAGATGGTCATCTTGTCTCCGTCTAGTAGTCTCGTGCGGATCCATTTGCCTACCCCTGCTGGTTTGTTGGTTACTTCGTCCCACATTCGCCATCTGAACTGGGCTATTCCCGTTAGGAGCATGTTGATGTACTCGCGCGTGGTATCGGCGACCGGCATGAAGACGGTTGTCCCAGGCCTGTTGACCATGTCCACAAAGGCTGAGCCTATCGCCTCTCTAGGCACCTGAAGCCGGCCGTTCCTAAGCTTGACCAAGTTCCTGCGGTAGTCCTGAATGATCTTGATCCTGTCCTCTTTGGAGGCAATTCTGACCTTCTCCTTTGGGATGATCTCCTT
>Ga0315308_1000729_pt1 | contig 18705 bp, 18 predicted proteins | sample TDP3_MG_FD_203078 | JGI IMG/M metagenome (GOLD analysis project Ga0315308, IMG submission 203078) | Freshwater sediment microbial communities from Lake Towuti, South Sulawesi, Indonesia - TDP3 | ecosystem: Environmental > Aquatic > Freshwater > Lake > Sediment | place: Indonesia: South Sulawesi... | reverse complement strand
TGTGGTAGTGGATGGGAAAGAGGAGAAACAATACGACAGCATAGGGGGAGGCACTCTCATCTTCAGTCCTGACAGCAAGCGTGTGGCTTATGGTGCTACTATTGGCAACAAGTGGTTTGTGGTTGTAGATGGGAAAGAGGAGAAGCAATACGATGGACTTGTCAAGGGAGGGACAATTATCTTTGACTCCTCTGATAGTCTCCATTACCTCGCCCGAAAAGGCAGTATCATCTATTTAGTGGAAAAGAGAATAAAGTGAGATCGGAAGCGCAGCAACAGCAAGTGGTTGCCAAGAAAAGAAAATCCAACCCGGCAAAGAATGGTGAAGCCAGATCTTAGGAAGGGTGCAGTCGGGCAACACGAAGAGAGTCAACCGATTCTGACGTCAAGAAGAACTTGCTATCTATGGAGGCTATTTGAGAAGGAGGGGACAAATTATGTGTCTCATTCAACGCATGATAGTTGGAATTATTATGTTCAGGATACTTCTATTGCTAATTCCCATGTTCATGGTACTTGGCTTTGCAGGAGCAAATAAGCAGTTAATCCTATCGCAAGCACCGCCGGCCGTTGGGACAACCCCAAAGCTCATGCGAACAGGCGACACGTACGTCGTCACCGTGCCTGGTGTCGCCTGGACGTTGCAATTCCCAGCGGGGGGTCTATTGCCCCTTAGGACTGACGAACGCCCCGGCTGGGCCTACTATCAACTAGCACACAGAAGCGAGGAGAAAGACATTATCCCGAGCGTCTCGTTCTGGGTCGACCGGGCCGAGAAATGTAACAACGATGCTCGAAAATGCCGAGACGACAGTTGGTCGGAGAAGAAGGCGAAGTTTCCAGAGATGCAAGATGCCAGACTATCTCAAGTAGGGGAGAGCTATCTCTATGAGTTCTCATTGATGTCTGGTGCGTGGAAGATCTACCAAATGTATGCGAATTTCGTCCGCGATGGCATTTGGATCGACCTCCATCTCGTCAAGCCTCTTACCGACAAAGAGAAGGACCGACAATTGTTTCTCGATTTCCTGAACGGAGTACGCTTCGTGCCGATATCCGACATGCACGTGCGCCCCCTGGAGGTTTCCCCAACTCCTCGGCAGGCGTTTGAGCAAATACGTGCTCGCGCAGAGAAAGGTGAGGCCTTTGCCCAACTGGCGATGGGTACGGGCTACCTTTTCGGCTCTAAATCCACCGCGCGGGATCACGTTGCGGCGAGGTTCTGGTTCCGCAAAGCTGCCGATCAAGGTGACAGACAAGCGCAGAGGTTCCTGGGGATGATGTTCGAGCAAGGTTGGGGCGGGACACAAGATTTTGCCGAAGCCCTCACGTGGTATCGCAAAGCAGCGGAACAAGGAGATGCGATTGCCCAATACAGTCTGGGGTCGATGTATGCAGAAGGTCGTGGGGTCACCCAAGATTCTGTTCGTGCCTACATGTGGGTGAGCCTAGCTGCACCATCCTTGCCTGACGATACCAAGAAACAGGCGAATGATACACTTGCCAAGTTGGCTAAGGGCATGAGACCGGAGCAACTGGAGCAAGCGCAATCGATGGCCCAAGCCTGCCGGGCCACCCGGTATCAGCGCTGCGACTAAGCACAGCCGACGAGAAAAGTGGTATACGCGGCAAGGTAACATGCCTCATCCCCTGAAGATCATTGCTTTCAGGCCACTCAGGAGACGATGAACAACATTCGTCTAAGGATTAGCAGGTGTACTCGTTAGAAATGAGGTGATTTGACAGGGTGATAATTCATTTTCTGGGAGAGGCCAACCAGCGAAAGTGTAGCTCGTGAGAAGTAGGAATTTATAAATTTAAGGGCACCCCCATCATCCACAGGAGGTAATCATGAAGTCTTGTACCGTCTATCTTTTATTAATCTGGTTATTTGCCTGTGCGCCTGCAATTCGGGCACAGGAGGAAACGATTAAACCCCCGGAATCCAGCCTACCAAGGAAAGTAGAATCCGACAGAACCATCGAAGATCTTACCCGAACGATCTCCCTGGATCCAAAGAACGCAACGGCCTATTTTGAACGGGGGGTTGCCTACGATATGAAAGGTCAGCATGACAGAGCTCTGGATGATCTTAATAAGGCAATTTCTTTAAATCCTGAATATGCTAATGCCTACAACAGCCGTGGGGCTGTATTTAGAAATATAGGGAAATTTGATCAGGCAATCGAAGATTTTAACAAGGCGATTTCCTTAGATCCAAATTTTGCTCTGGCCTATACAAACCGCGGGACTACCTATGGTAGAAAAGGGCACATGGACAAGGCAATTGAAGATCACAACAAAGCTATCACCTTGGATCCGAATCTGGCTAATGCCTATTGCAACCGGGGAATTGTCTACAAGAACAAGGGACAACTGAATCGAGCAATGGAAGATTACAACAGGGCAATCAACCTGAACCCTTATTTTTGCGAAGCTTATGTTAACCGGGGAAATCTCTACTGGATGAAAGGACAGTATGATCGGTCGATTGATGATTTTAACAAGGCAATTTCCCTGGATCCAAATTACGCCAGAGCTTACCTCGGACGCGGAGGGGCTTACGCCTTTAAAGGGCATCATGACAGGGCCATCGAGGACTATGACAAAGCCATTTTTTTAGACCCCAATTTTGCCAGGGCTTATTACTTCCGTGGACTCGCCTACCAGAAAAAAGGTCAGCCGGAAAGAGCACAAAATGATTTTAGGAAAGCCTGCGACTTAGGATATAAACCCGCCTGTAAATAATAGGTTCGGGGAGGCGGATGTGGGGCGAACTCCTTCCGTTTTTTCATAAAGGAATGCATGGATGGGTGGCAAGGCTATCTTCGTGCCTCAAGAATCGATGGAGGAAAAGCAATGAAACGGATCATCTTTGCAGTCATCAGCCTTTTCTTGGTCATTATCTCCTGTGCCCCTGCTATCAGGCCACAGGAGGGAGTAGGCATCCCGGCAGACAGAAGTCCCGCCATGGATTATATCAATATGGGTTTTGCATCCTTAGCAAGGGGGGAATATGGGCGGGCCATCGAAGCTTTTAACCAGGCAATCTCTTTGGACCCAAAATTGACTATCGCCTATGCAGCCCGCGCCAATGCCTATCAAATTCAAAAGTCTGGGGTCAGGCATAAATAATTAAATATTTGGAATTGGTGAGCGATCTTACTGAATCGGAAAGGAGCGAGAAATAAGAAATTAGTCATACCCCAAGTTTTCAAGTTTTCGCGGTTACTCATCCGCCCTTTGTTCGGCGAAGAAATCACAATCCTTGACCATAATCATTTAATAGCGTTAGAATATCATTGTTGAGGAAGAATATGCCAACCATATTGCTCATAATGGGATGGAGACTTTTCTTCTATGCAAATGAACGGAATGAACCTATTCATGTTCATTGTCGGAAGGGCGAAGCAGAATGCAAATATTGGCTCGACAGGGATAATTTTAACCTTGAGGAGGCCTTTACTTTCAACCTCTCTCCAAAAGATAGACGTGAGATAAGGCAAATCATCTATGAACATTTTAACTACATTGAGCAGCAATGGGATGAGTTTCAAAGGAGAAAAGAACAATGAAAGCATATCATGATATCAAGAATCTACATTTCAGTGGCGAGTACATGATATTAACCATTGATGGGGATGAGAAGAAATTTAGAATCAAGGAGATATCTCCTGCTCTTGAAAAGGCATCTCAAGATGAAAGGAATGTATTTGAGATATCTCCTTCCGGCTATGGCATCCACTGGCCTTTGATTGACGAAGATATTTCAATAGATGGACTGCTCGGAATTCTACATACAAGAGAACCAAAGAGGAAAACCGCCTAATAAGGTGCTCAAGAGGGGCGCGGCAACACCCGCCGCGCCCTTTTTCTTGCTCGTTATACTCCCTTTCTAAAGTAAATGATTAGCACTTACTGTTGACTTATCTCCCCACTTTAGTGAAACCACCAACCACGCGAAAGTTCGGAGACGCAGAAAGTAAGTTAAAGGTTAAGACTGAGCCAAGGCTTTTGTCTTCTTGCCTCTGCCCTTCAATCCTTAGCGTCTGGCGGGATTACAGGTGGCAGGCGACAAAGTGACCGTCACCGATATCCGTCAATTTCGGAACGGTCGTTTCACATCCATCCTTTTTCCGTGGGCAACGGGTGTGGAAATGACAACCCGGAGGTGGACGCATGGGGCTCGGGACATCTCCTTCTAAGATGATCCTCTTCTTTATAATGCTGGGATCGGGAACAGGAATCGCAGAAAGGAGCGCAACCGTATAGGGATGGACAGGTGAGGTGTAGAGTTCTTTGTCCTGTGCTAACTCCACAATTCTCCCCAGGTACATCACAGCAATCCGATCACAAACATGCTCCACAACAGCCAAATCATGGGCAATGATAATATAAGAAAGTTTGAATTCCTTCTGGATATCCTCCAAGAGGTTAATCACCTGAGCTTGAATCGAGACATCGAGAGCGGAAACAGGTTCATCTCCGATAATCAACTTCGGATTGAGGGCTAGGGCCCTTGCGATTCCAATCCTCTGTCTCTGACCACCGCTGAACTCATGGGGGTAACGCCTAGCATGGTCAGGGCTAAGACCCACTTTCTCGAGAAGATAAGCAATTCTCTCTTTTCTCTCTTTTTTCGTCCCCATTTGGAAGACGTTTAATGGCTCTCCAATGATCTGTTCCACCGTCCTACGAGGATCGAGTGAAGCATAGGGGTCCTGAAAAACGATTTGCATATCTCTCCGGATCGAACGCATTTCTTTGTGGTCAAATTTGCAGACGTCCTTCCCTTCGAAGAGAATCTCTCCCTCCGTGGGCTCAATCAATCGTAGAATGGCTCGGGCCGTAGTCGATTTTCCGCATCCACTCTCACCCACTAATCCCAGACTCTCTCCCTTGCAGAGATAGAAGCTAACCCCATCAACAGCATAGACATAACCGATGGCCTTGGAGAAAATTCCTCCCTTGATCGGAAAATATTTCTTAAGGTCTTTCACTTCCAGTAAAGGGTTATCCATGTTCATTGTTCATTGTTCATTGTTCATTGTTCATTGTTCATTGTTCATTGTTCATTGTTCATCGTTCATTGTTCATCGTTCAGTCAGCCAGCAAGAGCTCAAATGACCTTTTTCAATTTCTTTGAGCTCAGGCTCCTTTTCATGACAGATGTCTATCACTGAGGGACACCGTGTTGAAAATTTACAACCCAAAGGAAGTTCATAGAGACTGGGAACAACCCCTGCGATCTCATTCAAGCGGACTTTGCCGCGACGGATCTTATCCCCCAAAATTGGGATGGATTTGAGGAGACCCATCGTGTAGGGATGCTGGGGATTTTCGAAAAGGGTTTTTGTCTTTGCCTCCTCCACAATCTTACCTGCATACATGACGATGACCCTTTTTACTGTCTCTGCGATCACCCCTAAGTTGTGTGTGATGAGGATAATAGCCATTCCTAGTTCTTCTTTTAGTTTATTCATCAAGTCGAGGATCTGAGCCTGAATGGTCACATCTAAGGCAGTCGTAGGCTCATCCGCAATCAGAATTTCTGGATTACAGGCAAGGGCCATGGCGATCATCACCCTCTGCCTCATCCCACCGCTCAACTCATGGGGATACCGTTCCACACATCGCTCTGGGGAAGGGATATTGACGAGCTTGAGCATTTCGACGCTTTTTTCGAGGGCCTCTTTTTTAGATAGACCCCGATGCAACTGGAAGGTCTCCTGAATTTGATTTCCGACTGTAAAAACAGGATTGAGGGAGGTCATGGGTTCCTGGAAGATCATCGAAATCCGGTTCCCTCGGATCTTCCTCATCTCATCCTCGGTAAGCTCCAAAAGATTTCTCCCTTTAAATAGAATCTCCCCACCTACAATCCTTCCCGGAGGAATAGGAATGAGGCGTAGAACGGAAAGAGCGGTCACGCTCTTTCCGCATCCGGATTCCCCTACCACTCCTAAAGGCTCCCCTTGGGCGAGTTGGCAACTCACTCCATCGACTGCCTTGGCCACACCTTCGAAGGTGTAGAAATAGGTCTTTAGATCTTGGATTTCAAGAACGATTTGATCATTCACAATAGATCCGATCTCCATCAGAAATTCTCGTCCCAATATAGCCCAACTCGTACCCTTTTTCAAAGGATAAAAACCATGTAATTCATACTTCTTGCTAAACACCGACCAAATCGTTTATAAATTATTTCGATGCAGAAAAGATATGAAGGAGGGCAGAGGGAATGGGCAAAAAGTGGGAATTTTTGTACTTAAGTCAAGAAGATTGCATCGCTGCTGGTGGAACAGATATGGGCGGAGCCATGAAAGCTGTTGAACGGTCTTTCTTTCTTCACGGAAAAGGCGATTTCATCCAACCGGGTAAGCCAGTCATCCGCTGGGGAGGTCCTGAGACAGAAGAAACAACAGGCCGTATCATGTCCATGCCTTCATGGTTAGGGGGCGAACAATATAAAGAGGAGTTAGAGAAAAGAGATCTCATAGGTCCCGTGAATACAGCTGGTATCAAATTTATCCCGGCCCGGCCCTGGAACCCTCAAAAATATGGGTTGCCAAGGGCGAGCGCTCTAATTATCATTGTTGATCCTGAAACTCTCATTCCATCTTGCGTGATGGACGGAGCGATTGTCAGCGCCATGCGGACCGGTGCAGCAGCAGGCGTCGCAGCAAAATATCTAGCCAATCAAGATTCCAAAACTTTCGGCCTGGTCGGTGCCAGCGTTCAAGGACGGACGCAGATTATGGGAATGAAAAAGGCCTTGCCTTCTCTGGAAACATGCAGGGTTTATGACATCAATAAAAAAACGGCGCAAAAATTTTCGAAAGAGATGAGCGACTGTTCTCAGATGAAGATCGAGGTAGCCAAAAGTGCGGAGGCCGCCCTTCGAGAAGCGGACATCATCAGCACCGCTACGATTGCCAGCACACCTTATGTCAAGGCTGAATGGTATAAAGAAGGAGTCTTCCATGCCGAGAGTTCCTTCTGGGATACATACACCGAAGCCCTACGGGTCATGGATCTCATCTTTGTGGACGACTGGTTCCAGGTGAAACATCACGGCGTAGATGTCAGTTGGCGCGCTGTCCGTGATGGAATCATCGAAGAAAACCGTATTGCAGGAAATCTTGGGGAAGTGATTGCAGGGATCAAAAAAGGGAGAGCCGACAAGAAACAGAGGATATTATTCAATCCCATCGGTTTGGCAATTCATGATCTCTCCGAAGCCTACCGCGTCTTTCAAAATGCGACACAGATGGGAATCGGTAGAAAGATAAAACTCTTTAAAGATCCGGACGCCTGGCTGAAAAAGATCCGCTTATAGACAAAACGCTTCAAATAAGAATATCGAATCTCTTTCGAATCTCCTGGTCAATTTTTGGATCGATGCCCTTCGGGAAATGAGTTTTAAGGATTCCCTTAGCCTTCTCTCGAGCCCTCTCACGAGTGTCCAGAGATCCAGATTGCTCCCAAGCCTCTCTGGTTTGCCGGTCTCCAAGGGTTTGCTGAAAATATTCTTGCCTCATAAACTTAACCGTGTGCATCGAGGAGAGAAAGTTTCCTGAAGGCCCCGCTTCTCGAAGGGCCTCGAACCCTAAGGTCTCCTCATCTATTTGAATCCCCTTTAAGAGACGGATGGCCATCCCGATAATCTCATCATCGATCACATATTGTTCATAAGCCACTGCTCTCATTGACTCCAGCATACCAGCTGCATGGTGGATATAGTTTGAGCCTGCCAGAACGCAGAGGCAGATCGAATAAGCCTTTTCATAACCTGCCTGAATGTCAGGGATCTTCGAATCCGTGAGACCTGCAGAATTGTAGTTTGGAACTTGGATGTATTGAGCCATCTGAGAGATGGCCGCATTCATCAATCCAAATTCGATTCCGCCTCCAATATAGTTCATCCGTCTGAAATCAGCCATGGAAGGAATCGCACCATAAAGAACGGGGGAGCCTGGATGAGCCAGTTGGGTGAGCACGATTCCAGAAAGCTGCTCTGCATGAACCTGGGCAAGAGTCCCAGCCAGTGTAACGGGTGAGGTCGAACCAGCCATAGGCGCTGAAGAAAGAGCAACAGGAATTCTGTTTTTCGTAATCTCCAGAAGCACGCGGGTTGTATCAGTAACAAAATGGAGAGGGCTAATCATCCAACTCGTCACAAAGGAGATAATCGGTCTCTTCACTAAGGCCTCCTTTCCCCCTGCGATCATCTGGCCCATCTCGATCACTTCTCTGGCTGTTTGAACGGATTGGGCCGCTGCCATGACATGTTTTGCCGTATTGGAAAGGGAGGCATAAAACTGGTTGATGTCCATTACCTCTTTGGGAATATCCTGGGGGACACAGGGCCTCAAATAGAAATCAATGTTCCCGAGGGCGTCCACAAGCTTCGCGATTTGAGCGATATCCTGAAGTCTCCCCGGCCTTGCCGCTCCTGTTTCAAGATCAAGGACGGTCAAGGCTGCCCCTCCTGTGCCAAGATAGACCCGTTTATCCTCCATGAAGAGGTCGTTCTTCTCTTCTCGGCCGGCCATTAAGAATTTTTTAGGGACAAGTCCGAGCGCTTTTTCAACAACCGGCGAAGGAATCCGAACAATCTCACCATTGACCTTGGCCTCATGCTTCTTAAAAATCTTCAGCGCTTCTTCCAGCTCCACTTTGACCCCAGTCTCCTCAAGAATTTTGAGAGAAGTTTGATGAATTCTAGTAACGTCTTTTGCATCTAGAGGTCTAAATTGTCCTCCCACTAACCCTTTCACATTCATCTCCCGGCAGATCAAATATAGTACACTACATCACGTTTTTTCTATTTCAAAAATTTGATCAGATCTTTGATATGGTAATCTTCAAAGTTTTTGACGATCCCGATCAATGTATGGATCTGCTTTTGACTTAATATGTTCTCGGTAATGTCTATAAATTTATCTTCCAATTCCTCCTCAGATAAAGGATTATCAAAATCTCCTTTCGCAGGAATCAAACCTGAGTGATAGTTCTTCCTCTGATTTGTAATAATTTCTACTTTTGCCATGCACTGTTCAGGAAACCTCTTCTGTATCTTTGGATCCACAATAATGGAAATTTTCTTCATCAATTGAAGGAGCTCTTTATTATCAAAATATCTTTCTTCCAAATATTTTGGGGTAAATTCTCTGTAGATGGCTGCCACAGCAACAGGATAGACAATATTATATTCTGCATTTTCTAAACTGGTCGGTGGCGTTGAATAAAGGCTTACAGCCTCAGAAATAGTTTTAATACTGATCCTAGAGATTTCCTTATAAGTCAAATTTTCTTTCTCCATTGCCTTCAATACGCCATCGATGGCCGGATGGGCCCATCTGCAGCAAGGATACCTTTTGAAATAAAGATTCATTATTTTATACTCTTTGCCTAAGGAAAAAACATCTTTGTTTCTTTTCGAATCCCCTAAAAGACTGGGACTTCCCGTAAAACCTTTTTCTGCCAAGAAGGCAGCACTGGTACCGACCATCGCTCCCCAGGCTATTCCATCTTTCGGTGCCATAGCAGGGTACTCTACTGCGCGAATCTCAGGGATAAGCGGCGCATAAGCTTCAGCAATGCCAAGGGCATTCTTCGTCTCCCATTCTGAAAGATCTAACAATTTTGCAGCCCCTGCGGCTGAACCGATTGCTCCCCAGGAACCTGAACCGTGATAAAAGCCATAATGGGAATGTAAGATTTCACCGGCTCGAATCCCAATTTCATAACCGATCGTTAAGGCTTCAAGAAATTGTTTTCCAGTCGCCCCAATTTTTTCAGAAACAGCCAAAATAGTAGGAAAGACAGCGGCTCCTGGATGCCCTTTCACTTTCCGGTAACCATCATCAATGTCCAGAGCATTCACTATAAATCCGTTAATTAAAGAGGCTGCAGCACAGGATATTTTTTTATTTGCCCTAATGATTGTGGCTTCTCTTAAACCCCTCATCTCTCGAGAAGAAAAATCTGAGAGAATCTTTGCACCTTTAACTTTAGCTCCTGCTAAACTCGCACCAGCTAAATCTAATAGACATATTTTTACTTGCTTTAATATTTTCGCTGGAATATCTCTCATTTTAAGGGTTTGAATAAATTTAACGGCATATTCATTTCCATCCATTTGTTACAAAACCCCCATTTTAAGAATTAGCTTTTATCTGTGCTGTAGAAATATTGATGGTCCTCGAATCCCTGCAATTTAGGCTCCTCGAAGTTTAGGATCAGTAATATCGCGAATCCCATCTCCGAGCATATTAAAAGAGAGAATGGTGATCAGAATACTCAATCCAGAAAAAATTGATATCCAAGGGGCGTTGATGAGCACATCCACACCCTCACGAGTCATATTTCCCCATGTCGGTGTAGGCGGTTGAACACCTAATCAGATAAATGCCAGATTGCCCTCGAGGCAATATGGCGCGAAGAGCAGAGGTGCAAACTTTACCACTCTTTGAAACTTCGCATGATTTTGCCAGGTCAGGCTCGAATTTTAATTGATTCCCAGGAGGATATCGAACGAGACCATTAAGAATCCGATCGATAGTGCTTCGGCCATCAAAATGGTAATGATTGAAAAAAGAAAAATTCTCTTTTCCTTTTTCCCCTCCTTCACCCTTCTCCCTATGGCAAGGAGAAAAGGAGATATCATTTGATAAGGCCTTGACTCTTTAAAAAGTCGCGGGCCACTTCCGCTGCGTCTTGCTTCTTTCCGTCAACGGTATAATTAAGAGAAGCCATCGTCGGATCATTGATCTTCCCTGCCAACTTGTCCAGAATATCAGCCACTTGAGGAGCTTTGGTGAGGAGATCCATCCTCACCACTGGAGCCGCAAAGTAAGGCGGGAAGAATTTAAGATCGTCCTCCAAGACAACCAGGTTAAAAGCAGGGATACGACCGTCTGTGGCAAATCCGGAGATCACATCGACCTGCTTCTCCGCAATGGCTTTATAGACCAGTCCTGGATCCATTCCTTTCTGATCTTTAAATTTGAGGTCATAATGTTTCGTAAGCCCCGGAATTCCATCAGGCCTTGCCAAAAACTCGATCGTGCTCCCAAAGACGAGGTCCTTCGCGAGAGGCTTCAGGTCGGATACCTTCTTGACCTTAAGTCGATCTACATCTTCTTTCCGCATGACAATACAATAAGTATTGTTGAAACCCCAGGGTTTCAGCCACGTTAACTTGAACTTCTCTTCATAATCTTTTTTAACGATCTGATAGACTTCCTCCGGATCCTTGACGACCGGTCTCTTGAGAATGGCGGTTAGGCCTGTGCCTGTATATTCCACATACATATTGATATCTCCCCTTACAACCGCCTCATGACAGATCACTGTTCCTCCAAGACCAATCTTTCGGTCTACTTTAAAGCCATGGCTCTCCATTATAAGAGCAACCATATTGCCCAAGATGAGCTGTTCGGTGAACCCCTTTGATCCAACGACAATCTTCTCCTGTCCCCTCACCTCTTGAAAAGAAACGGTGAAGAAAACAATCAACAAAGTGCCCAACATCAAAATCCAGTTTTTCTTTTTCATACCTCTCCCTCCTTTCCAATGAAAAGATCTTTATTGAGCAGCCCCTTTTCTCAATCGTCTCTCCAGCCATCCTAGAAGGAGGTCTGCTCCAATGGCCAATATGGCCGTTGGAATCGACCCAGTGAGAAGAAGGTTCCTATCTGCCATCACGATCCCCTGGAAGATTAGATCGCCTAATCCACCCGCTCCAATCAGAGCAGCCAATGTAGCTACGCTGATGCTCAATACGGTCGCTGTCCGAATCCCTGCCATGATCACCGGAAAGGAGATTGGAATCTCTACCAAGGTAAGGATCTGACGGTTTCTCATTCCCATTCCCTTACCAGCTTCAATGAGAGAACGATCGACATTGGTGATCCCAGAATAGGTATTGTTAATGATGGGAAGCACACCTCGAAGGACTAGGGCGAATACGGCAGGTTTCAACCCTATTCCAAGAATAGGAATCACCAGTCCAAGGATAGCAAGGCTTGGAACGGTTTGACCAATGTTTGCCGAATTGACGACCACGTGTGCAATCTTTCGATACCGAGTGATGAGAATTCCCAGGGGAACGGCTATCGATATGGAGAGGAGAACGGCGATGGCGCTCACTTCCATATGCCGGAGGGCAGAAAGAAGGACTAATCCCCTCTTCTCAAAAAAATAGATGAAAAAATCCATATCACCTCCTTTCGGATCTCATTTTTCAGTCCCCCTGTCAGATGTCAGTGGCGCAAACCAGGGGGGGTTAAGAATCTTTCCAATGCGACGAAGAAATAGTCTGTACCAATAGCGAGCAGTATGACCGGAACTGCCCCTGCAATAATCTGTTCTGTGTAAACACTGGCAATTCCTCTGAAGATTAACCAACCTAATCCACCCGCTCCAATATAGGCCGCGATCGTAGCTGTACCAATATTCATCACCGCCGCAGTTCGAACGCCAGCCATGATGACCGGAAGAGCAAGAGGGAGTTCAACCATTCTTAAGAATTGCCAACTACTCATCCCCATTCCTTTTCCAGCCTCAACCACAGCTCGATCGATATGGGTGATCCCCACATAGGTATTTCGAATAAGTGCTAATTGACCATAAAGGATCAGAGCAATGACAGCCGGTTTCACTCCGATCCCGATGAAAGGGATCATCATTCCAAAAAGGGCAAGGCTCGGAATCGTATAGATGATTCCAGCAATTCCAATCACTGGACTTGCAAGTCTTTTTACCCGTGTGATCAATATGCCAATGGCTACTCCGATGACGGTTGAAATAATGACGGCTATCATCGCCACCTGAATATGTTCCAAAGTGAGTTTGAAGATTAATCCCAAATGTTTGATAAGATAGGCAACGGTGCTCAATAGCTTTCCCCCCATTCCCACCCTTCTTGTGAGAAGAAACAAGCAAAATGGGTCATCGTCACAATTCCTTTCAACCGATTTTCTTCATCGACGACAGGCAACCAGACCCTCCCCTTCTTCAGCATCAATTCTAAAGTTGGCCTGATCTCTCCTTCTGTGCCCACTGTAGGAATATATCGATCCATGAACTCTCTCACACTCCCGCGGTCTCGATTGATGAGAAGCTCGAACCAAATCGCTCCTTTAAAGACCCCTTGATCATCCACCACTAAAAGCACATCACTTTTACTTTCTCCCATCATTTTTTTTGCTTCCATCACACTGCTTCTCTCTGTAATTCGATTCGATGCAGGTACCATGATGTCTGAGAGCCTTAATAGTTTCATGAGTTTTAGTCCACAGTCCTTGCCCACGAAGTCTCTCACGAAATCATCGGCAGGCTCCCTTATTAATATTTTGGGGTTGTCGAATTGGATAATCTTTCCTTCTCTCATGATAGCAATTCGATCACCCAATTTGATGGCTTCATCAATGTCATGGGTAACAAAGAGGATGGTCTTCTTAATTTTTGAACGAAGGTTCAAAAATTCGTCCTGCAATTGCGCCCTTGTAATCGGGTCCAGAGCTCCAAATGGTTCGTCCATTAAGATCACCGGAGGATCTGCCGCCAATCCCCGAGCGACCCCAACTCGCTGCCTCTGGCCCCCTGAAAGCTGATGTGGATACCGACCTCTGAAAGAGGAGGGTTCAAGGTCAACGAGCCTTAAAAGCTCATCGACTCGTGCCTCTTGCAGGGAGGTGGACCAACCGGTTAACCGAGGGACAAGAGAAATATTTTGAGCCACGGTCATATGAGGAAAGAGACCTACATCCTGGATCACATATCCGATGCCACGCCGAAGGGCGATTACATCGATTTCCGAAGTGTCATTTCCATTTAAATAGATGTTCCCTTCAGTAGGTTCCTCTAAACGGTTCAAAAGCTTAATGGTGGTTGTTTTACCACACCCTGAAGGGCCTAAGAATACGGCACACTCTCCTTCATAGACCTCAAAGCTCAGATTATCAACGGCCTTTGTCCCTCCCGGAAAAATCTTACTCACTCTGTTAAATCTGATAATCGTACGAGTCACCTGATTTGGATCCCTCACCCTATTCTATACTAAATTTTTGACTGTCTGACAAGATTCTCATACCATTCGAGATAGAAGTAAAACAAGTATTGTTCTAAACTTGTTCGGGCAATTGATCAAAACCAAACAGGAATTGAACGTGCGGACTGAAAAGGAGAAAGGTGATTCGTTGTTAGGGAATTAGGACGATTTACCGCTCAAGAAGTAATGTCTCAATTCTTCTAGACCCAATTGAGCCAACTTTAGGTTTTCCAGAGTGCGGCCCTTGGCATAGAAATCGGTATCGTTGACCACCGAAGCAAGATGAATCATCGCTTCATAGGTGGGCATGGATATCCCTGCTTTTCGAGCTAACGAGACTGTGAGACAGGCTCCCATGGGTATATCCTCGGTGACATAACGATCTTGCATACTGAATGGCCCTTGGCTTGATGTCGCTGCAAATTGCTCCACGGTCATATTGAAACAATCCCAGAAAATCTGGTCATAGGTGTACGGCTGATATCCAAATGCCTTAAAGAGGGCTGACCGCTCCTTGTCCATGCTGTAAATGACCTTCTTCACCGAAGGCGTAAGGCCTTCTTTGTACATCCAGAACTCGCCCTTTGAGTACTCTATTCTCCCCATGTTGAGTAACGTGCCCACCGGATGGACGATAATATTAGGATTGTAGAGTGCGGGTTCTAATATGCTGAGACCTGGCTGAACGACATCTGCATAGGTTCCAGAGAGGGCCTCAATTACGGCCCGAGTATCCGTTGCTGGCAAAGCGGCTAACAACATTCGAGGACCATCCACTCTGTGAATGTTTACTGTTCCAGGTCCTTTGAGACGCCTGCAACAATAAGGGAACGTCACGCTCTCCGCTAGAAAAACCCGACGTTTCATTCCCATCTCATCCCATACCTTCCGAAAAACCAATGTTCCTCCACTTCCTGGCCATAGCACCACTGTCTGCCCCTCTGACAGATGGGGTGTGAGTTCCCGCGCTACTCGCTCATGGGCTAAAGCTTGGGTCGTAACCATGATCAGATCTGCGCCTTGTACAGTCTCTGATAGACTCAAACTTATCAGTGGAACCTTTGCAAAACCTGTCCGTGCAATTCCCGTTACATATATTCCGCCCTGGGCCATGATGGGCCTAATATTTTCGGCGTACTCCGGAAATTCGAAGAGGCGACAACGATGTCCTGCCAAAGTCATATCACCAGCTATCGCTGACCCACCATTCCCAGCACCGATTACACAAATTTCTTTTGGTACCATATTTTTCTCCTTGGTAGATAAATTTCCCGTTACACTCTTTTTGATCTTCTCAACAAATCCTACTCCCTTCATTATATGAAAAGGGGGTACTCAAAACAAATCTTACATCCCTTAATTGCATAATATTATCGTAAATTTCTATCAAGACCAATGCGTATACAAAACTTTCTTAATGCCACAAGATTATTTTCATTCCCCAAGAATTGTGTTATAAAAATTTATCCTTTTGGAGGCCCCACAAATGAAACATTTCTTCGATGTTTACCGACAAAAAACGCCTCTCTCGGAAAACCTCTTTAAGCGTTCGAAAGAGGTGATGCCAGGAGGCATATCCCATAACGTTCATTATTTTCCCCCTTATCCCTTCTTCATAAAAAAGGGCAAGCGCTCCAAGATCTGGGACGTAGATGGAAATGAGTATGTGGACCTCTGGATGGGGCATTATACCCATATTCTGGGTCATTATCCTGATGTCATTGTTGAAGCGATTGAACGCCAATCAAAAGAAGGAATTCATTGGGGCATCGTTTTTGAGAAACAGGTGGAATGGGCGGAACTTATCCGAGACCTTGTCCCTTGTGCAGAAATGGTACGATTCTGTTGTTCCGGAACGGAAGCGACGATGTATGCCGTTCGCCTTGCCCGTGCCTTCACAGGGAAAAAGACCATCTTAAAGATTGCCGGTGGATGGCATGGGGCCAACTCTGACCTCTCGCTTGGCATCAAAATGCCTTATGAAAAGGAAGAGAGTCTCGGTCTTTTGCCCGAACTCCACCGATATGCAAAGGTGATCTTCTTTAATGACCTTTCAAAATCCCTTAAGATCATTGAGCAGAACAGGAAAGATTTGGCAGGTATTATCCTCGAACCAGTTGTTGGAGAAGGTGGGTTCATCCCAGCAACTATTGAATATCTGAAAATGCTTCGATCGGAGACAGAGAGATTGGGAGCCCTCCTTATCTTTGATGAAGTGATTTCGGGTTTTCGAGTTGCCTTACGCGGAGCTCAGGAGAGATTCGGTATTATTCCGGATCTGGCTACGTTGGGAAAGATCATGGGTGGAGGATTTCCAGTAGGAGCCCTAGTAGGGAAAAGGGAGATTTTGGAAAAGACTTCACCCGAAATAAAAGGCAACAAGTGGGAGAAGATTCTGATCGGTGGTGGTACCTTCTCCTCTCATCCATTTACTGTAGCCGCAGGGTTGGCAATGCTTCAATACTTAAAGGATCATGATGAAGAGGTTTATCCTATTCTCGAGGCCAAAGGAGAGAAAGTGCGGAAAGGCGTTCATGAGGCCCTTCATCGGGAAGGGCTGGATGCCATGGTCACGGGAATCGGCTCACTCTTTCAGACCCATTTCCCTTTTCAAAAGGGAGTGACACTAAACTCTCCTCATTCAATCCATCGATACACCGATGTCGAGAAAAGGGAGGTCGAATTTCGTATCCGAATGTTGACGAAAGGGGTCTACATGATGCATGGCGGTGGTAGCTTATCGCTGGCCCACTCAGATGAGGATATTGAAAAGGTCATCGGAGCGGCGGGAGAAGCGGCAAGAGAAATGGTTGAAGGTTAGAGGTTGGAGGCTCAAGAATTCAAGCTGTCATTGCGAGCCCTGAATTACAGGGCGAAGCGATCTTGAATTAAGTCTAATAAAAATTTTACAATATCATAAGAAGGTGGTCGTTTGGGGAAGTAGGGGCATGGCACAGGAAAAGACAAGAATTGGCGTGAATGTAGTGGACATCCAAGGAGACTTTACAACACTTAAGAATGGGCCCTTAGCAGTAGAGGGGACTGACGAAGCTTACATAAGAGCCGTGGAAGAGAATACAAAGAAACTGAAGGCGGCTGGTTTCCTGACCTATGCCACTCAGGATTGGCATCCTGCCAATCATGCCTCTTTCTTTACCAACCATAAAGGGAAGAAGGCTTTTGATGTCATCAAGCTTCATGGAAAGGACCAGGTCCTCTGGCCACCTCACTGCGTTCAGAACACTCCTGGGGCAGAGATATTGTTGGACAAAAAATTATTTAAAGCTGTCGTGAGAAAAGGGATGGATCCCCAATATGATAGTTATTCAGGCTTTCAGGATGATGGCGGTAAAAAGACCAATATGGAACCCCTGCTTAAACAGAATAAGATCAACAAGGTAGTCATTTATGGGATCGCAACAGATTATTGCGTGAGAGCGACTTCCCTAGACGCCATTGCAGCAGGTTATAAAGTGATTGTGATCAAAAATCTGTGCCGTGGTATCGCCCCCGACACCTCTCAAAAAGCCATCGACGAGCTGAAGTACAAAGGTGTCGTCATCCTCGAGGATTTGGATTTACCAAAGATCAAGAAATGAAAAACAAGGGACACTTCCCAATTATCGGGAATGGGTAGAAAATGGGAGGTGTCCCTATTTTAGAAGGAAACAGCATGTTGACCGAAGTTGCCAGCTTGATCGGCGGCAATAACCTGAAGGTTGAGTGCATCGAAGCCTATTGCAGGAGATGTCTTACCTTCGAAGAGACTAGGTTTCCCTGAAAAACTTAGTGCAAATTTTTCTAAAACTTTATCCCCGTAGGTTCATTGGCCCCAAACTTCCAACTTATTTGAATCCCAGAGACCTCCGGGAGTGAATGGGCATCCTCAGAGCATCCGTACTTCTACTCTCACCAATAGTTCTCCTCCCTTTTTTAAACCCTCTTTAGGAGAAGGATTCAAAATATTAACAATCAATCCATCCAGTTCGATGATGACCCCTTCCCTTAAAACATGCTTTCCTGGAATGAGGGTGAGGGTCTTTGATCCTTTCTGGATGGATTGGGGATAGGCAAGAGGAGCTTCGGTGTAAATCTCAACCTGAGTGGGTCGGTATAATGGAATCTCAGCCTGGAAGAAAGCAGCCCCTGAAGTCCCATAAATAATCTCCCCTCTCCGCCGGGGCTGGGTCATAATCCGGTCGGTATCACCCGTCCCTCCTTCCTGCTTGCCCTGAGCAAGGATTTCTCCGGTTTCGAGATTCTTAATTCGAACAAAAGCACCGCCAACACCTGAACCAATTACTTTGGAATCTTTTGCAATTATTCGGACAATAATCTTTGTAGGAACCTTTTCATCAGACAGAGATATAGGCGCAAAAATGAGAGGGCCGTTTGCCAATATCACAAAACTCAATAGGAAGACAAAAAATCTGCACATCTCTTAACCTTTTACCTATTGCTTTGAGCCTTTAGCCTTTCGCCTTTAGCCTTTCGCCTCTAACCTCTAACGTTCTTCCTAGTAGTACCGCTTCTCCTCGACATGGTTCTCGGCGAGGTCGATGCCCCATTCACCGAGGACTTTCGAGACAGCCCGCTCACCGCTCTCGATGCAATTCGGTACACCCACGCCCCTGTAGCTACCGCCG
>Ga0315308_1000728_pt1 | contig 18710 bp, 17 predicted proteins | sample TDP3_MG_FD_203078 | JGI IMG/M metagenome (GOLD analysis project Ga0315308, IMG submission 203078) | Freshwater sediment microbial communities from Lake Towuti, South Sulawesi, Indonesia - TDP3 | ecosystem: Environmental > Aquatic > Freshwater > Lake > Sediment | place: Indonesia: South Sulawesi... | reverse complement strand
ACTTCTTAATCGATCAAAGAGCGCGATTTGCTGGAAACTTGCTCGCCCACTTCAGTGGAACCAATGGCATCTTTAGAAGGAGGGCGATAGAGCAGGTGGGCGGATGGCATTCGGATACATTGGTGGAGGACATGGACCTCTCGGTTCGTCTCCAACTAGCAGGCTGGAAGTACATATACGCCCCGAACGTCTACTGCTCAGGGGAGATTCCTCCTATCTTCAGCGCTCTGAGAAAACAGCAGTTCAGATGGGCGAAGGGCTTCACAGAGTGCCTGAAGAAGTACTGGAAAGCCATAATCTTCCATAGAGATTGGAGCGCTTTCCAGAAGACTGAAGCGCTTCTACAGTTGTCGACATACTTCATCTTCGTCATATCAGCCGCGGGGCTAGTCCTGATGATTCCTTACTATCTTCTGCTGCCAATGTCGTTCCTAATCGGTGATTACTGGAAGACTGTTTTCGCTCCACTGACGTCGGCGTTCTCAGTGGCGATATATTCCGCGCCTCTTTTGGTGTACGGAACGGCTGTTTCAGAATTGCGAAGAGAAAGGAACGACACATTCACTAGGCTCTTCTACTTGCTTTACTTAATGGTTGTTGGGTTTGGTATTCTCTTCAGCAACACAGCAGCTGTCATCGGAGCGTTAATCGGAAGAAGATCGCCTTTCGATAGAACACCCAAGTTCGGCCTCATGGACAAAGAACCTGACGCGTAGTCTGTTCTCTTCCAAACGATTAAATCTATTCGGCGATCTTATCCCATTGAGACAGGTTAACACTTCGGAGTTTCACTGGCCATTCAGGTGCTGCGAATGATCTCAATACTGTTACCTACTCGAAACGAACCAGTAGCTCACATCTTGGTGGCCGGCATAAGAGAAACTATGAAGGAGATATCGGAACCTTACCAGATAGTGGCAGTTGACAAGTCTGATGATGGCACGTACGAACGTCTCAATCAGATGAATGTAACGGTTGTACGACAGAAGAGTAAAGGGCTGGGCGGGGCGCTCTTGGAAGGTCTGAAAGCGGTTCAAGGCGACGTAGTCATCACAATGGATGCAGATCTAAGTCATGATCCAAAATACATCCCATCTTTCATTAAGAAGGCCCGCGAGAGTTTTGATGTAGTCATAGGTTCTAGAAGGATGCCCGGGGGAGGCGTCGTGGGGTGGAGTTGGCGGAGGAAACTTGTCTCCTTTGGAGGTAACTTCGTCGGAAGAAAGATTGCTGGCGTCAACATTTCAGACTTAACTTCAGGCTATAGATTATACAAAAGGAAGGTTCTTGAAGGGATCAGACTCGACGAGATAAAGTCAACCGGTTACAGTTTTCAGCTGGAGATTCTAGCTCGGTCGATAAAGAAAGGCTTCAAGGTAGAAGCTGTTCCCATAGTGTTCCGCGACAGACTTCAGGGTAGGTCGAAGCTCTCAAAGGGACAGTGGTTAGACTTCCTTCTCACGGCATTGAGGATCAGGTTCGGAAGACTCGACTGAGCCGAGCAGAGCTATCTGAACTCCTTTCTCTTGTCCAAGAGAAAAAGCAGCGCAATCGCAGTAAATGCAAGGCAGAGCACATTTACCGTGTTGAATAGAGCAGTAGCCCAGTCAGGATTGAAACCGAAGTTGCTAATTGAATAGATTAATACAGAACCGAAGGTCGTCACCACAGCTGGAATCGCGATCAACGCCAACCAGAATGCCCATCGCCACATCAGAAAAATCCCGAGCCCCGCTATCACACAAGCGCCCGCTATAAAGTAAAGTGGGAAAAGGAAACGTTCGAAAAGAATAGGAAAGATCACTATATAGATTCCCGCGAGAATGTAGAACGCCGACGAGAACAAGACTCCAAAAGACCTATCCAAACGTTTCGCTTCTTTTGCTGTCATATACACCACGGGTCAATCAAGAGCTTAACTTACTCTGGCGCAGACCAAATAAATCTGTTGTCCAGCATCCCATTTATCGAAGACCTAGGCTTGGGAAAGAGTAATTTATTTAGCCCTCAAAACGGTTACACATATAATTCACAGTCACGGAGCATCAGCGGAAATGAATTTTCAACCGAAGAACCTGACATTCTACACATCTGGGGCTCCACCTTTCTCAGGTCGATCGAGTGGATTCGAAGAAGCTGACTACGTGGTAATAGGAATTCCCTACGACAAGACGAGCACATATAGGTCCGGATCAAAATTCGGTCCATCTGCTATAAGGGAAGCGTCCTCGAATATAGAGACCTACAGCTTGAGAACGAACGTAGACGTTGAGGATCTCAAGATCTATGATGCAGGCGACCTGAACGTTGTAGACAGCGTCGAGGAGACTCTGAAGCGCATAAAGCTATTGGTTGAAGACGTGGTGAATTCCGGGAAGATTCCGATATTGATCGGGGGAGAACACACCTTGACATACGGAGCCGTCCAAGGAATAGGACCGAACGTGGGCTTGATAAGCTTCGATGCTCACGCAGACTTCAGGAACGAGTACATGGGGTTGCGCGTATCGCACGCAACTTTCATGCGTCGAATAGCCGAATACATAGGACCTAGCAACGTATTGGAAGTCGGGGTAAGAGCTTTGTGTAAAGAAGAAGTGGAGTATGCCAATGGGACGGATGTAACAATGATCACAACTCAAAGACTTCGAGAACTTGGACCAGAAAAAGCTGCAGAGCTTGTTAGAGCCAAAACGAAGGATTTCAAGAGAGCATACATTACAATCGATATAGATGTCTTAGACCCAGCCTTCGCCCCTGCTGTAGGAAGCCCAGAGGGAGACGGAATATGCCCGAACATGCTGATAACCATACTGAACTCGATATGCGATGGAAAAACCGCGGGCATAGACTTGGTTGAGGCCGCTCCGCAGTACGATACTGGAACTACAGCGGCTCAAGCTGCGAGGATACTGTTCGAAGCTCTGTGCGCACTTCAGAATTCGAGGGTAAGATAATCGTTGCCGAAGGCGACAAAGAAGGGCGTACCTCTATTTATCAGCCAATTTCAGAACATTCTCAATGTCTTTCAGAGCTCAGAATTCTCTTTCAAGTTTTGCTATAAAAAAGCCGTTGCAGCCATGAAGATGGGGATATAGGCGGCGGCATAATACTTGGCCTCGTAAACCCGGTAGACCAATCTTCAGCCCGGTATCCGCCAGTCTAAGCTCAGGATGTCTCTTGAGAAAGCGTTCGATCACAAGTTCGTTTTCTTCGGTAGTGATACTGCAGGTCGCGTATAGAAGCTTCCCTCCAAGCTTAACGCGTTCTGCACAATTTTCTATCATTCTAGCTTGAACCGCGGCCATTCGACCTATCGTCCTCATATCGACACCCCATTTTGCCGCTGGAGATTTCCCGAACACTCCCGTATTGCTGCACGGAGGATCCAAAACAACAATATCGGCGGAATTGCGGAGAGGCAGAGGTTGCTCAGCATCCGCCATGATCGGTTCGCCTATCTTAACTCTCAACCTTCTCATCTCCTTCTCCCAAAGTTGAATTCGACTTGCGGATCTATCTATGGCCAGAATTCTTCCTTCATTCTTCATCAGTTGAGCGACATGACTCGTTTTTGATCCAGGGGCTGAGCACACATCAAGGACTATGTCTCCTTCCCTCGGTTCAGCAGCAATCGCAACTAGACAGCTCGAAAGATCTTGGATATGAAATAGTCCCTCTTTGTAAGCATCTAGGCGTGTCAGAGCATTCTTCGTGAGGACACGGTAGATGGAGCTTACATCCCTTAAAGGTTCAAGCTCAACGCCCTCTTTGGCTAGCTCAGCAACCAAATCGCTTTCTCTCACGACTAGAGTATTAGCCCTGATGTATACAGGCGGGATCTCGTTGTTTGCTTGAAGAAGCCTCAATGCCTCAACTCTGCCGAGAAGTCTAATGCAGTACTCCACATACCATGAAGGATGAAAGGTCTCTAGCGCTAGGCGATTCAAACCTTCAGAACCGCTGAGAACACTGTTGATGTTTGCTGACAGAATTCTTCCGAGAGCGAACTCAACGGGCGACAGCTCCTTCCAACCTAGAATATCTCTCCCCGCGCTTAGGAGAGCCGCAGCCTGATCTATGTTTGATTTACGAAACCTAGTCCAGTACAAATATAGTCTAATGAAGCTCTTGACTCCCATGGTATAGTCTTCCAGTGACTGCGGAGACAAAATAGTATTAGCAACTTTATCTATCACGTTGAGTCTTCTCATCGTTTCGATAATCATGGCGTGAGCCATTTTCAACGAATTTGTGTCTCTTATTCTAAGCTGCTTTGACGTCCGTATGAGGCTTGAGCGTTCGCTAAGATTGTCAATTTCCATCCAGCTCAACGACTCGATCGCGAGTGCAACAGCGTCCTTAAGCAAAGGTTTTCAACTCAAGCCATATACTTCCGATGGTCCCTTGCATCATAACCATTTTATCATAGGCGAATAAAAACTAAAGCGGAGAAGCCACGTGTCATCCCAGAAACTCGACCAATACCTTCAGCCAAGCGCTGAAGATCAACGAAAAGAAGAGACCTTAGAGGACAGGAAGAGGCTCGTATATGTACCGGAGACCCCTGAGAATCTTCCCGAGTCATACTTCATAGGAATCGGATATGACGGAGAACGTCATTCAGCCTTCATCAAGTTGTATGAGCCTACCCGTCGCAAGATCTACCATTGGTATGACAACACGAATCACAAGCCATACTGCCTGAGCGACCAGTCGATTGAGAAGCTGAATGAGAACCAGTCTCTAATGGCCCATACCGGACTGGACCATCTTGAAGTCGTTAGAAAGTACGATGCCCTGAAAGACCGAGAAATTGACGCAACGATGATTGTGGCAAGAGATCCTCTCTCAATCGGAGGGAGGCCGATCGGGTGCATCCGGGACATTGTGAAGGCTTGGGAAGCCGACATAAAGTACGTTGAGAACTTCATCTACGATCGTAGGCTGGAACCGGGAATGCCGTATCGTATCTCCAGTGGGAAATTGGTTGCGGCTGGGTATGAACCTTCAGCGGACGCGTTGCGAGCTGTCGAACAATTTCTAGAGAATGAAAGTGAGGAGTATAGAGCCTTGGCTCACGAATGGATTCGCCTCCTCGAATGTCCTGTGCCGGAATTCAGGAGGGTAGCTCTCGACATAGAGGTTTACTCTCCGATCGCAACGCGACTTCCTGACCCTAGAGAGGCGGAGCATCCCGTTATATGCGCTAGTCTACTTGGCTCTGACGGAAAGATGCGTCTCTTACTGCTTAAACGTACCGGGATTGAGCTTGAAGAAGAACTGCCGGAGATCAGCGTTAAACCGGAATATTATGAGAGTGAAGAGAAGCTGTTGGTCGAGTTGTTCAAGGTGTTGCTTGACTATCCGATAGTAGCCACATTCAACGGGGACGATTTTGACTTGAGGTATCTATGGCATAGAGCTCAACGTCTAGGCTTTGGTGTGGACCAAATTCCCATCGAGATGGGAAGAGAGGCCGCTTCGCTCAAGTACGGCATTCATGTTGATCTCTACAAATTCTTCTTTAATAGATCGATCCAGATCTACGCATTCGGCCAGAAGTATAGAGAAGTTACTCTTGACGAGATCGGTGAGTCCCTGATCGGTATAGGCAAGAAAGAGATCGAGGCGCCAGTCTCAGATCTCAATTACAGTGAACTCGCTACTTACTGTTTCAGAGACGCTGAAATCGTTCTCAAGTTGACGAGCCTAGATGACGACTTGATTATGAAGCTCATGACGGCCCTGTCAAGAATCAGCTTTATGACGATAGAGGATGTCACTCGACAAGGGGTTTCTGGCTGGATCCGAAGCATGCTATACAATGAGCATAGGAAACGAAACTACTTGATCCCAAGGCCTGACGATATCCTAGATTTGAAAGGTATGACGACGACTGAAGCGGTAATCAAAGGTAAGAAGTACAAGGGAGCTATAGTGGTCGAACCAGTTCCCGGCGTCCACTTCAATGTAGCAGTACTCGACTTTGCTTCACTGTATCCTTCAATAATCAAGAATTGGAATCTTGGATACGAGACTATAAGATGCCCTCACGAAGACGATCTATGCAGGAACAACACAGTTCCCGGCACGCCGCATTGGGTGTGCAAGAGACATAGAGCTTTGGAGAGCTTGCTCATCGGGTCACTGAGAGATTTGAGAGTCAATTGGTATAAGCCTAAACCCAAAGACAAGAAGCTCTCTCAACCTTTGAAGAGTTGGTACAAAGTCGTTGCAGACGCGCTGAAAGTGGTGTTAAATGCCTGTTTCACTGGCGATACTGAGGTTCTCACGCCCTCTGGAAAACGTAGGATAACCGGTCTTAAGGTCGGCGACGAAATCTATACGCTGAACGAGAAGACCGGGAAAGTAGAAGTCAAGCCGATTGTAGAACGTCAACACTTCGTCTACAATGGTCCTCTTGTCGAGGTCACCAGTCGCCACATTGACTGGAGGGTGACAGATAACCATGAGCTGTATATTGGACGACGAAAATCCCAAGATGGGAAAACGAGCATACAGTTTTCAAAGCGGAAAGCTCTCGTTGAAGCTTCCCGGCCCGGTAGACGATACCTATTTCGCCAGCCTGTAGTCGACTTTGCAGCCACTGATGGACGCGTTTACGAGCGGGTCAGTCTATGGTCCAAAATTCCTAGGGATGAATACCTCATCGTCATAAAACCGAACCGACCGTGGGAGCGGAGATTCTCTCAGAGTTCAAGATTCGCTCATTATCCCTTCGCGGACAAATTGACTCACAGCAAGTTAGGGCGGTACTACAGGACGAGCAGAGATGTAATCGAGTCGATCGCTGAATCTCCCAAGCAATTCGAGACGTTGCATGATTGCACCCTCTACGTTAGTAACTTCGAAGGGCATGGGGGGCGAGGCCCGTGGTCTTTCGACTCATTCGCTTTGTATGAGCTAATCGGGTGGTACGTAACCGAAGGAAGTATTCAGACCGGTGAGAACAAGAGTGGCTACAAGTTCGCAAGGATTACGATCTCACAGCATCCAAAGCATCGTTCAAACCGCAAGCGCATAAGATCAACCGTCACAAGACTAGGACTCAGACCCAAGGTCTGGCGAAATGCCATAGCATTCAGCTCCAGAGTAATTGGCGAGTTCCTCCGCGACAAGTGTGGGACGGGCAGTCATGACAAACGTCTACCTGACTTCGTCTTTGCGGCCCCACTAGAGCTCAGGAAGATACTTCTAAAGATCATGATGTTTGGCGATGGCAACATCAAGAGGGCATATTACTCGACCGTCTCCAAGAAACTTGCAGAGGACTTCCGGCATCTAGCGTTCACGCTCGGAATAGAAACGTCGACGAGAACTGAACTGCTGCGAGATAGCAACCCTATCTACAGAATCAAACTACATGGCAGAAGTCATCACGTAATCTCAAGCCGAAACTTCAGAATAGGCCCGGCAACAGGGCTTGATGTCTACTGTATAACTGCTCAGGACAACCACACGATCTACGCTGGTCGCAACGGAAGACTGGGCTGGATCGGGCAAAGCTATGGGGTCTTCGGCGCGGACAAGTTCGCGTTGTACTGCCCCCCTGTTGCTGAAGCCACAGCTGCCATCGGGCGATATGCTATAACGAAGACGATCGAGAAGACGAAGTCTCTCGGAGTTGACGTCTTCTACGGTGATACTGACTCTATATTTCTCGGGAGTCCGAACCCAAGCCAGCTTGAACAACTTGTAGATTGGTCTCGCAGCTCTTTGGGCATGGAGCTCGAGGTTGACAAGAACTATAGATATCTGGCCTTGAGTTCGAGAAAGAAGAACTATCTGGGCGTCTACCCTGATGGAAGTGTAGACATCAAAGGTTTGACCGGAAAGAAGAGGCATATCCCACAGTTCCTGAAGAAAGCTTTCTACCTGATGATCGACATTCTGAGCCAAGTCAAGTCCGAGAGTGAGTTTGAAGTTGCTAAGGAAAAGATCAAGGAGATCGTCAAAGACTGCTATCTGAAGCTGAAGCATCATCAATACCCCTTGGAAGAACTGGCGTTCAGTGTCATGATAAGTAGGTCACCGGGAGGCTACGTGAAGACGACCCCACAGCACGTCAAAGCCGCGCTTCTCCTTGCTCAGAGAGGCGTCGAGGTTAAACCAGGCGACCTGATAGCTTTCGTCAAGGTTGTTGGTGAACCCGGTGTCAAGCCGGTGCAGCTGGCTTCTCCCGATGAGATCGACTCTACGAAATACATGGAGTACATAAGCTCCACATTCGAACAAGTGCTAGACGCGCTCGGCACAGAGTTCGAGGAGCTAGTTGGAATAACGAAATTGGAGTCCTATTTCGCGAGTGGAGAAGAGAGCTAGGACTAACCAGCTACGTGGTGCATTCATTCAACTCTCTACAAAAAGGCTTAAAGGATATCTTGACGAGAATGAGAGCGTTCCCTGAAATTCTGCGTTTGGAGAGTTCATCAATGAAATTTGACAAAGTCGTTGAGGACACAGCGGTTGAGCTGATAAGAAGGGCAGTCATCCAGCTGCCAAAGGACGTTGAAAACGCTCTGGAGAAAGCCTCTGCGGAGGAGGAGAGCGAAGCGGGAAAGGTGCAATTGAAAGCAATCTTAGACAACGTTAGATTGGCGCGAGAAGTTGGTGCACCCATGTGCCAAGACACAGGTTTGTTAGTCTTCTTCCTAAAAGTTGGAGACAAATTTGGGTCCGTGTCTGGGCTGTCCAATGCGCTTATTCAAGCAGCGAAAAGGGCTACGTTAGAGGTTCCTCTTCGGCCTAACGCCGTTCATCCCATAACCCGAAAGAACAGCGGTGACAACACAGGGCTAGGCATTCCATATCTGGATTGGGATTTCGTCTCAGGAGATTTTCTCGAAGTCGCTGTCCTACCGAAAGGCGCCGGTTCCGAAAACATGAGTTCAATCGGAATGCTGAATCCTGGGGAAGGTCTTCCAGGTTTGAAGAAGTTTGTCGTCGACACTGTCATCGCCGCTGGTGGAAGGCCGTGTCCTCCCATAGTTGTCGGTCTAGGCATTGGGGGGACGGCTGATGGCGCATTGAAACTGGGGAAGAAAGCTCTGCTCAGGCCGATAGATAAGAGGCATCGAGACCCGGATATCGCCAAGCTTGAGACAGACCTTCTTGAGGCTTTGAATATGACTGGAATAGGCCCTATGGGCCTCGGAGGCAAATTCACAGCCTTGGGCGTCAATGTTGAGTGTGCTTATTGCCACACGGCTAGTCTGCCGGTTGGCGTAAATATTCAATGTTGGGCTGATAGGCGAGCTGCTGCAAGGATCCATTTAGATGGTAAAGTCGAATATCTCTCAGGGTGAATAGAATGGCAACTCATAACCTAAGAACCCCTATCTCCGAATCCGATGCTCGAAAGCTGAGGATCGGCGATACCCTCTTCATTTCAGGCTTGATGTTCACTGCTAGGGATCAAGCGCATAGAAGGGCTCTGGAGATTGCTCGAAGAGGCGATTCTCTCCCATTTAGCTTGAAGGGTATTGTTGTTTTCCACTGCGGCCCCATCGTTCAGAAGAAGAACGGCGATTGGGAGGTGGTTGCTGCTGGGCCTACGACTAGCGCCCGTATGGATTCGATTGAAGGCGAATTCGTCGAAAGGTTTGGGGTTAGGATTGTCGTTGGCAAAGGCGGGATGGGAACCAAGACGGCTGAAGCGATGAAAAGGTTCGGTGCAGCGTACTGTGATTTCACCGGAGGCGCTGCAGTTCTAGCTGCCAAGTCAGTTAAGAAGGTAAGAGGCGTGGAGTGGTTTGACCTTGGCGCTCCTGAAGCGGTCTGGATCTTCGAGGTTGAGAATTTTGGGCCATTGACGGTCGCGATAGATAGTCTTGGCCAGAACCTTCACAGCCAGATTTCAGCCAGGGTTCAAGAGAATAAATCGAAAGTCTACAAGATACTCGAAGTATGATCTGAGCGTTGAATGCAACATCAGAGCAGGACCTGAAAGCCATCTCGGCTATCAACAAGGCATCTAAGATAATCGATGAAGCAGTAGAACTGTTGATCGAACGGAAGATCGGGGCCCTAGACTTGAAACTCTGGCAAATAGCAGCCGAACTCGAATACGCGTCATTCTTGATGTCCATGAGTCATCGACTCGCCGATTACTTCCCAAATCTGAGCGATGTTGACCATGATAATGAAACTCTGGATTCTCTAATTGGCAAGAGCCAAGAGACTCTTGAAAACATTGCGTCGATCTCGCTGTCAAGCCCTAAAGAGGCGTACGATAGAGCAAAGAAAGCGACTGCACTGGTAAGGCGAGCGCAGTCGATTTTGAGGAAAACTAGTCGTTGAAATGTGGTATCCTTCCGAGTTCTTATAAAGACAGCTTCACCTAACCATTTTCTGCTATAGGCAGAGAATACTTCGTGGAGGGAAAGCCATACGGTCTGCACACTTGCAGGAGGCGTCGGTGCAGCTAGATTCCTACAGGGACTGGCAGGGGTGGTTCCTGAAGAACAGATAACCACAATTGTGAATACGGGAGACGACCTTGAACTCCACGGTCTCTACATTTCTCCTGACCTCGACATAGTAATGTATACTCTAGCTGGTCTGGTCGACGAAGAGAAAGGTTGGGGAATGGAAGGAGACACTTTCAACTGTCTGGAAGTCTTGGAAAAGTACGGTCACGAGACTTGGTTTAGACTAGGCGACAAAGACCTTGCAACGCACATTCGACGTACATGGCTCATGAGTGAAGGTCTGACGCTGTCTGAGACAACTAGACGACTTTGTCTGTCTCTAGGGGTGAAGATTAGGCTTCTTCCTATGACCGATGACAGAGTCCGAACAATGATCAGAACGCCCGCCGGGTTGATGGGCTTCCAAGAGTTCCTTGTGAAGAGGATGGCTCAAGATGAAGTGCTGGAGATAATTTTTGAAGGAGCCGAATTAGCAAAGCCGGCTAAGGGCGTTGTCGAAACTATACTCGACTTCAACGGAATTATTGTCTGCCCTAGCAATCCACTTGTGAGCATCGGAACAATCTTATCGCTTAAAGAGATTAGAGACGCCCTTATGAAGACGGATTCAAGCGTTGTTGCGATAAGCCCTATCGTGAGAGGAAAGCCGATAAAAGGACCGGCGGACAGGTTGATGAGAGGGGTAGGCCTGAAAGTCTCAGCGGCCCAAGTAGCAGAACTCTACAAGGATTTCTTAGACGTATTCATAATGGACTCGGCGGACAGGGAGTTGAGAAGCGAGATCGAGAAGTTGGGCATTCGAGTGGTATGCACGAACACCATTATGAGGACACAGGAAGACAAGATTAGCCTAGCGAAGGTAGCTGTCGAGGCTCTTGAGAAGGCAAGTAGATGAAGAGAGTAGCTATTGTTCCAGTGAAGCATTTATCCAAGGCCAAGATGAGGCTTTCCACGGTTTTATTCCCAAGAGAAAGAAGAGCTATCGCCGAGATGATGCTGAAGGACGTACTCCAAGCCCTAGAAGACTCTGAGCTGCTCGACGATATAATTGTCGTCGGAGCCGATACGCCAGTAAAGAGGTTAGCGAAAACATATCAAGCAAAGTTTGTAAAAGAACCTTCAGTCGGCCTTAACATATCGATTGAATATGCGACGGAACACTCGCGTAAGAACGGGGCTACCTCAGTGCTGGTGATGCTCGCTGACTTGCCCCTCGTGAACGAGAACGATGTTGAACAGATGATGCAGCTAGGGCTTGACGCAGCTGTCGTGATCTCTCCCTCGCGAACCGAAGGAACGAACGCTCTACTACGCACTCCTCCTGACGCGATCCGGACTGAGTATGGGCATAAGAGTTTCATCAATCACCTTAAGGGTATTCAAGAAAGAGATATCCCATTCAAAGTACTGTGGACCCCCGGCCTTTCATTCGACGTAGACACGCCCGGCGACCTCTGGCAACTTCTTAAGAGATCCGTCGAGACGCATACAACCAGATTCTTAGAAAGCATAGATATGCTGAAACGTCTCACTGGATACTGGAGGGAGGTCAAACGAGCTCCTTGAACGCGTCACTTCAATTCGTCCCGCGATATTATGACTCTTTGCATCTCCGAAGTTCCCTCAATTATCGCTAGCGCTTTTGCATCACGCATGTAGCGTTCAACAGGAAGATCTTTAAGGAGACCGTAACCTCCGTGTATCTGGACTGCGTTTATGGTCGCTCTCATCGCAACTTCTGAAGCATACAGCTTTGCCATCGACGCTTGCTTCGTGAACCGCCCGCCCGCATCTGCAAGCCAAGCGGCTTTGTGGGCAAGTAGGCGAGCTGCTTCAATCTCTGTAGCCATATCGGCTATCATGAACTGAATCGCTTGAAAACTCGAGATAGGTTGACCGAACTGAGTTCGCTGCTTCGCATACGTCTTCGATGAATCCAGTGCAGCTTGCGCAATTCCGACGCCTAATGCGGCAATCCCAATCCGTCCTCTATCTATTGCTGAGAGCGCTATCTTGAAGCCGTCGCCTTCCCTCCCCAGCAGGTTGTCTCTAGGTATTCTGCAGTCTTTGAAGGTCAACCTTCCGTTTGAAGTGGCACGAAGACCAATCTTATCTTCAACCTTTCCGAACTCGAATCCTTGAGTTCCCTTGCCTACAACAAATGCGCTAACTCCCTTAGGGCCTTTACCAAGATCCGTTACTGCAAAAACGATGTAGGTTTCTGCGTGACCTGAGCTTGTCACAAAGCATTTCTCACCATTAAGGACGTATTCAGAGCCGTCAATGACCACGGTAGTCTTCGTTGCGGAAGCGTCCGATCCGGTAACGGGCTCCGTGAGAGCGAAGGCTCCCAGCTTATCGCCCGATGACAACGGCGTCAAGAAGTCTTTCTTCTGTTGGTGGTTTCCGAAGAGGTGTATGCAGTAAGCGGACATAACATGAACCCCTAGTATGAACCCTGTACTCGCACATGCCTTCCCTACCTCTTCCACTGCCAGAGCGTAACCGATATTGCCCTCATCGCGGCCACCATAGTCTGGCGGGAAAGGTATACCTAGGAGTCCTTGTTTCGCCATCTTGCTGAGGTTGTCTGAGGGAAACTCTCCTATGCTGTCGATCTCCTTTGCTCGAGGAGCGATCTCGTTTTGAGCGAAGTCGCTGACCATTTTGCGTAGTCGCTCTTGTTCTGGTGTGAACTTGAAATCCATAACATCGCTGGCCTCCGAATCTCTTTCTTAACTTTGCATCCGGTTATCTGTCTATCTGTTACTGCCGCTGTCTCAATGCGTTGGAGCAGGTGAGTAGAGAAATCGTTTGGTTGCGTAGAGAGTTGCCCAAGGAACACCTACGTCAACTATGCTTTGTAGCGTGTTCAGGGCAGCTATGGTTGCTCCGACGATAACCAATCCGCCCTGAAATTCCCACCAAGATCCGAAGAGGAATGAGAAATAGAGCAATACAAGTGGAGGCATTATGACAGCCCTGACTATAATCGCGGGTATGCTCGCGAACGCATAAGCTCGGAATGTTGCATATCCCTGTTGCCCACCTCTGAAAGAGCGCCGAAGCACGTAGGGCACAATCATGAGTGTTGTGGTTGCAATCAATTTCCACAGAGGACCTAGGAAGGGTATTGCAGTGGGATCAAAGAAGAAGAGAGCTAGAGCGCCTATAGCGGCACACGAGAGTCCTGAGTTCAATCCGAACAAGAAAAAACAGAACATCCAAGGCAGACTCACCGGGTCGATTATTGCTTGTCCCCAGCCGACTCTAGGAAGCATAAAGGCAATTGGGGACATAACGATTGATAACGCTGCGAACACGCCGGTGCCAGCCAACTTCCTAGTGTCAATTCTTCCTGAAGGCGCTTCTTCATAGAGGACCGGTATTCTCATCCGTTATGCAGCCTCCACCGTTCGATCACAACTCAAATCGTTTCCTAGCATCGCCATCGAAGCTCATCGAAGCGATAGGCCCAGGTTTCGGAGTTTTCTTGTCGGAGCTAAACATCGTAATGTCCACTTGTCCGCTATTCATTATGGTTTTCAATGTATAACATTTGCGTAGCTACTCAGAAATGCGTATTTTGAAAACTGTGAGACCGAAGAATTCTACAGCATTCTCACGGCTACAACTCTAACTTGGTCAACAGTATTCTCGCACCAATCTGCCACGTTCTCAACCGCATCAAGAAGTTGGCTTAGGAGAATAGCCTCTCCAGGATTTATTTTCGAGTAATCTAGTTTCGAATAGTACCTTCTCGCCTCTATGTACTGCTCATCCACTTTCTCCTCAAGCCTCTCCACCTTGTCAGCCCACTCCAGAGCCTCCTTCAAGTCTGAGGTTAATCTATCAACGCATTTCCTGACAGCCCAGACGCACTCCTTCACTGTTTCGACCATGTTGAGGCATAGAACTGCTAGTTCAGAGGGCATCTTCGAAAGAGGAGTAGCTGAAAGCACTCTTCCACTCTCTCTTGACCAGTCAGCTATCATGTCCACTCTCTTCGAGAGATGAAGAAGGTCGTCCCTCTCGGCTGGAGGGATCTCGCCTTTCGTCAGGTCCAGAGAGATTTCTCTTCTCAATCGATCAGCTTCATCTTCCATTTTCGACAGACTGCTGATCGCCTCATTCGCTTTCTTATCGTCGCCTTCGATCTTATATTGTATAGCCTTCGCCAACTCCTCTACTGCACCTGTGGCGAGAGCTAAATGGTTCTGCATTAACTGCATCGCCTTCGTCTGTCTTCTCTTCTCAAACCAAGCAATGATCTTCTCACTCATCTTTTTTCGCCTTGCCGCATGAATCGAAAGTAACGGAAATTGATTAATATTTAGGACTACTGATGGTTTTGAACCTTTAGATATTTGACTAGCCCGACATACGGCCGCCATTCCAGCCAGATCTAGCACGGGAAATCCTATGCTATGAGACTTACTTAGATTCTGAGGGCTAGTACAGCTCCTTCTCCTTTATCTTCTGAGCCAGTTTCCCAGGGACTTTTATCGGCTTGGCGACTTCTTCCAGTCTTATCTCAACGGTCTTCGATTTCACAGTCAACCCGCAAACTCCGTCAAGCAAAAGTCTGTCCCTTACGCATTGCGCATACTTGCATGTCTTTGGGTCGCATTCATCATCAGCGAATCTACACCATGATGCTTTCCCTCTATAGTATAGATGACGTTGACCGCATCGGAAGAATTCGCAGCCGGCGAAACAAAGCTTCGGTTTCTCAGTCATACGAAAACACATCCAAAACGAGACTTTGCTTTGGTAGAAACTACATGGCGCTCGAACAGAGATCTAGTTTTCACGCTAGGCTAAAATGATAGGGCTATACCTTTTATTCTTTACGGTCAATCGCAAGTCGCTCTGCTGAAATCGAGGCTAAGAGTTATTTCTAGATATTCAAGAGTAATTGTTGATGAGATCCCTATGAGAACAATCCTACTCACAAATGACGACGGAGTAATGTCGCCCGGCTTATGGGCCCTTCATGAAGGGCTCACGGAAGTCGGCAATGTGATTGTTGTCGCACCTGAGCGGCCGAGAAGCGCTACCAGTATGAGCTTGACTTTTCATAAGCCGCTCCGGATAAGTCGAATCACCATCGAAGGTGTTCAAGCCTATGTTGCCTCTGGAAGCCCTGCTGACTGCGTCTCCCTCGGTGTGAACAGAATCTTGCGCAAGAAGAGGCCGAGCGTCGTCATCGCTGGAATAAACCCCGGAGACAACGTTAGTGTACAAGTAGTCTTTGCGAGCGGAACCGTTGCAGCGGCCATACAGGCAGCCATTCTGGGAATTCCGGCGATCGCATTCTCCCTTGTAGTGCCCGAGGAGAAAGCTCCGACAAGAGACGAGTACTCGACTAGATACAGAGACTTGTTGAAGATTGCTGAAGAAGTGGCTGGATGGACTTTGAACGCTAGGCTTCCGAAAGGCGTCGATTTCTTGAATGTAAATTTCCCCTCAGAGGTCAATGCGAGAACGCCAATTCGCTTCACTCGTCTGGCTCTAAGGAAATACGATGACTATGTCGTCAAGCGCGTCGACCTTCAAGGCAGACCCTACTATTGGCAGTGGGGAACAACCAAACCGGAGAAGGAGTTTGAGGTTGGAACTGACGTCCATGCAGTTCATGGAGAGCACGCAATCTCTATAACGCCATTAAGTCTGAACATGTCAACAACCGCTGGGAGAGAAGAGATGTCAAAACTTGGCAAGAAACTCCATAAAGCGGGTTTCACAGTTCACTCGGCGGTTACTTAACAACGAGGACAGGGCATGGAGCTCTATGGACAACGCCGTCGCTAACACTGCCTAAAAGTAGAGCTCTCATCTTTCCTAGTCCTCTCGCACCAATGACTATGAGATCGCATCTCTCGTTCTTCGCCGTCTGAATTATCTTCTCCACCGGGTCTCCCTTCTCCAGAATATTCTTGACTGTTAGGCCGCGTTTTTCAACTTCTCCGCTTTGTCTCGCCAATAGTTCTGAACCAAGTTTCGTCATATCCTCAGCCATCTTCGTCGAAAAGACTGGAGGGGGAACACCCTCAGGGGTGACTGGAACTCCAACTTGAGGAACGGGAGCAGGAAGCAGCGCCGCGGTAGACACGACGTGAATTAACACGACAGATGCGTCGAACCCTTGGGCGATGTCTGTCGCAAACTCTAGAGCCTTTCTCGAGTGCTCAGAGCCATCGATAGGTACGAGAATACGGGTAATCATTTCTCCTCAAACTACTGAATTTATGCGATCTCTGTATTAACTAGTATGCTAGTTGTGGTTAATGTTATATAGAATGGTTTTTTATAGCGAAGCTTCAAAGTACACATCGGTGTTTAATCGTTGTCGAAATATCGAAAGGAAGAGAAGCCGCCTATACTCAAACATCGCCACTGCACGGTCTGTGGCGCACCAGTGAGCATGAGTGAGAAGTATTGCGGCCCGAAATGCGAAGACGAATACAAGAAGGCGTCGAGAAGGAGAACATACACATTTGTGGCGACGCTTGCTCTCTTTCCGGTGCTGCTTGCGCTCCTGCTGTTCCTAAGGCCTTCGGCATAGCAAGCTGGAATCGCTCATTTTTTAACCGCAACCGAATAGCCAAGTAGCGAGGCCAATGAAGTCTTAGTATGGGAAAGTAACGAGAAAATTTTGACGCGAAAACTGCGGCTACGTTCGGGGGGACACATAGAATCATTCTTCCAGATTACAGGAGGAATCCTCTAACAACCCTTCTTCATTCCAAATTTTCTTATGTGTCGCATCGTAGAAGTAGCGCCGAAAATCTGAAATCTTTAGACATACATACTCGTTTAGTGGTATCCTTAGATTCGTTGTTAGCTTCCCTGAAGCTCACTGACTTCTCTGTATACAGGAGCGCCGAGGAGGGGCGCGATGACAAGAGTACCCAGTAAATGAAGGAGGTGTGAGAATGTCAGCAGAAGGATCTGTGGAGTCTGGAAGACCTACAGTTGATGAGAAGAAACAGGTGCGCCGGACGTCGCGTAGAGATTTCCTCTGTCTAGGAGCGGGTCTTGCGGTAGGCGCAGCAGCAACCTATCTTGCTACGCCACAGCCATCGAAGGAGACGTTTAGTGGCAAAGGAGCGACTAAGGTGAAGATCACTGTGCTCAGGACCTTCGGCATGAATGAGGTCCACCCTAAGGGACTCCCAGTCAAGCCGAAGTACGGTGGGTCGTGCGAAGTCTTTACTGAGGGTCAGGAGTTCATTGTCGATGCGGAACGCCCCCAGTGCCCATGGGGAGGTGGCCTCACTGGCTGCACATATGCTTGGGAAGCCATCTTTCCAAGTTCTTGGAGGTATTATGAAGCAGGTCTCTTCGGCCAGTGGTACGAGAACCCTAAGGTCGGTGTGACTTGCTGCCCCGATGGGCTTAGACCCGTCATCTTCAAGCTAGAGTGGATATAGTACACGCGCGCGCTTTGAGATTGACTTGACCATAACGTCTCCTCGTCTATTCACCAAGAATCTCCGTTATGTGAGGGCGACAAAGAGCAAAACCTGCAATGCGGATGCTTGCCGCTCTCCTCTATCCTTTATTCTCGGTCAATTCTCCGATAATCCAAGGCATGTTGTATCTTAGGAACTTCAACGCTGCCTCAGGCGGGTTCTGTTCCACGGAGCTGTGGAGGATAGAGTCGACCAACCTGAAGGCTGGATTGACAACGAAGAGTGGATGGAGTAGACAGTCGATCAAACGGTTCATCTCACAAGTGCAATTGTGGGGAAGTCATAGAAGTGACTGGCCAGACCAGCGAGTTCATATGTCCGAGATGTCATCAGATCTGGAGGCGAGTTCAGAGTTAGTATGTACACTATCTCTGTAGCCCCCTGCCACCCCGTACGACGACGAGAAATACCCTATTCCTGAAGTTCAAATTTGGTCGGCCGCACCATAAGAGGCGACGACGACGCGCGTAGAATCGTTGAAGCTGAAGTTGCTCAGTTCTACTTGGCGTGCCATTCAATCGGTTATTCCAGAGACATCTTCTGTCCGCGTGCGTCTTGATATTCCCGGTTATCTCTCTACACGCTGAAGCGTCTATAGATCTCGCCAACCTCTTTAGTCACGTTGAATTGTCTGGCGCGCATTCGAAGGTAGTTCCAATCTACCTCTTTGAACCTACGTGTCATTATTCCCTCGAGATCTTTCAGATCTTGTGGCTCTCCATTAGCGATCTTCATAACAATCATGTCCTCGAGCGGAACAACCCATGTGTTCATGTGA
>Ga0315308_1000724_pt1 | contig 18777 bp, 19 predicted proteins | sample TDP3_MG_FD_203078 | JGI IMG/M metagenome (GOLD analysis project Ga0315308, IMG submission 203078) | Freshwater sediment microbial communities from Lake Towuti, South Sulawesi, Indonesia - TDP3 | ecosystem: Environmental > Aquatic > Freshwater > Lake > Sediment | place: Indonesia: South Sulawesi... | reverse complement strand
TTGTCGGAGAACATGGAGGAGCCAGGGGACGCCTACAGGTTCGGCGTCGAATCCTTCCTCTGTCAAGGCGTGATCGTTCTGAGGATGCCTCATAGGGCGGAGAAGATCCTCAGGACGCTTCAGGTCCAGAAGATGAGGGGAGTTAAACACCTTGAGAAGCCGTGCCTCTTCAAGATCACGGACAAGGGCATTGAGGTCTACCCTGAGGCGCCCATTCTCACCGAGAAAGCGGCAAGGTAGACCCGAGAGCGTGAACCACGCAAGCAAATCCTCGATCGCTCAGCTTGCTTCCCGGTCGAATTGGGCGGCTGAGGCAGAGCGGAGGCCGAGAGAGCCCTGAGCTGAGGATACTTGCCTTGGGGAGAGCGGAGCTGGCCTTGTTGGCAACTTCGGCGTTGTTGGTCTTAGTCTACGTTTTCGGCCAGGCGGATCACGCCTTCATGCTGGCCTTCAGTAACGTCGTGGCTCCCGCCGCCGCCTTCGCCGCTTTCCTAGCTGCGCATCTGGCGGCGCGCAGGTTTCCCAAGAGCAGCCTTGGAGCGATCTTCAACACCCTCACCTTGGGCTTGCTACTCTGGTTCCTCGGCGAGTTCACTTGGGCCTTCTACACGTTGGCGTTGAATGTGGAGACCCCTTATCCCTCCTTCGCAGATGCCTTCTGGCTGGTAGGGTATGCCCCACTGGGCGCGGGGCTCTACATGGTCTTCAGGGCCTCCGCTCCTGCGCACAGGAGGCCGGTCAAGGCCTTGGGCATACTGGCCGCCGTGGCGGTCAGCCTTCTAGTCGCGTATTCCCTGATCCTGCCGTCGATGGGCTTGCCCTTTGAGGACCCGGGCGCCTTCTTCCTAGACTTGGCCTACCCGTCTCTGGACGTGATCCTCTTCCTCTTCTCCTTCGATCTTCTCGCAGCGCTCTCAGGAACCAGGCTTGGCTGGACCTGGTTTCCCATCCCGCTGGGCATCTTCATGAATATACTAGCGGACATGGCGTTCAGTTGGCTTACGTCCTTCGGCGGATACCAGGGCAGCAACCCCGTGGATGTCGTCTGGATCCTCGGCGACGCCCTCTTCATCTACGGCTTTCATAGGATAAGCGTCGATACCCTGGCGTTCCGACGGTGCTTCGACCAGCTGATGGCGTCGGACGCAAAAGCCGAGTTGCTGACGCTCTTTCACGAAGAGCCCACCCGACGGTTCAAGCTGCCGGAGGTCGCCCTTGCCCTGGGCAAGCAGGGTGACGAGGTGGAGAAGGAGCTAGGTGGGCTGGTGCAGATGGGACTTGTGGCCGAAGGCCGAGAGGCAGAGGGCTTGGTCTATTCCTTGAGAGGCGACAAGAACGCCGAGCTGGAGGAGTTCAGCGTATCCAAGCTAGGGGGAGGTGAGGTATCCAAGGAGGTGCGCCCTAGAAGCCTAGAGCCGCCCGGGCCTACGGGCGTCGCGGCGCTAGATATGGTCTGGCCGTCGGGGTTTCGGCGGCCGTGCTCCATCCTGGTTCTGGGAGACCCGGGCGCCGGCAAGCCCGTGCTCTGTCGCCAGCTGGCTGCGAAGGCCCTTGACGCGAAGCAGCCCGTCGTCTACCTGGCCACAGACGATTACCCGGACCGGATCCGCGAGGGCGTGGAGGCGCTGGCTCCTCAGCTCCGGGGCGAGATCGTCTTTGTGGACTGCTACTCGTCCTACGGCGCGGTAAGCCATGGGATGTACTCTGAGGACCTGAGTGACCTGTCAGGCGTGAGCGTTGCGCTCCTCAGGGCGATCGGCGAACACGCGGACGACCGGCCGGGCGTCGTGATAATCGACTCCATGTCCACGGTCATCCACAAATGCGGGACCAAGTCTTCGAGGGAGTTCCTGCGAGCCGTCATCGCCAAGACCCGTGAGTTAAGGTTCAACCTCTTCGCGACCCTGGGCAGGACGACGTTTCATCCAGCCATCGTGGCCTCCTTCCAGGAGATGGTCGATGGAGTGATCGAGATGAAGCTGGAGGAGGACCCTACGGGCCTCAGCAGGTACATCCGAGTGCTGATGAGGGAGGACACCCGGTATGGAGCGAAGTGGGTCCGATACGAGGTGGAGCCCGCTAAGGGACTGTTCATAGCCGCCAGCTAAAGCCCCGGAGCCCTCGCGGCGTCGCTTGTGCAGCCAGCCGGGCTTTGCTCAGATGAGCTTGATGCCTCTGGCCACGAACTCCTGCTTTATCCGCGTGTTAACCTCGTCGAGTAGCCGCGGTCTGTCGCGGTGGTCTATGTGCATGATCAGCTCCAGCCTCTGCGCGCTCGCCGTTAGCGCGGTCAGGTATGCCTCGGGCGGGGGCTCGGGGCTCACGTAACGCGCCTCCGCGGCGATCTGCTTCAGGAGCGCCTTCACGCTCTCGGTGTCCTGTTCGAGCGGCACGGAGACGGGCACGGTGACCCTCATCTGGCTGTCCGGGAGCTCGTAGTTCGTTATCTTCCAGCGTGAAAGGTCGAGGTTGGGCACGATGATGTAGTTATGCGTGTTCAGGTCGTACAGCTTGCTTCGGCGGACGCCGATCTGCGCGACTTCACAGAGTTCCCCGGAGGGCAGCTGGATCGTGTCTCCTTCGCGGAAGGGCCGGTCGAGCATGATGAAGAACCCGGCGAGGAAGTTCGAGATCAGGTCCTGAGCTGCAAGGGCGACTGCGAGTCTGGCTATGCCCACTCCGGCGAGGGGCGCGGTGATGTCGACCTTGAACGTGCTAAGGATGAAGAGTATGACGAGCAGGACGATGAGCGTCTTGCCGATCTTATTGATGATCGGTATTACGATGTCGTCTATCTTCGTCTCCGTTCTCTTCGAGACGACTCGGCCGTACCAGGTGGTGATGACGTGGAAGGCTTTGTACGCGATCAACCCTACGATGGCTATGCCCAAGACGTCAAGGTACTCGAGCACAAGTGTGTAGATGTTCTCTGGGAGATAGCTGGCGAAGTAGGGCATCGCGGCGAATAGCCCAGCGAAGAGCAGCGCGAAGTAGGCCGGAAATCGGGTCGCCTTTATGATCTCGTCGTCGAGCGTCGTCTTGGTCCTCTGAGCCCACGGCCTGAGGGAGCGCCTCGCGAGATGAAGCACTATCCAAGCCGCCAGAATGTAGAGAGCAACTATGGCGAGCCCGATCAGGAAGTCTGGGATCTCCAAGCTGTCGAAGAGTAACGCCATGCCCTTTCACCTGCATCTCTACGGTGAGATGGGATTTTGGGCCTAGACTACGGCAGGGGAACTTAAGGCCAACGGTTGCCTAGCTTGCCATTCACTCCTACGCTCAACGAGGGCCTTGAAGAGCAGGGGAAGACCGATCGTGGCGTCCACATAAACCGTGGCGTGGCGCGCCTCGCTCGTCAACTTGCCCCAAGACTGGCTCTCCTCCAGCGTGCAACCTGAGAGGCCTCCCCACTTCGGGTCATCGGTCGTTATCTGGACGGCGTAGGCGTGGCCCTCAAGCCTACGGCTGACGATATCAGCCATCGGCGTGACCTGCTGGATGTAGTTCTTCGGGACTCCACCGCCCACGTACAACGCCGCGGTCTTCGCTGCTCTTTGCTTGATTTCGAGTATCTCCAGGTTATCTAGGATGGGGTCTATGATGAGGGCCCTCTTTTCCGCCTTGAACCTCTTCAAACGATAGGCTGTGAGCGCGATCCCGATGGAACTGTCGCTTAGAGCCGGGCAGAAGACGGGGACATCCATCTCTGCAGCGGTCTTCAAGATCGATTCGTCGTCGCTCAACTGTTCGCCAAGGATATGTAGGAATTCCCTGCTCGAATAGAGTCGAGGCTCAAGTCTATCAGTGAACTCCACAAGCCACCTGTCGGTTTGAACGAACTCCTCATCCCACGCGTAGGTGTCGAAGATCCTGTCTACGTCCATCTTCTCAAGCATGATGTCATCGACTTGCGCAGAGCCTACGTAGTGGCGGAAGCCCAGAGCCTCGTGTAAGTCATGGAAGAGGTTTGCCCCCGTGGAGACGAGGACATCTACCACGCTGAACTTAATCATGTCCCTGACAACCTTTCTCATGCCGGCGGGGACCATCGCTCCGGCGAGGCCCATGAAGACCACCGGCCTAGCTGGGTCCGTCAACATCTCGATAAGAACGTCCAGACACTTTGCCAGGTTTCGGCTCTGAAACGAGGTGTACCTGAAAGACTCAACGACCTTGCTGACAGGCGTTTTCGAGACCGCGTCGAAATGCCTTACTGGGGCGCTATCTCGAGGACCCTGCTTAGTCTCAACTCTGAGAACGGGGGCGGAGCTGAAGGCCCCGCGCCCCCCGCCACGCTGTGCGACTCTGCGCCTCGGACAAACCTTCGATCTCATCCCTCAGAAACAGTATCGCCTGAAAGAACGACGATAGAGGGAATATAAACCTTTCGCAGCCCGCCTGCCTCGGAAAACCCAAGTATTGACAGATTCTCTGCATCTGTTCGGCTTAGACAACTCTTTTCCTGCTTTTACCTCCAAGTATGGCGGTGTTCTGTCTTTGCGTCCTGGGGATGACTTCTCTCCTTCGGTAGCGCCGTCTTCACGGGCACACGACGGAACGCGGCTAGATTTCCCTCAGTTCACCTGAGGCGAGGCGTTTGAAGGGCTCTCCGCCCTCGGCGTATCCGCTGGCGACGAGCAGATCCCCGGCGTGGATCACGGTTGACTCCCGAGGGTTATACGTCCATTTGAGGCCCCGCCGGATCGCGATTATCTTCATCCCGATCTTGTCCTCGAGAGCTAGTTCCTTGAGGGTTTTACCGTCTAGGATGGAGCCTTCGCGTACGTGGCTCATCTCGACGATGTCTTCAGCCTCGGTTACGGCCATCCGCAGGACGGGATGGGTGGGGATCTCGAGCAGGACGATCTTCGCGATCTCGGCGGCGGCGTCGCTGATGGTTTCAGCCGCGAACCCGAGCCTTATCAAGCCTAGGACGCCTTTCTCATCGATGCTGTTCCCCTTCCTGCCGATGACTGCCAGCTCGAACCTCGTATGCAGCCCATCGAAGTACTCCTCCAGCTCCAGGAGTTCTCTCGCCAGGTCTTTGCTCTGAAGCAGGAGAGCGGAGTAAGCCAAGTCGATCATGAGCTCCGAGGTGTCCTTAAGCTCGACGAGCATCTCTTCGAGTGTCTCCTGGCTTTCGGCAGCCAATCTTACGGAACCTCCTTGAGCTCACCTCTACCGAGTCGGTCGAAGAGCCCTACTCCCACGTCGGAGCCCCGGGCATGGACGATGTCCCCCTTGACCAGCTTGAAGTCCGCTCTCGGGGCGACATGCCAAGTCTTGCCGCGCCTAACGGCGATGATATCGACGCCGATGCTGACCTCAAGCTTGAGGTCGCCGATCCGTCTGCCATCCAAGATGGAGCTTGGCTGGATCGTCGTCCGCACGAGCCTCTCCTCCACCTTTTTGAAGGCTTCTTGGACGCTGGGGTGGAAGCTCAGCCCTTGAAGCTCAACCATGGCTATATCTCTCGCAGCCCCTGCCATCTTATGTATTGAGGACGCGGCCTTCAGTATCCCGGCTATTTGCTCTGCGTCTCTCTTGTCCCGGGCGACTAGGGAAGCGTTCATCAACAACAGGTAGCTCAGGTGGTCTGCCATGTCGCCTAGCTCTAGGACCTCCTCTGCGAGGTCGTGGTCTCGGTAGAGCACAGAGGAATACGCTAGGTCGACCATGAGGCTGGAGAGCTTCTTCATCTCCTTCAAAGCGCCTCGAACGGACATGGGCCGGTACCTGACCGGCCTGAATTCCATAACGGTCTCAGCTCGTTCTTCGTCCAAGAGTATCAGCTTCATCCTAACGGAGGCTTGACCTTGCCAACTCGAATAGGGGCGAAGGAGGTGAAATACGTTTCCTAGGCTAGTCCCAAGATCCTCGCACCCGTCACGAGGGAAAGCAGAGCAACACCATCCGCCATCGTAGCCTCAAGGGGTATAGTGAAGTTGTCTGGGTCCAATCCTCTTAGATAGGTGATCGAGCCGGCAGTGATGCTTATCACGGCCACGAGGGGAGCCGTGAGGAGGCAAGTGAGCCCTAGCAGGCCTGCCAGTGTTAGGTAGCTCAACGACCTTAACCCCATGAGGTAGCTTACCGCGAGGGTGCTGGCTCCGCCCAGCCCGACGAACGTGATCAGTGTGGCTGAGTAGACTGCAGTGAACTCGGCCAGCATCTTCTTCGCGAACTCCCGGGAGAAGAGGCTCGGCACTTCGCCTAGGGCGAGGCTGGTTGTGAGCCGAGAACCGATGATGGCTCCTATGTCGCCGCTTAGGTCCATGATCACTGGAACGACGAGGAACATGGTCGGCAGCGCCTCAAGGGTTGTCTTGATGCTCTCAAGCGCGACGCCTAGGAGCACCCCGATGAGGCCGGTACCCATAATCGTGGGACCCGCCTCCGCCAATATCTGTCGCACAACCCTGTCCATGCTAGATCACCAAGAGAAAGCTCACAAGCCTCGCGACAAGGAGTATTGAAAACCCCGTCAGAGAGTCGCTGACGCTAGAGATCATCGGGTAGAGCAACACATCCGGGTCGAGGCCCCGCCTGTACGTCTGGAAGGCTGCGGCCAGGGTTATCGGGGCAGTCATGACGGTTGCGAGCATAGCTGAGAGAAAGGCGACGGAGAAATAGAAGACCACGGAGAGAAACCACACAGGGCTTGGAGGAGCGACACCGAAGACCTTGCTCATCACGTATCCGAGGGCGCCTGACCAGAGGGACGACACGGTAGCGAGGAGGAAGACACCGAGGACGGTGCTCCTGAACGTGGAGGTGTTCCCACGGAATCTGGGCTCTATAGTTCCCAGGTGAAGTGCCGTGCTCAGGCGCCCGCAGAAGACCCCGAAGAGGTTGCCTCGAAGCTCCAAGATGGGAGGAATCAAGACGAGGATAGCCGGTAGGCGTGTCACGGTCTCGGTGAGGAGCCCAAAGACCGATTGGGCTGGGATCATGAAGGACATGGAGATGAACTCACCTAGCAGAACCTCGAAGAACAGGAGCCGAAACGCCCTAGCCGAACGCATCACCGCAGTCGTAAAGTCGCCTCAGGTTGGGCCGATTGAACAGCACCAGAACCGAGGTTCCCTTAAACTGTTGCGCACTTGGGAAGGCTCTCTTCGCGGAGTCCAGATCTCAGCGAAAAGTGTTCCCGAGCTGCGCTGGAGAGGAATGGTATAGGCAGGGCTTGAATCCCAGATCAGCTACACGATCATGCTGGGCGGTCCTAGGGCTTGGAGCAGATGCGTTAGGAAGAGGTCTTCCGGGTAGGCTCCTGTGAACTCCACGGTCTCGTTTATCACGACCTTCGGCACGCCCATCACACGGTACTTGTAGACGAGCTGCGGGAACTCGATCGACTCTATCATGTCCGCTTTCACGTTCTCGTTCTCCACTGCGAACTGATGCGCCAGCCTCACGGCCTTGGTGCAGTATGGGCAGTTAGGCGTTGTGAAGACCTGGACGTGCGCCGGCTTGTCGACGGCCTTCAGGCGTTCCTTGGTCTCTGGGCTAAGGCCGGTTGAGCCGCGGGAGACGTCTATGATAGCTTCAATGAAGGGCATGAACTCGTACCCTGACGGGACGCCGTAGAACCTTATGCCATATCTGCGCCGGCCGACGACCACCACAGCCGGGATCTTGTCCACCCCGTACTCTTGGGCCTTCGCCTCGTCCCTAACGAGGTCGTAGACCTCCACGTTGATCCGGTCGGATGTGGAGGCCACCTCCTCAATGATGCCCCGTGTCTCCTTGCAGAACTGGCACTCCGTCTTTTGGGTGAATACTACAAGCCTCACGTCGCTGAGAAGCCTCTGCTTGAACAGGCCCCTCAGAAGCTCCCTGTCACGACCGGATATGAGGCTCATAGGAAGCATACTCCGGAGGGCTCTAACCGGCATATTCGCCCTTTAACGTCTCTCTAAACCAGGGCAGCGTGACCGATCTCCATCATGGATGAGGGGAAAGCCGTATATAGGAGGCGAAACCGTTAAATAGTAATCGGCATATGGTTGCCGCTGGCCGTTCACTGAGGGTCGGCCTATGAAGCGAATCTATCCCCTCGAAGAACGCTGCATGGGCTGCGGGCTCTGCGAGGTCTACTGCACGCAGGAGCATTCTCAAACCAAAGACTTGGTGAAAGCCTTCAGGCGTGAGTATCCGAGGCCTTTCAGCCGAGTCAGGGTTGAGCGCGACAGGCCCGTCTCCTTCGCGGTCCAGTGCCGCCAGTGCGAAGACGCCCCATGCGTCCTAGCCTGCCTCTCAGGAGCCATGTACGTAGACGAGTGGACCGGCCTCGTCTCTCACGATGCGGCCAGGTGCATAGGCTGCTGGACCTGCATCATGGTCTGCGCCTACGGCGCGGTGAGGATCAACCCTCAGACCGGCAAAGCCGTGGCCAAGTGCGACCTCTGCCCCGAGCTGAAGGTCCCTGCCTGCGTCGCCAACTGCCCGAATGAGGCGTTAACCCTTCAGGAGGCGACGGCCTAACGGCAAAGTACCTCCTAGTCGGCGGCTCCGTCGCCGCCATCGGCGCCGTGGAGGCTATCCGCGAAGTTGACCCCGAGGGAAGTATAAGCCTCGTCGCGGAGGAGGCCTTCCCCAGCTACTCAAGGCCCATGATCTCGGAGCGCCTCAGCCTCGAAGCCGACCATGCGAAGATAGCCTACCGGCAGGGCGATTACTGGAAAGCACAACGGGTCGACGCCTACCTGGGCAGAAGGGCCGTTAAGCTCGACTTCGAGGCCAGGGCAGCGGAGCTGGACGACGGCAGCAGGCTTGGCTTCGAAAGGCTTCTCCTCGCGACAGGCGGCCGATCGATCGTGCCCAGGATGGAAGGCGTCGAGAAGCGGGGCTTCTTCACCTTCACGAGGCTCTCTGACGCCGAGGTCCTGAGCGAGGCCGTTGAGGCGGCTCGAAGCGTCGTGGTCGTCGGCGGCGGCCTCATAGGCGTCGGCGTCGCGGAGGCCCTCGTGAAGCGTGGGCTCCAGGTCACCATCGTGGAGCTGAAGGAGAGGCTCCTAAGCCTGCTCTTAGACGCAGAGGCCTCACGGATCATGGAAGACGCGATCCGGGCTGCAGGTGTCTTGATCATCACAGGCCGTTCGGCTCAACGAGTTCTCGGCCGGGAAGGCGACGAGGCGACCGTGGGCGGTGTGGCGCTAGACAACGGCGCGCAGTTCTCCTGCGACCTGGTCGTCGTCGCGATAGGCGTGATGCCGAGGACGGAGCTTGTCGCCGGAACCCCTGTGAAGACGAGGCGGGGCATCCTCGTCGACCGCTACATGGAGACGAGCGTCCCCGGCGTCTACGCAGCCGGGGATGTGGCCGAGGCCTTCGACTTCATCCAGGGCGATGATCGCGTTCTCGCGCTCTGGCCTGTGGCCCACCTGCAAGGCCGGATCGCGGGCTACAACATGGCCAGCTACAGGAGGGAGTACCCCGGCGGCACGGCGATGAGCGCGCTCAGCTACTTCGCGGTGCCCGTCATCTCCGTAGGCCTGACGCAGCCTGAGAAGCCTGAGGGCTACGAGTTCCTCGTCAGGCGTGGGCCGGGGCCGCGCGATTACGGGAAGCTCGTCCTCAGAGACGGTCGCATCGTCGGCCTGATCCTTGTGGGCGCCATCGAGAGGGCAGGCCTCTACTTCGCCTTGATGAAGGAGCGCGTCGATGTGAGCGGCCTCAAGGAGAGGCTGTTGAGCGACGAGTTCGGCCTGGCCTCGTTTCCCGAGGCGCTCCGGGGAAAGCTGATGGGGTGAGCCATAATGAAGAACCTACAGTGCGTGAACAACCCGTACGGCGATGATAAGGTCATCGATGCCTGCAGCCTCTTCGGAGTAATGGACACGACGGGGCGGAGGTTCTCCTCCCGCGACCCTGTCAAGGCTATCGCGAACATGCATGAGCGTGGAAACGGCCTCGGCGGGGGCTTCGCGGTCTACGGGCTCTACCCGGAGTATGAGGACTACCACGCCTTCCACGTCATGTACATGAGCAAGGATGCCAAAGAGCGGGGTGACAGGCTCATAGCCGCGGCCTTCGACGTCATCTACGACGAGGAGGTGCCCGTCGATCCCACGGCGAAGGTCTGGAACCCGCCGATCCTCTGGCGGTACTTCCTAGAGCCCGTCAAGGGCAAGCTGGACGAGAGGACGCCCGACGACTACGTGATGCAGCACGTCACGAGGCTTAACGCCGAGACGGACGGGGCCTTCGTCTTCAGCAGCGGCAAGGACATGGGCATCTTCAAGGGCGTCGGCTTCCCAGAGGACGTAGCCCAGTACTTCCGCCTAGAGGAGTACGAGGGCTACCTCTGGGTCTGCCATGGCAGGTTCCCGACGAACACGCCCGGCTGGTGGGGCGGAGCCCATCCCTTCAACATGCTCGACTGGTCGGTCGTCCATAACGGAGAGCTCTCCTCCTATGGGATCAACCGCCGCTACTTGGAGATGTATGGCTACCGTTGCACGATGCAGACCGACACGGAGGTCCTGGCCTATGCGCTGGACCTCCTCATGCGCAGACAAGGGCTGTCCATCGAGGTGGCGGCGAAGATCCTCGCTCCACCGCTTTGGACGGAGATCGACGCCATGAACGGCAAGGAGAGGGCCGGGTACTCGTACCTACGCCAGTGCTATTCGAGCCTCCTGATGAATGGGCCGTTCAGCATCATCGCCGCCCACACCGGCGAGATGATCGGCCTCACGGACAGGGTGAAGCTCAGACCGCTCACCGCCGCCACGGCGGGTGATGTGCTCTATCTATCGTCGGAGGAGGCAGCGATACGCCTTGTCTCCTCGGGTGTAGACAAGGTCTGGAGCCCGAGGGGTGGCGAGCCGGTTGTCGCCCGTTTGAGGTCGGCAGGAGGCCCCTCCTAGAGGTGAGCATGGGTTGAAGAGCTACCTTGAGCCCGAATACATCGTAGAACGGAACAACGAGCGGTGTATCCGTTGTAAGGTCTGCGTTAACCAGTGCACGTTCGATACGCATTACTACGATGCGGAGGACGACGTGGTCCTCAGCCGAGATGAGAACTGCGTCAACTGCCACCGCTGCGTCGTCTTCTGCCCGACGAGGGCAATAACGATCAGGAAGAACCCGACAGACTACACAGAGAACTGGAACTGGACCCGCGAAGCAATCGTCGGCGTCAAGAAGCAGGCGGAGACGGGCGGCATCATCCTGACGGGGATGGGCTGCGACAAGCCCTACTACACCTACTGGGACAGGCTTCTGCTCAACGCCAGCCAGGTGACGAACCCGTCGATAGACCCGTTAAGGGAGCCGATGGAGCTACGGACCTTTCTCGGCGCCAAGCCCGACAGCCTCCAGCTGGAGTATACCAGCGGCGACCTCGTCCTTGAGACGAAGCTGGCGCCCCAGGTCGCCTTGGAGACGCCTGTCATGTTCTCGGCGCTCTCCTATGGGGCGATCAGCCTCAATGTGCACGAGGCCCTGGCCCGCGCGGCCACGGAGTTCGGGACGCTCTTCAACACTGGGGAAGGTGGCCTCGATAAGAGGCTCTTCAAATATGGGGATCACACCATCGTGCAGGTCGCCTCAGGCCGCTTCGGCGTCTACCCTGAGTACCTGAACGTAGGCGCTATGCTCGAGATCAAGATCGGCCAGGGCGCCAAGCCCGGCATCGGCGGCCACCTGCCCGGTGAGAAGGTCGGCCCCGACATATCACGTACAAGGATGATCCCCATAGGCACGGACGCCCTCTCGCCGGCGCCGCAGCACGATATCTACTCCATAGAGGACCTGAGGCAGCTCATCTACGCCTTGAAGGAGGCTACGGACTACACGAAACCCGTCTCGGTGAAGATCGCGGCTGTCCACAACTCGGCAGCTATAGCCAGCGGCATGGTAAGGGCCGGAGCGGACATCATAGCCCTAGATGGAGTCCGAGGCGCCACCGGCGCCGCGCCGAGGGTTATCCGTGACAACGTGGGCGTCCCCATCGAGCTGGCGCTCGCGGCGGTGGACCAGAGGCTTCGAGACGAGGGCATAAGGAATAGGGCCTCGATCGTGGCGGCGGGAGGCATCAAGGGCAGCGCAGACGTGGTCAAAGCGATCGCCCTAGGCGCCGATGCCGTCTACATCGGAACCACGGCGCTCGTCGCGATGGGCTGCACGCTCTGCCAGAAATGCCACACCGGCAAGTGCGCCTGGGGGATTGCGACATCAGACCCTTGGATTGGGAAGCGGGTCAACTCGGACATCGCAACGCGGCGGCTCGTCGACCTGCTCAAGGGCTGGAGCCTGGAGATCAAGGAGATGATGGGAGGCATGGGCATCAACGCCATCGAGAGCCTCAGAGGGAACAGGCTGCACCTACGCGGCGTAGGCTTGACCGACACGGAACTCCGCATCCTAGGCGTCAAGATGGCGGGGGACTGACTCAAGATGACAGACGTAAACGCAACGAGAGAAGAACAGCTGAACGGCCTTCCCGGTTCCCCCTCGTTCTACGTGAACGCTGAGCCGGTGAGGTTCCACGACGGCGTCGCCGAGGTGGACGCGGAGGGACTCCACTACCGTGACCTGAACGCTCTGCTGAGGACCTTAGGCGGCGGCCGCGTCAAGCGGATCGAGCTGCGCAACGTCTACGGCCAGAGGTACGTGGGCACAGGCCTCCACGCCGACTTGGGGCTTGATATTCACGGTACGCCGGGAAACGACCTAGGCGCCTTCATGAATGGGCCTCGGATCGTCGTTTACGGGAACGCTCAGGACGGCTGCGGCAACACGATGGATAACGGCGAGATCATCGTCCACGGCAGGGCGGGTGACATCGTAGGCTACAGCATGCGGGGCGGCCGTGTTTTCATCCGCGACGACGCCGGGTACCGCGCGGGCATCCACATGAAGGAGTACGCGGAGAAGAAGCCCATCTTGGTCATCGGCGGCACAGCCCAGGACTTTCTAGGCGAATACATGGCAGGCGGCATCCTCCTCGTCTTAGGCATGACGCTTCCGAAGGGCGAAGGGCATAGGGCAACCTACGTCGGGACGGGGATGCACGGCGGCACCATCTACGTCAAGGGCCGCGTAGCCCACCTGGGCAAGGAGGTCGGCGTCAAGGAGATGACTGAACAGGACTATGCAGTCGTCAGGAGCCTAGCGGAAGACTACTGCCGCTTCTTCAACGTAAGCCCTAACGAAACGTTGCAAGGCGAGTTCCAGAAGCTCATGCCCGTCTCCTCAAGGCCCTACGGGACGCTCTACGCGTACTAAGCCGGTACTCAGCTCAATGGCCTGTTCTCCCCGCCGTCAGATCACTTACCGAGACGCCTGGGTGAGTAGGGGAACAATGCCATCCCAGGCTCTGCTCTTTCTCAACCTGCTGATCCTCGCGGCTTCACCGAGGTCTCAGAGTACGCGGGAAGCCGTTCTGTCAGATGTCGTCATCTCAACTGTAGCCCTTGCAGAGCTCGAAAGTCATGAGTTCCGGCGAAGCCCTCCAGTTGGCTCTCCAGATGATCAGGGATGCCCGTTGGCGGAGACGGCATTCACCCAGCTCTTTGCGCCCAGTTCGAGTTCCACTGGCAAGAGTACTGGGCAAGCGTACAGCTTAAATGCGTGCAGTGGTCAGACTCCCCCGGTTAGGCTCGCGGGCCGTTGCAAGGTAGAGGAAGGATGGTTGTAAGCCCTGAGGATGCGAGGCGGAAGGAGCTTGAGATCCTCCGAGCCCTGAGCGAGTACGATGAGCCAGTGGGCTCGACGATGCTCCGGCGCGACCTGAGGCGAAGAGGCTTCCTGCTGAGCGATAGGACGATCAGGTATCATCTTCAGCTTCTGGACGCGAAGGGCTTCACCGAGGGCCACGCCCGGAGCGGGAGGACGATCACGCGCCAGGGCTTGGAGGAGCTGGGCCGTGCGATGGCCTATCAACGCGTGGGCTTCGTGATGACCCGTTTCCTCTCGATGGCGTACGAGGTGACCTACAGGCCTGAGACCGACGGCGGGAAGGTCGTCGCGAACGTGGCGGTGCTGGACAAGGGCTTCCACGATAGGGCGGTGCAGCTCGTCAAGGACCTGCGAGCGAACGGGTTGCTCCCGGCGCCGTACATTAGGATCGTCGATGAGGAGGAGACCTACCAGGAGATTACGCCGCCCCGGGGGAAGATCGCGCTCTTCACGGTCTGCAACCTGACGATCGACGGCGTCCTTATGCACGCGGGCATACCGATGCTCTACACGTACGGAGGCCTCGTCCAGTACCTCGACCATAAGCCGACCAGGTTCGTGGAGCTCATCTCCTACGAGGGCACCACCGTTCCGCCCCTGGAGGTCTTCGTCTACCGCGGCATGACCTCCATAACGCGCATACTCCGCACGGGCTCGGGGATGCTCCCTGCGAACCTACGGGAGATACCCGCCCAGGCGCGCGAAAGGGCTGAGAGCATCCTAGGCGACTTGGGAAACAAGGGCTGGGGCGGCGTCATAGCCTTCGGCCAGCCGAACGAGCCCGTCTTGGGCATACCCGTGGGCATGGACCGCGTCGCGATATCCATGATCGGAGGCCTCAGCCCCATCGCCGCCTTGAGGGAAATAGGCGCAAACGTGGACACCTTCGCCCCGCACAGCCTCCTCCGCCTCGAAGAGATGACGAGGATCTAGGTCTTCCACCAGGCTTCTAACGCCGGCTAGAATGAGACCACAAGGGTCTCCGTGGACTGCACATTCGGTATCTCTCTTATCTTGTCGATGACGGTGTTTGCCAGGTCGTTCATCGTCTCGGCTTCGACGAGCGCGATCAGGTCGTATCTGCCGAAGATCCCGTAGACGCTCTTCACGCCCGGTATCTTCTGAATCTCGTCCTTTATGCTCCTCAGCTTCGCCTGCGGCTCACCGTAGAACCAGCCGATGCCCACCTTGATGCCGACAAACGCCTCAATCATTTAGGCTCCCTCCTTTGGGCTAGTTGTCTAATATCGCCTCTATGGCGTCCCGCTCCACGTTCTCGACGAGGGGGATGCCCGTCACCTTGTGGGCTCTCTCCGTTAAGGACGCGAGGTTGCCGCGGCTAAGGAGGTGGAGCTTCCATACACGGCAGCCGGCCATGAGCTGCCTCAAGCCCGTCGCAAGCCTGTCGCAGTAATACGTGTAGAGCCCCATCGCCCCGGCTGGCAGCTTCTTGAACTCCTCGCCGAAGCGGCTTCTCAGCTCCGTGGTGGTGACGAAGAACTGCTCCGGTCTATCGCCGTAGCTGGCCTTGAAGTCCACGGGTAGGCCGCCTCTCTCCGCGAGCTCCGCGAAGTAGCTGGCCTTCATCGTCGCGGTTATGGGCGCACGGGCCATCGCGATCGCCTTAACGTACGGACCCTTGCCGAGGTTGCTCAGGGCGATGGACTTGAGGATCTGAGTCTCGCTTATGAAGCCCCCGGCCATGACGATGTCCGGCACGTAGCGCCCATGCTTCTCCAAAAGCTCTATGCACCAGAGCACCTGAGCCTCTAGGAAGACCGTGGGTGTGCTACACTCCTGCATCATCGGCACGGGGCTCATTCCCGTGCCGCCGCCGGCGCCGTCGAAGGTGACCGCGTCTATCCGGGCCTCAGAGGCGAGCTTCATCGTGAAGGCCACGGCCTCCGGCCTGTACGCGCCCGTCTTGAGGAAGACCTTCTTCGCTCCCTGGGCTCGAAGCCAGTCCACATCCTCAAGGAAGCCCTTCTCGGTGGCCATGCCTACGCGGCTGTGCCGCTCGAAGGAGCGGAAGGTGCCCATCTTGAAGGCCTCCTGGATCGCCGGGTCCTCGGGGTCGGGGAAGACCACGTAGCCCCGCTTCTTCAACAGGACCGCGCGGTCGATGTCCTGAAGCCTCACCTCGCCGCCGATCGCCTTCGCGCCCTGACCCCACTTTCGCTCGATGATGTTCACCTCGAGCTTCGAGAGCGCGTACGCGTCCTGGCCTAGCCTCTGGTCCTCCACGTTCGTCTGGACGACGATGTCGCCGTATTTGCCGTCCCAGAACTCTCTGTAGGTTCTCACCCTGAAGGCGAGGTCCTCGGTGTACGTGACCTTCCCGTTCTCGAAGCGGGCCTGGGGGTCCATCCCCGTCACGTTCTCGCCTATCGTCTGTATCGTGCCGGAGATCGCGGCGCCAATGGCGAGTTCCCGCCAGAAGTTCTTCGCCACGGCTGTGGAGCCTAACGCGGCGGTGAGCACCGGCACTCGGAGGGGTACGCCGCCCACGGAGGTCTCGATCTCAACGGCGGGGAAGATCGCCTTGTCGGAGTCCGTCTCTATGCCCCGGGCGCCCGTGAGGTCGGTTAGGATCTGGAAGTGACTCCAGTCGAGCACGTAGTCCTTGTTCGAGGCCTGCGTGCTGTAGCCGTACTGCTCCGGGACCGGGTAGAGGACCTCCCTGCCTCGGAACGCGGACTTCCCGACCTCGCAGAGCGTCTGGCAGTCCCTGATGCAGATGGGGCACATGCCGCTTTGAGGCGAGACGTCCCAAACCCTAGTGTCAGTCCCCGTGGTAGACCTGGCATTCAAGTAGCTCTCAGGCAAGAGAACAGCCTCCGAAGGTTACTCCATGTACCTAGAACGGGCTCGGGCCCAGGCATGCCGTGCGTGGCCTCGGTCGTTCAAGACCACCTCGACCGAGCCGTTGGGACAAGCCCCGAAGCATTGCCTGCAGCCTTCGCAGAGCCGAAGGTTGATCATCTGTACGGAGCCGTCTATGAGGGCAAGGGCCTGCCGTCGGCAAACGGCCACACAGTTCCCGCAGCCGAAGCAATCGTCCAGAGCCATCCGACAGCCGTCCCTGGAACACTAGCCGGAGATGCAGAGGCGTGCTAATTTAAAAGGCGCGAAAGTGAGATCAATAGTTCACGTAGCGGAGAACGGAGACCTATGTCCGACAGGCCGGGGACGGGCTCCCGCCCACGCGAGGAGTTCAGGAAGCTACAGCTTACAGGCCGCTCCTCCTACGTGGTCTCGCTGCCGAAGAAGTGGGCTACAGACCTAGGCCTGAAGCCCGGCGACGCCGTCGCGATCAGGGTGCAGGAGGACTCCTCGCTTCTCATCTCGGCTAGAGGCGGTACCCCGCCGGGGCTTGGCGTGCAGCTCGGGGAGGTAAGGATCGCTAAAGGCAGCGGCGACCTCCAAAGCCTCGCTAGGAAGATCGTGTCGCTCTACCTCGTAGGCCATAACCTGATCCATGTCACCTCGGCGGACGGGGCGCTCACGCTCCGAGAGCGAAGCCTGATCAAGCACCTGGCCCAGACCAAGCTTGTAGGCGGCGAGATCGTGGAGGAATCCCCGAGGCTTATCTCGCTGCGAATCCTGGCGAGCTACCCCGGCCTGACCGTGGAGGACGCGCTCAGGAGAATGTTCTCCCTCGCCCTGGCTATGCAGAGGGACGTGATCTCGGCGCTTAAGACGTTGGACAAGGAGCTGATCCAGGCGGTGATAAGGACCGACGACGAGGTAGACCGGTTCTCGCTCTACATCGTGAGGCAGTTGAAGCGGGCCGTGGAGGATGAACGGCTGATCAAGGAGATCGGGCTTCGGAGCGCCAAGGAATGCCTAGGCTACAGGCTGGCGGTTAAGGCGGTCGAGAGGGTGGCTGACCACGCGGTGAGAATGGCCGAGAACATGCTTCTCGTCGAGAAGCCTCTCGGCCCGGAGCTGTACGACAGGGTTCAGAGGCTTGGCTCGATGGCGAACAGGCTCTTCGAAGAGGCCATGCTTGCGCTCTTCAAGCGCGATTATCAGGCCGCTGACCGGGCGATCTCGCGCGCCGGCATGTTCCCGCTGATGGAGAAGGAGGCGGTGGAGATGCTTCTGGGCTCAGGCCTCTCTGCGAAGGAGGCGGCTAACCTCCGGCTTATAATCGAGAGCTCGCGCGAGATAGCCGAGTACAGCCAGGACATCGCGGAGATCACGTTGAACAGAACCGTGGAGGACACCCTCTGAGAGCGCGGCGCAAACACTTAAATCCGGGTCCCACGTAGACCTTCGTCCAGTAGGAACGCGTCAGGGTGCACATTTGAATGGACGATGTTGACCTGAAGATCCTGAAGGAGCTGAGCGGGAACGCCAGGCTTTCCTACAGGGAGATCGCGCGGCGAACCCGCCTAGCCGTGGGAACCGTGGCTTCGCGTATCGCGAACCTTGAGAAGACGAGGGTCATCAAGGGCTACAGCCCTGTCTTGGACGCGGAGAAGCTGGGCTACGATATCGTCGCGATCATAGAGGTCGTCGTCGCGAAGGGGAAGCTTCTGGACGTGGAGGAGAAGGTGGCGCAGAACCCCAGCGTCTACGGTGTCTACGACGTGACGGGGCCGAGCGACGCGATAGTCGTGGCGAGGTTCAGGACGCGGGCGGAGCTCAGCCAGTTTGTGAAGTCCCTCCTCGCGATGGAGTACGTGGACAGAACGATAACCCACGTGGCGCTTGGAACGACGAAGGAGGACTTCAGGGTCCCCGTCGAGTAGCTCCTCAGCCCCCTTAGCTGGGCGCCGGCCTAAGGCGGTTCAACATCGGCCCCGCGTCGGCGTAGGCCATCTGTTCCAGCCTCGTCGCCCTCAGCCCGTGTAGGGCGGAGGAGAGGCACTCCTCCTTGCCCAGGGTCGCTCTTATGAAGTTCACGTCTGGGTTGGGGCTCACCCTGGGCAGGTTCGCGGGAAGCACCTGCGAGAGGTTTCCTCCCTTCTCCTGGAGGTAAGCCCTGCCCTCGATCACGAAGACCGCCCCGCGGCTGCACCAGAGCCTGAGTTCCTCCCTGACCGTCGCCTCAGGTGAATCCCCTAGAATGGAGATGTTCGC
>Ga0315308_1000723_pt1 | contig 18781 bp, 20 predicted proteins | sample TDP3_MG_FD_203078 | JGI IMG/M metagenome (GOLD analysis project Ga0315308, IMG submission 203078) | Freshwater sediment microbial communities from Lake Towuti, South Sulawesi, Indonesia - TDP3 | ecosystem: Environmental > Aquatic > Freshwater > Lake > Sediment | place: Indonesia: South Sulawesi... | reverse complement strand
TCGTCCAAGCCCACGCTTGTGGTCCTAGTGTCTTCCTTGTCCTTGACTTCATGTGAATTCGGTCCGATGATGATGTTGCCTTCTAGCGAGGGAGTTGCAACGATGCCCTTGCTCACGGGTGTGGGCACAGGGAAAAGCACGTGTCTCAAAAAACCCTTCAGCTTTCTGTCTAGAACGAAATACTCGCCTTTCCTGGGTATGATGTTGAAATCCGCGATCCCCAGAAGCCTCGATACTTCGTCAGCCCACAGCCCTGAGCAGTTGACTAGGAAGGAGCATTCAACCGCTCCTCTTTCAGTCTCGATGGCTTGGACTTCTCCTCCTTCTACTCTCACGCCCACGACTCTCGTCGCCAGCAGTATCTGGACGCCGTTGATCTGGGCATTCTCAGCTAGAGCCATGGCAGCTTCATATGGGCTTGTAATTCCAGCCGTAGGCGCGTGGAGAGCGGCACATGCCTCGCGGTTCAACGTTCGTTCCATAGCCCTGAGTTTCCGCGTGTCCTCAATCAACCTGAGCCCTGGAACCCCGTTCTCATGGCCTCTCCTCTCCAGCTCTCGCAGGTTCGGCACCTGCTCCTCGTTCAGAGCGACTACAAGAGAACCTATCGTCTTGAAAGGGATCTCCAACTCAGAAGCTGTCTTCTCCCAAAGAGCGTTCCCCTTGACGCACAGCTCAGCCTTCAAGGTTCCGGGCAGATCATCGTAGCCTGCGTGAATGATTGCGGTGTTGGCTTTGGTGGCGCCCCCGAAACCGAAGTCGACCTCTTTGTCGATCAGAGCTACACTTACCCTAAATCTTGCTAGTTGGCGAGCTATCGCCGTCCCAGTAATGCCCCCTCCCACTACCACCACGTCTACCTTCATGTCCCACGCGCCTCCGACCGCCCAGATGGTTCTAGGCTCCGACCTACGAAATTTGGCTTAAATAGATTTGGCGAAGATGAGAGAATACAAACACGTTGATACCGTTGGCTAAGCGGTTGTCCATCGATCGATGATCGATGATCGATCTTGCGTGAGAGTGATGCTTGGTCGTCAGCTCTGGCTGGTGGTCGTCACCATATTATTGAGAGGCACGTTAGAGCGCCATCTCCCTTGCGAAATTCCGACACATCCAATTCTCTGACGAGAAACCCTTCATTTTCTATGAGTTTCTTCGTCCTCGGATGGCCCTTTGCTATCAAGACTGTCCCATCTATGGCAAGGCAGTTTGCAGCGTATTCCTCTCCCCTTGGAACTGCGATTTTCCTGAAGTCTCGCAGAATGTCTGCTTGGAATTGCTCGTTCGACAAGATGACGCAGTCGCTTCCAAGGTAGGTGCACGCAGATTTCAAGTGAACTGTGCTCTCAATCTTCACTGAAGCTATCTCCAAGTTGCTGTCTTCCAGAATCTCTCTGAGCTGCTCTACGGCGTATAGATTGGTTCGGGTTGATAGGCCTACCAGAACCCTGTTTTCAATCTTGAGGACATCTCCGCCATCAATGATAGCAGGCGGTCGAATATAGTGCGTCTCTTTCAGGTGTTCCAGCACCTTCGCGACTTCAACTACTTCCTTTGCGCGCGATCCTATGCTCATGTTGCAGACTACAGCCTTTTCCCCGAAAACGAGGGCTGTGTCCTCTACAAAGCAGCTATCAGGGAGGGCGTTGTCGCCCTTTATCCAGATGAGCTCGAGCCCCAGCCTACGTAGAGCCGCGCAGTATTCTGCATGTTGCGTCTTCGCGAGAGCAACATCTATTTCTTCAGCATTTGTCCTTATGCAACGATCATATGAATCGGGTACGGGTCGAACAACAGCGCACTTGACTTTATCTGCGTTCATGAGTTTCCCCTCGCATGCATCCGAGCGCGGTGGCGATAGATCGATCGAAACGTTTGACAAGATTCCCAACCTCAACGACTTTGCCATCATGCATATGCGCTCACTGCCCCCGCTCGGTCGATCCAGCTATATAAAAGCCGGTCGGTCGACTAGGCGAGTGCATCGAGAAAGAGATGGCTGTCATACCCGAAGATAAAGGACAGCATGAACCTGGACAGCGAAGATGGGTCACTGTATGTCCAATAAAGGGTCAGAAGCGTCAGGATGACGAAAAGAGCGAAGTTGTGAAAGACGCCTCGGTGTTGGCGGCTGACGGGCGGCTCAATTTTGTCAGGCAGTCGACTTCCGATCACGGCCAAGCCGATGAACATAGTGATCTCGAGAATATCGGCAAGGGAGATGCCGCCTGCCCGTATGGCCTCGATGGTTCGACCCATATCTCCTCGGAGGTAGAGTATTGTAAACCAGGCTGCGAAACCTGCCACGGCCCCCGCTAAGTCATGCACTAGCCGGCGTGGCATCGCCATCTCCTCAATCGATCGATCGATCAAAACCAACAGGCGGATACGACACCATTCTATTTTCCCTTAAGAGTTGACCTGCCCCTGTAGACCGCATAGAGGGAGAGCGTGATTGTTATCCAGAACAGCACGTCTGCCAGGAGCGCGCCGAGGTCCAAGAACCACTTGTCCACAGGACCAGCGATGCTTATGGTTTGATGCGTGAGCCAGAGAAGCGGGAAACCGTATTTCCAGTGAACGAAGTCAGGCCATGGAAAGTACTCAACCCTTGTGAGGGAGATCAGGGTCAATACCAGTCCTCCCGTAAGGCCGACGATGACCAGCCTCACTATTCCTCTGGCCCTCAGATCTGTTCACCAACCCACAAGTCGTAGGATTCGCTCTTAACCCTTTGTATTGAAGGCTGGAGGAAATCGCTAAGAATCGATCGATCCCATAAACAAGCCTATAAATATGTGGATGGCTCGAGATGGAGCAGGGTGATCTTGTTGAAGCTTCTACTTGATGAAATGTATGCGGGACTGCAAGAATACTTTCAGATTCTGGGCTGGGATGCGTTGACCGTTCAAGATGCAGGGTTGAAAGGGGCAAAAGACAAGGAGATCGTGGAGTATGCGAAAAACAACAATTTGCTACTTGTGACCCAAGATCAAAAACCAGCGGAACTGGCTGATGTCACAGGAGCCAAATGTGTTCTGATCTCCAATGCTATGATCGCCAAGATGGCGGACGCCGAAATAAGGGAGAAATATCCAAACACAAGACTGAAATGATGCATAGCACCAAAATACCGATCGATCGAATTAGGTTGGGTTCTTTGCATGATATCCTTTGAGAGAGCGGTTAAACACGCTAAGATTTTGAACCCGTTAAAGGGTTTCAAAGAGGACGCCATAACATTTGAGTACAGAGAAGACCCGTTAACCGGTCGCAACACAACAGTCATAAGAGGAATGCTGAGCCATATTGACAAATTCCTGATTTCGGACGAGAAATTACTCAATTCCTTGGCCAAGAAGACGAGAATGAACTGCCCCTTTTGCCCCGAAAGGGTGAAGGAGAAGACACCGATGTTTACGCAAGACTTCTACAAAGAAGGAAGAATTTTCGTCGGCGATGCTGTTGTCATTCCAAACTTGTTGGGCCACGCTGAACGAAGCTCTCTAGTAGTGATATCAAGACAGCATCATTTGAAGCTCAAGGACTTCACGGCGAAACTGATCTTTGACGCCTTCAAAGGCGGCTTGGCATATATCAGACGGCTAAGCGAGGTTGAACCGTCAATACGCTTTCCAGTCTTCATCTTCAACTACTTGCCGCCAGCAGGCTCCTCAATTTTCCACCCACACATGCAAGTACTAGCTAGAGACAGACCATTCTATTTAGTCAACCTGCTGCTAGAGAAAAGTGAGGCCTACCATCAAGGCAACAAGTCAGATTACTGGCAAGACCTAGTATCCAAAGAAAAATCAGGAAAACGATATCTCTTTCAAAAGAATGGCGTGGAGTGGCTTGTTCCATTTGCGCCGTTGAGAGGCCTAAATGAAGCCCAAGCGATAGTCAAAGGCAAATCTAATCTGCTAGAACTGAATGACAACGAGTGGCTTGGACTGGCTGAGGGCACCTCAAGAATTCTTCAATTCTACGGTGACCGAGGATACGCAAGCTTCAACGCCATTCTCCTATCCGGCCCAATAGGTGAACATTTGGATTATTTCCACGTAAACTTGAGGATTGTGAGCAGACCTGGAATACAAGCGTTGAGTTTCACGGATGCCTGGGCAGTTCCGTACCTGCTTTGGGACGGGGAAGCTGTAGAGGAACCTGAAGCTTTAGCAGAAAAAATTAGGACGTCGATCAAGGAATTGCCCGAATGAGTTCAGCTCTTGCATGTACCGGCATTGATCGATCGCATGGGTCCTCTATGCTGAAAGATCTTGTGTTACTGCTTTCGGAGCGTTTTCCTTGACCGATGCTATTCCTTTCTTGCATGAGTCCTTTGTCTCGTAGGGTTCGCTCGCTGCTATTATCTCGCCGTTTGGAGCTTTTAGCCTAAATCTGAACTTTCCGGACGCGTCCTTGTATATTTCAAATTGCGCTTTAGGCATTTTTTCCCTCTGATTTTTGCGCAGGGGACCCAGCATAAAAGTCTTTCACGTGAGCTGAGGTGCGGCACGATTGATCGAATCGATTGATCGTGAATCCGGCGAACAGCTACCTGACCAAACCCCGGTTGAGAAGTCGCTGATGCTCCCAGGTCGAATAGTCCATGGGAGGCTTAACGATTTCGGCGGCCGGCTTTCGCTGGAGCTTTGCCACATTATTAGGACATCCCGTGACACACAAGCCACAGCCAATACATCTTTCCCGTTCTACAACAGCCACTCCGCCCTTCAGCGAGACCGCATGCACTTGACATCGGTTTGTGCATGTTCCGCATCCCAGGCATTCACCTGGGTCGATGACCGCGTAGTAGTTGGCGTGGGCTACGGAGTTCTCGATGCCCCACTCGTTGATCCCCCTAAGTATTCCGCAGCAGCAACCGCAACAGTTGCAGACGTATCCGAAGCCCTTCACTACGTTGCTTACGGTATGAACCAAGCCGACATCCTCGACATCATCAAGGATAGCCAGCGCCTCTTCCCGCGAAATATCATTTGGGCCAGGAGGACGCTCAACCGAGGAGAAGCTGATGCAAGTCCTCAGCGGGAAGTTGCACCGACGACCGATGTGATCCTGCTGTACTCGGCAGATGCAATCACGGACACGAAACGTCTTGGAGGCCAGGAGAATTGCCCGCACATCGTCATAGGGGAGGATCCACTCGGACTTCACTGCGCTTTGTGCAGGTACAACACGGTGTAGAGCAGGCTGTGGCTTCATAATACCTACCGCTCCTCCATCCATCATGTACTGCTCGACCAGATGAGCAAGCTCGTGATCCATGCTCTCCAGCTGTGCTTCGTAGATTCCGACGACGAAGGGTGCCAGCCTGAACCGGGGCCTCCCGGCCTGCTCATCGAACCATACAAGGCCACGCTTAACCATCTTCATCAATCTCGTTCTGGCATCCTCAGCCGGCAATCCGACCCGTCCCGCGATCACCTCAATGGCTTCCATGTCGCCACACAATCGCCTAGCTAGCGAGGCCTCCTCCGGGGAGAAGATCTTCTTCAGAAGCAGTATCTCAACGTTCGATGGTGTTCTGGGAAAACCGTTCGGAAGCCTGTCCAAGGCATCTGCAAGCTGCTCATAGACATCATCAGTCATCTTGTCATCCCTTCTATGCGACTGACGGATCTTTTCTCTCTTGTTGGCGTCCCATTCCGCCTCCCCGTGATCTGTTCCATGTAGGAATAGCGTTTATATTGTTTGCGGGAATTTCTGGGCCGCAGGTTTTGCCCTCACTTCGATCGCTCTACCCTGTCGATCGTTCTTGACGCATCGATCGATCTTTGATAAACTGGGGCATCAAGCCGTTCGCCATCCCAAGCTTCAGTATCGAGAAGAACTAGTTTGAGCAGAAAGGCGACGCATCTATGCGGCAAGCAAGTTGATCGAGTGAGACTGGTCTTGCACAATTTGTTCGGTACGCTCTATTATCAGCGCCTCCCTACGACGACCAATCTCTTTTCTAGATACATGTAAAACAATATGAACGAGAGGATGAGGGAGCCATAAACTGCCCATGCCCAGAAATAACTAATCCCTAACATCGTTAGTCCATTTTCAATAACACTTATCATGAGTCCTCCCAGAACGATTCCAGGCATGTTTCCCCTCCCTCCAAAGAGAGAAGCCCCTCCGATCACGCTTCCCGCAATAGCCATGAGGTTCCAACCTGTGCCTATCCCGACAAAAAAAGTACCTGCGTAAATGGTCTGCATTATTGCGGAAAGGGCGCATAGGAGACCGACGAGCATGAAGCAGATGGTCTTCACCAGGTCGGTCTTTATGCCCATCGCCCTTGCAGCCTCTTTGTTGCCTCCCGTAGCGTACACCCAGCAACCGAGTTTATGGAAATGAAGCACTATACCCAAGATGAGAGCAATCAGTATGAACCATAGAAACTGAACCGGCACCCCAGCCACTTTACCGGTGAAAATAGTGCTAAAGAGCGGCACTGAGATAACAATAGATCTTTCAGCGCCTGGAGGCGAGAAGATATTTGTAATTCCTATCCAAAGCATCATGGTTCCTAAAGTTGTTATGAAGGATGGGATGCGGCCTTTTATCGTGATCACCCCGTTCACAAGGCCAATGAACAACCCAACACCAAGTACGATGAGAGTACTCAAAAACAAATTTAGCTCTGTTTGAGATAGCCTAAGGAAGATAAGTGAACAAAACAGAAGTGTTGCCGAGATCGAGAGATCAAATTCCCCGGAAATCATGAGCAATCCCACGCCCAAAACAACAATGCAGAACTCGGATACCATCACCAAGATGATTTTGATGTTTTCCCATGTTGTGAAGTAGTATCCAGGACACAACAAGGCAAATAATACAAGTACGGCGGTGAACGCGATAAATACGCTAAAAGACCTGTGGTAAATAATTGACCTCACTTTTGGGAGCCTCACCTAGATATTATCAGCTTAGAAAGCCCTTCAATGGACGTTCCCTCTTTCTCGACATCCCCAACTTTTTCACCGTGAGCCAGTACGACGAACCTGTCTGCGATGGGGAATACGTGATAGAGGTTGTGAGTGATGAACAAGACTGATATTCCTTCGTTCCTTATCAATTCTACAAACTCCAAGACTTTCTGCGCTTCTTTGATGGAGAGAGCAACGGTGGGTTCGTCCAGTATGATTAACTTGGCTCTGAAGTGCAAAGCTCTAGCTAATGCTACACCCTGCCTTTCTCCTCCGGACAATGATTCAACAAGAGTATCAGGTGATCTTAAGTGCAGTTCGATCCTCCCGAGGGCTTGCATACTTTCCTCCTTCATCTTTCTTCCATCAACTAACCCCAGCATTTTGGTTTTTTCTCTTCCCATGAAGATATTTCTTGCTATACTCAAGAAAGGTACTAGTGCCTGCTCTTGGTAGACTGTCTCGATCCCAAGTTGTCTAGCTTCCGCAGGAGAATTGAAATTCACTCTTTTTCCCTCAAACCACATCTCCCCTTTGTCCAGTTTGTGATAGCCTGAGAGAATCTTTACTAACGTGGATTTGCCCGCACCGTTATCACCAACTAAGCCCACAACTTCATTGTGCCTTACTGTAAAATTCACGTTCTCTAGGGCATGAACTCTTCCATACCATTTGTCGATATCTACCATCTTGACTAGCAGTTCATTTGCCATTTTGCTTCTTTGGGTTGAAACGCGTATATAAGAACTTCGATAGATCGATCGATGCCTCGGGAGCCCTCCTCAGGAATCCTAGGGCTACTTCCAAGCTCATTTGCCGCTGTCGGGTTACCGGAGCTCACGTATGTCGCGGTCCGCTTGTGCTCATGCTGATCAAGTCCTTTCACCGTGGTTCTCTGGACCGCTAGGAGCTTCCCGGGCCTGTTAGACGGCTTGGATGTTCTTCCGAGCGTGTGACCTCAGCTATGCATGGACCCGCGACTGGCGGGGAAGAAGCGATGCCACCAAAAGATATCTCCAAGACTCAGACCGCCCAGGAAGGGGTGGGCCGCGTAAGCCTTCTCCCGCAGACCGTTGTTGAGAAACCCAGGCAAACCACCCAACGAATTAGCGAGATAATCGAACACAGGCGTAGATTTTGGAGAGCCATCTTGGCCAAACGCTATCCCCTTAAAATCAAGCGGAGTTCTCTATGGATTTGTCTGAAGAAAAATTTATAAATCTTGGTACGACATCTGCTCGAGGAAAAATGACTCAGGAAAAGCCCAAAGGAATATCGACTACCGTAGCCGTTGTCGGGATAATTGTGGGCATCATTATCGGAGCCGTAGCTGGATACCTCTTGGTGCCACAGGCGGGTGTAGCAACTGTGACAGCGACCGTGGCAGGACCCACAGTGACGAAGGCGGGACCCACTGTGACGGCTACCGTGGGAGCTAAGAAACCTGGGGAGGGCATGACATTCGTGTTCGTTGGACATTGGACTGCAGGTCCCTTTTCAGCTGTGGTTCAAAAGGGGTTCTTGGACGCTTGCGACGAACTTGGAGCGAAAGGGGAATTCTTTATGGCCGAAGCAGATGTCGCCAGGCAGGTAAGGTACATTGACGAAGCAGTCATAAGAAAGGTTGATGGCATCGTTACCACGATAATAAGCGATACTGCGTTTGATGAGCCTATTCAGAAGGCGCTCGCCGCAGGAGTGAACGTAATCTCTGCCAACGCTGACGATTCCCAAGGTGCTGCAGGAAACCCAAGGAAGTCATTCATAGGTCAATCATTCTATACCGCGGGATTGTCTCTGGGCCAATACGTGGCGAAAAAGGCAATCGAAAAAGGGCTGGATCTGAAGACACAACGTGTGGCTATCTTTACGTCTTTCCCGTCATCACCATGGCACGCCGAGAGGGGCAGAGGTATTAGAGACGGGCTAGTGCAGGCAGGTGCTGATCCCAAGAACATAGCAGATGTGGATTGCATCAGCGAAGAGTTAGCAACTGTCGAAAGGGTACAGACAGGATACCTTACGGCAAACCGAGACATCAAATTGTTCTTCGCCACCGATGGAATAACTACGGACAGATTCACCATCAGTGCAAAGGCGGCGGGTGCAAAACCGGAAGACGTATTCTTTGGAGGGTTTGATCTAACCCCCGGTACCGTTGATGGAATTATGGACGGATACGTTTTGGCGTCAATCGATCAGCAACAATATCTGCAAGGATACTTCGCAGTCTACCTGCTCTACCTTATGAAAAAATACGAGTTCGTATCAGACATAGATACCGGGAAAGCCCTTATCGACAAAAGCAACGTCGCCATATACCAGGAACTTTCGCCACAGAAAATAAGGTAGAAACCCCAGAGACGCAACAGGGCATGCCCAAACCCTTTTTTTTAAAATTCTACATAGAATACATTGGCATCTTTTTGTTCATCGGCTTTCTAGTATTTTTTACTCTGGCTAGCCGTTATGCTTTTCTCAGTCCAGCAAACATTCGGACTCTACTTAAACTAATACCCGAGTTCGGTATCGTTGCTGTGGCTGTCGGTTTACTCATGATCTCAGGTGAAATAGACTTGTCGGTTTCTTCCACGATACCGAGCTGTGCATACGTTTTCTCATTGTTGTTTATGGCCGGAATGAATGTTTTCCTTATCGTATCCGTGGTGTTGGGTTTGGGATTGTTCATCGGCCTAATAAACGGGGTGATCACCGTAAGGGCCCGCATTCCATCCTTCATGACAACCTTGGGAACTATGATGCTCTTGAGGGGAATACTATACGCCCATTCTGGCATGCTTACAATAGCTATGAGGAGATATTTAGTAGACGAACCACTTCTAGTTCAGTTTTTCACCGGTGAAGTGGCTGGGGTGCCGGTTCAGTTTCTATGGTTCATACTGATTGCCCTGATATTTGGAATAGTGCTTCATTTCCATAAACTCGGTTGGTGGATATACGCTACGGGAGGCAACAAAGAGGCTGCAAGGGCGATGGGCATAAAGACCGACCTGGTGAAGACCATCTGCTTCATGCTCGTCGGTCTCCTATGCGCCCTTTCCGCAATAATGCAGATCGTCCGAGTCGAGGCATTTCACGTTGTGCTGGGAAATCTATACGATCTCCAGGCTATCGCAGCATGCGTAATAGGAGGGGCTTCTCTCTTTGGAGGTATAGGGGGGATGCCCGGTTTTGTTTGGGGGTCAGCCATCATACCAATGGTACAAAATGGGATTGTTTTTCTACCAGTACCGGTAGCTGGAACAACCGCATTTGTGGGCATCGTGATAGTTTTCTTTGCCCTCTTAAACACTTTCATCGAAAGGAGAATAGCTAGAAGATGAGAGCCCCTTGGTGAAGTTAAAGAAAAGAGCCGTAGTGTTGGTAGGGATAATAGCGATCGTTGTCGCATACCTACTGATTCAGCCAAGAGTAACCGGGGCCGCAGAAAAATATAGAGTTGGAAATCTTGTCGTCACATCACCTGGAGGAACGAGACCTGGCGATTGGAACAAGCTGGATCATAATGAAACTAGATTGACTTTCGCTGCGTCCACCAAGAACAACACACACGTGATCGATGAGTCTATCATGGTTAGGTATCAGAAAGGCATCGGAACCATCCCAAGCGAAGGTACATCTAAGTATTTGTCACAAGGAAAGGCTAATCTGGCAAGTGCCATTGGATACCTGCTACAGCAATTTGTTCAAGAAGGATTCGAGGCGAAGAATGGATCCTTTACAGAAATCGCTGGGACAGATGCCTATAGGTCCGAGTTCGTCAAACATGAGGTGCCCACCGAATATGTATTGTATATCGTGATTTGGAAAGAGGATTGGTATCTCATTACCTATACGTCCAGGAGCGCGTCCCCAGGCGCTCATCTTCCTGACTTTGAGAGGTTACTCGTGCAACTCGAGTTTGTGTGATTTTCGACCTTGAGCTATTACAACAGCAGTTCGATCTTCCTTACCCCTTCAATCGGATCAGCAGCGTATGAGTCTGCCCCTATTTTTCTCGCGAACTCTTCATTGACCGGGGCGCCCCCTATGATAACTATCAGGTTGTCTCGCAAACCAACTTTCTTGAGCTCATTTATGACTTTCTCTTGATGGACCATAGTCGAGGTCAGTAGAGCTCATAGCGCAACGATGTCTGGATTCTCCTTCTTGACCGCTTCGACGACTTTTGCGGCTGGCACATCTACTCCCAAATCAATGACATCAAATCCAGCTGCCGTAAACACCATCTCTACTATCGTCTTTCCTATGTCATGAATGTCTCCTTCTACTGTGCACAACACAACTTTAGCCAGAGTCCTTTTTTCGCCAGTGGATGCCAGCGATGGCTTCAGAATATTCATGACATCTTTTGCGGCCATGCCCGCTAACACAAGTTCGGTCAAGAAAAACCCTCCTGCCTCGTATTCCTCGCCAACTACATCCAAAGCGTGTTTTAGCTGGTCAACGATTTTCTGAGGCTCGGTACCTTTTTCTAACAGTTCTCTCGTAAGACCGATGGTTTTCTCGGCAACGCCTTCTATTATTCCCTTTTCCAGCTCGTTCAGATCTGCTTTCATGATCAATACCTTCTTACTTCGTTGGCGGCCTCGAACATCGCCACGACGTTTTGGGGCGGGGTCTCAGGTTGGACGTTGTGAATCTGATTAAAGACGAATCCTCCACCCGGCTTGAATATCTCAACGAGTTCTTTCACGTTATCCTTGACTCTTTCGGGAGATGCGAATGGCAATACATGTTGCGTGTCGCTGCCACCGCCCCAAAAGGTTATGTCCTCACCAAACTCTTTCTCCAATTCATGTGGATCCATGTTCTTTGCAGAAATCTGTACAGGATTCCAAATATCAATACCCATTTCGATGAAATCCGACACGAAAGGTTTGATCGAACCGCATGAATGAACCATCACATAACACTTCGTTCTATTCTTAATCACATCCACTATTTCCTTGATTGCTGGTTTGAACAGTTTTCTCCAGTCCTTGGGATTGATGATAGGACCCATCTGACTGCCCAGATCTTCTCCTCCGATACCTACGATCTGCAGATAGTCACCGACCGCATCCAAGTATTTCTTTAGCTCTTTTTTGTTGTGTTCTAGTAATAAGTCAACCACTCTTTCGACCACTTTTCTGTTCGTCTTTAGACTCCGGAAAAACTTCTCGAAGCCGAGGAGATATATCGTCATCTCAAAAATCCCTGCACCACTCATACCAAAAATGGCATAATCCGTATTTTCGTAAAGCCATTTGGCATTTTTTCTCAAGGTCTTCAGCCCGGCATCGCTATGTTCTGGTATCCAATGATGAGGCGGTAATTCTTGGAGATCCGAGACCTTGTCCACATCCTTGAATGGTATGTAAATAGGGAGATGGTCGAAATAGCATGCTGAAGGACTTCTCTTCGCCACTATGGTGCCGCGTTCTGACGCATTACTGCTAAACCAAGCACGCATATACTCAGAACCATCGTCCTCTCGTGTGATGTCAATTTCCTCTGGAATTTTTAACTTACTCTCAAGCAAATAGTAATCCTTGAACCTTTTGTCTTGTTCAGTTAAGCCCGTAGGCGGTGTTGATCTAAGAACGCTTACGACATCAACCCCAAATTTTCTCAAGAAAAACTCGGAAGGCGCGGCCAACATCTGAATTGGATCGTATATCCGTATTTCCTCGCGCAGCCCGAAGTATTTGACCAGCTTTTCATAAGCTAATGCGTGTATCCCCCCGGAGCAGTCCATGCCTCCAAAATCAACTGGAACCATATCCGGCTCCTTGTGTTCTATTGCCATGATTACTCTTTCTCTGGAGGTCAACATGGCATCTCGATTCCTTGTGTTTCTTAAAAATGTTTCGAACATTTGGGTGATGGCCTCCGGATGAGCGTCTCAGCCATCTCCTCGTCTTGGCGTTGATCGATCGAACTTTTGGGTCCTCCATTCTCTGTCGATAGTCTGTGGCGCGCAGCTTGCTGTGGGATAACGATGTTCTCTCCTTGAGGTGTCCGAAATACCTCTCAACCCTCTTCGGCAGGCCGAGTCTCTGATGTCCATATCGAATCCAACCCTGCAGGCTCCGCCGGCACCATGAAATGTTGTCCGCGACTACCCTGGGCTTGTTGCTACACCTGGCTAAGGCCTTCTCAGGAGCAGGAGGCGTTGAGGCACCTCCCGCAAGAAGCCTCCGATCGACCGAACGAGAAATAGCTAGAGCTATGATCAAGATTGGAACATCGATCGAATGAACACTGAAGCTTTGGATGATAGGAAAATCAACGGTCGCTGCGTTCTGCCAAGCCCAGCAGCATTCTTGCAGTTCCTTCCACGTATCTCGCGCAGTTCTTCTCTCTTAGTCCTGATTCCTGGAAAATTCTTCTTCCTTGGGGTGTTGACAGGTCACATTTGATTAGATCGAAACAGAAGACACTCCCAAACTCTTTTTCGAAGCTCCTATAGCATTCTGAACTTTTCGCCGTGCATAGATCGAAGGCGTTACTATCACCGATTTTGCTTCTTCCATATTTCAGCCCCAGGGCCATTATCGCTCCGGCTAAGGCGCCGCATACTGAGCCTCTCCTGCCAATTCCACCCGCAAAGCCAGTCGCAATCCTAGGGATAACCTCGCTGCTTATGCCGTTTGCTTCTGCGAAACCCATCAAAACTGATTCAGAGCAAGCAAGCCCTTCCCTAAAAAGATAAGATGCTTTACCAACGGCGTCTCCCATTTGAATCGAGCCAGTTCTTTGGGAACTACCTTAAAAACATGTGTCAGAAGGTGGTTTCCACGGCGTCGAAGGACCCCGAGCTACTTATCGATCGATGGCATCATCATGCTTCGTTTGTGCGATCATCGATGTATTCACGCTGTCTTTCCATATTCACAGCGTGCTTTTTCAAGAAGACTGAGTCCAGGTTGATTTTGGGGTCGATGCAGTAGGCAGCGTGTAGCAAGTAGTACATAGCATCAACAATCTCCTCCACGATCGTGGGTATACCCGAACCCTCCAAATCCCCAGTCTCAGCGCGGTGCTTCCAGAGATTCACCGCCTCCCCGATCTCTGTGACGGCATAGAGGAACTTGACGTTGGGATCGCGCCCCCAGCCCTTCTCCTCAGCCAGAGCAGCCACCATCCTCTTACACTCTTCAAGCGTCGGCATCTCCCCTCACCGAACAGATTCGCCTAACAGCAGCATATCATCTTTCTTTGAGTTCACTTATAAGATCGATTGATCGATGCGTTAACATTCTCATCTTCTTTCCCTTTTGCGGCCATCCAGCAAATCATGTAGGACAATACCGAAACTGCGAAAAGAGCTGCAACTCCTTCAAAAAGCGACTTGGCAGGTCCAGTGAGACTGCCGTAGACAAACCATGTGGAGGCTCCAGAAATGAGGCTTGCCGCTGATGCGAGGTAAACTCCAATCCATGCATAGCGTGAGAACACACTTCTCTTGGTTCGTTTCAGATATGCTAGGATTATTGCTGTTATGAGCGCAGCTTCTAGGACTTCTCTGAAAGCCAACAAAAACCGCCCAATCAACAGAGGCCACCTTTGACTCCTAGATGGTTCAACGCGCTGGAGCTAGGAACCAATCGACCGAGCGAATCGAACCCGATCGGCTGACTAGTCCTCCTCTTCGCTGCTGCCTCTCCTTCCTTTTTTTACAACGAACTCGGGAAACTCTCTCAGCTTCTCCACCATAGTTCCTAGGTGTTTGTCGACCCTATCATTCACCGTTCCTTCATCAAATGTTCCGTCCGGGCGCCTTGCCCCTGCTTTGACCCCCGTGAGGAGCTCAATGCCTTGATCGATGGTTTTGACGGGGTATATGTGGAACTTTCCTTTCCGAACAGCCTCCACCACTTCCTCCTTGAGCATAAGGTTTTGCACGTTGCTCTCGGGGATCAGGACGCCTTGCTCTCCCGTGAGGCCCTTGGCCTTGCAGACTTCAAAGAATCCCTCGACCTTCTCGTTCACTCCGCCGATAGGCTGAACGTCCCCCTTCTGGTTCACGGAGCCCGTGACCGCGATGTTTTGCTTGATGGGGAGGCCTGAAAGGGCGGACAGGAGCGCGTACAGTTCTGTGCTGGAGGCGCTGTCCCCTTCTACCATCTCATAGCTTTGTTCGAAGACGAGGCGTGCTGAGAGGGTGAGGGGCTTGTCTCGAGCGTACTTCTCAGTGAGGTAGCCGCTGAGGATCATGACTCCCTTGGTGTGGATCCGCCCTCCCAGCTTTGCCTCTCGCTCGATGTCGACGAGGCCCTCTCGACCCACGCCTATGCTGGCGGTAACCCGGGAGGGGTTACCGAAGGCAAAGTCTCCTAGGCTCATGACGGAGAGGCCGTTCACCTGCCCCACAGCTTTTCCGTCGGTGTCGATGAAGAGGATGTTTCGTTCAATCATTTCTTGGATCTTCTCTTGGATGAGGTTAGAGCGGTACACCTTTTCCTCGATGGCCTTTTTGACGTGGTCAGCGGTTACGTACTCAGAGGTCTCTTGGGAGGCGTAGAAGTTGGCTTCCCGAATGATGTCGGCGATCTCGCCGAACCTGGTCGAAAGCTTTTGCTGGTCTTCGGCCAGCCTGGACCCATACTCGATTATCTTGGCTACACCTGAAGAGTGGAGGTGCTTCAGTTTCTCCTTCCGGCAGATTGTGCATATGAAGGCCGCGTATTTTCGCATGCTCTCGTCTGTTCGATCCATGGTGGTGTCAAAGTCTGCCTTGACCTTGAAGAGCTCCTTGAACTCCATGTCTAAGAGGTATAGCTGATAGTAGAGGAGAGGGTTCCCGATGAGGACCACCTTAACGTCCAGAGGGATGGGCTCAGGCCTCAACCCTTTAGTGGTGATGAAACCTAGGCGTTCCCCCGCCTCCTCGATGATGATGCGCTCGTTCATCAGAGCTCTCTTCAATGAGTCGTATGAGAAGAGGTTGCGGAGCACCTCTTCGGCTGGAAGCACCAGATATCCGCCGTTGGCTTTGTGTAGGGAACCTCCACGGATCATGGTAAAGTCGGTGGTGAGGACACCGAACTGCGCCTCCTTCTCTATCCTTCCGAAAAGGTGGTGATGGGTGGGGTTGAGTTCCGTGACCACGGGAGCCCCTTGAAGCCCGGAGTTATCCACTATGCCGTTCACCTCATACTTCCTGAAGGGTAGCTCCTTCGCCCAGGGACCCAGGAATGGAACCGGTGGAGCCTCGGGTTCCCTTATGAACTGGGCGAGGTTCTCCAGGATGTCATTTCTTACTTCCTCTAGGAAGATCTTAACACCCGGAAAATCCCCGTATTTCTCTGTGAGGCCATCGACTAGGTGGCCGATGGCGTAGATGGCGACTTCTCGATCAATTTTCTTGATCTGTTCGTTGGCCTTCCTCTCTAACCCTCGAAGCTGCCTTAAGGCGCTTCTGAGTTCTCCGCTCAGTTTTTCTCTCTTTTTCTCAATCTCATCCCTGGTTTGGTGTGGGAGCGCCATGAAGGCCTCATCGCTCAGGGGTTGACCCTTCAACACTGGGACGATGAGGAGTCCGATGGGTGTGCTTCGAAGAACGAAGCCCTCCTTCTGAGCCTCTTCGTTCAGTCGAGCTAGAAGGTCGTTCCTCTCCTCTTCAATAGCCCTGATTGCGGTTTCCTTTTTCTTGACATAGTCTTCGCTTTCGAAGGCCTTTGGCAAGACCCTTCGGATTTCGTCGAGTAAGTTTTTCACGTCCTTCTGAAACTCTTTCCCTCGACCAGGGGGCAGTTGTATGGCCTTTGGTACAAACGGATCGCTGAAGTTGTTCACATAGCACCAGTCAGGGGGGACCGGCTTGCCCTTGGCTACCTCCTCTAGAAAGTCCCTTACCGCCGTCGTCCTGCCCGAACCTGGGAGACCAGCCACGTAGATGTTGAATCCGCGTTGTTTGATGTCCAGGCCAAATTGGAGGGCTCTCACCGCTCTCTCTTGACCAACGATCACTTCAAGCGGTGCCATCTCCTCGGTCGTTTCACAGCGTAATAACTTAGGGTCTAATTCCATCCTAAGCTTCTCGACAGGCAACTCGTTCAATTCATAGACACTCCCGTAGGCCAAATCTATGAAACAATTATCCAAGATATAACTTTGCTATTGCGCTTGACAATCCTAGGAACGCGTGTAGTGAACCCCGGCCAGATCCTTGTGGGGTGTGGTACGTAGACCGATCGATGCGTATTCTCTCAATCTGTTTCCTGCACTGATTCGCCGAGTTCTTGTCAACGAAACATGTTCCTCTGACAAGTCTGGCTTTTGGCTTCAATTCAAGATAGACAGGTTCAACATGCCGCCTAAGGCAGAAGAACAGCTGCTGCAAGGACCGTTGTCCATAGGCCGTTTTTGTCTCCGATTGTAGATTGCGTCATGTTGGTTGTCTTAATGATTAGTCCGCTGGTCTTGAAAAGTTGTTTTCTCTCGTCCCAAGCTGTTTCGGGGTCAAATGGGATTCCCATGGTTGTAGCCAGCATCGTTGCAGCCAAATCCTCTGCATAGTCCCCTGCCGCCTCATCGGTCTGTCCAAAGGAATAGTGCTCAGAAAGATAGCCATAATTGTTTTTGCCTGACGGAATGGCCGCTCCTATTGACGCTGCAATCTGTCTATACGGCTCGTTGGTTGAATTCGTGGATAGAACGACAAAGGTTATTTCCCCTGGCTCCAGCATCTTCAGGCCTTTTTCTCTTGAGATGAGCCTGCAACCCGGCGGTATTATGCTGGAAACGCGAACTATGTTGCAGTGCTGTATCCCTGCATTTCTCAAGGCCAGCTCAAAGGATTGTAGGGACTCCTTGTGTTTGCCAACACCCTTCGTCAAGAAGAAAGATCTCGGTATCATTGCCAAGGTAGGTCGAAAGGACAAGTTTATTATTCTTTCGCTTCTCCTGGGACGCTTGGGGTTTTCTCCTGAGGGGTGTCTGTTCAAGATTCTATGAGGACGGGGAAGATGGTCGGTCGATCTAATACCTGAACCTCCACTCAAACCTCCTTCTCAAGGCAACGATCAGTGCGCCAAGCATGGATATTGCCCAGATACGCTCTCAAGGTCTGTGCCCCCTGTTCTGCTCATCTGGAAGAAGGCCCTCGCGCTCTCTTCGGTCATGCCACCCGGTGTTAACAGAATTTTCGTGCAGGAAGTAGCTGTTGCCAAAGGGGTTCTCGCTTCCAGTCCTCCGGCTGTCAGTCCATACCTTCTCCGAGCCTCTTACCGTTCATCACACATGGGTTCGTGCATAAAGGAAAGCACACTGTCGTTCATTTTGGTTCACAGTTCCCTGGGTGGTGTTCAACTCTCTTTCCCTTCTTCGCAGATCTTATAAGCTGCTACGTGCTATCCATCTCTGGGTGGAAGATGAAGGAGGAAAAGTTCAGGTTCCCGGGTGAAGAATGGATCAAAGTATTCAAGGATGAGCTTAACCAAAACAGCGCGTATGAGGAAGCAGCGAAGGACTGGGAAGGAGATTTCCGTTTCATAGTGACTCCTGGCGAGGAACTGGAGAAGGAGATGGTGTTCTACGTGAGCCTTTGGCATGGGAAGTGTCGGGACGCTTATATGATTCCAGACAGAAACTCCAAGGAAACTGAGTTCATCTATGAAGGGCCATACCCCAACTGGAAGAAGCTGATCAACGGAGAGATAGACCCAATCAAAGGCATTCTAATGCGCAGGTTTAAACTCAAGGGCAGCATGTCTACCATAATGAGATACAGCAGAGCCGCAGCCGAGCTAGTCAGGACCGCGAGTAAAGTGCCGACCGAGTTCGTCTAGTCCCGAATTTCTATGCCGATCTCTAGGGGTCGAGGTCCA
>Ga0315308_1000722_pt1 | contig 18783 bp, 19 predicted proteins | sample TDP3_MG_FD_203078 | JGI IMG/M metagenome (GOLD analysis project Ga0315308, IMG submission 203078) | Freshwater sediment microbial communities from Lake Towuti, South Sulawesi, Indonesia - TDP3 | ecosystem: Environmental > Aquatic > Freshwater > Lake > Sediment | place: Indonesia: South Sulawesi... | reverse complement strand
TGCCTTCTTTGAAGTCTTGGTCGAGTTTTTTCAGTTGGGCGTCTATGTCTGCAAGTCTTGATTTGAGCTGGTCAATGTAGGAAACGGCTGCGGTTGGTTCAAGGATTTGAGCTGGTGTCAAAGCAGCCTTTATTGTGCCGTCTTCAATGCGTAGGATTCTGTCTGTTTGCCTCGCGATGTTTGGGTCGTGCGTCACCATAAGAATGGTTTTGCCCAGTTCTCGGCTTATCTTCACCAAGTAGTCGACCACGATTTTGGCGTTGGTCGTGTCCAACTCACCTGTGGGCTCGTCCGCCAAGATTATTGGAGCGTCATTGGCTAACGCCGCTGCCATGGCTACACGTTGCTGTTCTCCACCACTCAATTCGTCGGGTTTGTGACTGGCTCTGGGGGTTAAGCCTACGACTTCGAGAAGTGATCTAACGCGTTCACTTCTCTTGCTCCTTCCCGCACCCATGGCAATCATTGGCAGTTCAATGTTTTCAGCAGCAGTCAACGTTGGAATTAAATTGAGATTTTGGAAAATGTGTCCCACAGTTTTTCGTCGATAGTCGATAAGTTGCGAGGTTGTAAGTGCAGTCACTTCAACGTTGCCGACTCTTACAGCGCCGGCTGTTGCAGTGTCTAATCCGCCAACTATGTTCAACAGTGTGGTTTTTCCGCTTCCGCTGGGTCCGATGATTGAGACCACCTCGCCTTCTTTCACTGACATGCTCAGTCCACGCAGAGCCTGAACCTCCACCTTGCCGAGGCGATATACCTTGATCAGGTCTTTAACGATTATTTCTGCGCCTTTCAAATTTCTCGAACTCTCCTCTCTAATCTTGAACTAGAACGTTTAGCCATAAACACAACTGGCATTATTGTTGATGCAAAAATGAGCGCAATGGAGAACACTATTGTCAGAGTGGTTTCAAACGGAAAAACAATGTGCCTATTCACTGTGGCGCCGAGGTTCGTTACATTCGAAGAGGCGATGGTTCCACTCACTGCTATGAGTCCCACAACAGCGCCCAGCAAAACAGCAAAAGTGACCACAGCGAGGTTTTCCGTCAACAACATAACCAACAATTGTGGAAATGACAAGCCGCGAACATTCATGATGGCTGTTTCGCGACCCCGCTCTCTCAGACTAACCAAAGTGACAAGAGCGGTGCCGATTGACGAAGCCAGAACCACAAAGATTACGCCCAAGCGCAGAAGGTTGAATTGACCCATGAGCATCACATTGCTCTGCTGCGCCTCTAATTGCTCAGAAACCGAAGAAACCTGACTTACGCTCGTTCCAAGAGCTTTGTTTGCTCTCACCCTGTCAGCAACGGCTTTGCTATCCGCGCCTTCTTTGAGTTTTATCAACAAGCTAGGGGTTGAATACCTTGTGGTTTCATTGCCCAACTGCCTGAACAGTCCATCGGAAATGAAGGACCAATACCGACTTGAATAATATGATGTAGGACCAAAAGGACCCACGACGGTCTCGAAAGAAGAGGGATTTGAAAGCCCGAAAAACCCAACTATCTTGAGCTCCAATGTATCTTGGCCAAGGCTTATTGAAACTATGTCTCCCAATTCCTTCTTCAAATACTGCGCGTAGCCCAGTTCCATGATTATCGTTTCGTTGTTTGACGCCAAGAGTTCGAAGGCTTTTTTTGCGTCGTTGCCGCTGAAAAATTCATTCTCATAGTAAGCCGCGCCCAACCAATTCTCTGGGTTCACAGCTTTAACTGGGCCAGCGGTCCCATAAAGAGAGTATTCGAGGGTTGAGGAAGCCAAGACGTCAGAAAGATTTTCAGTTATTCTCTGCATCGGTATCGAAACATTTTGTGGCGATTTAAACGAAACACTGACATCAGCCCCTACTTGGAAGTAAATCTCACGAACGGCATGGTCTTGCTCGCTCGCCAATGTTCCTGAAACCCATACGCTGTAGAAAATGATTGAAGCCAAGAGAAAAGCGATTGAGGCTGCACGAGCAGGATTTCTCTGAACGCTTTTCGTTGCCAGTGTACCTAAATCACCCAAAAATTTGGCTGCCGCAGCTACGATCTCTTGAAATTTGACAGATCCTCTTATGAAGATTTTTGTGCATCCCCAGAAGAAAAGAAACGGGCCAATGTAGGTAAGTATCCCGTCTACGACAAGGGCAATGAAAAGCAGAAGGATTAGGGCTATGTTTCCACTGAACATCACACTACTCATCGCCGCTGCCAAACTCACACCGAGAAGCAATATGATGATCTTGTAGGAGCCCAACCCAAAGGCAAGCCAAGGCCAAACCCGCCTATGTGGTTTAGTGTCCTCCCTCGGCATGTACTCTCTCAACGCATCCACGGTAGCCAGCCTTGAAGCCCGGCGAGCAGGTTGAAAACTCGCCAGAAAAGTCAAGATAAGACTGAATACAACTGTTATCACAATGGTGTCTGTTCCCACAAATGGAGTGCCACTGAACTCTCCTCCAACGGCCTTCACAAAAACTGGATTAAGTACTAGACTGAGGATTATTCCCATTAGGCCCCCGATCAATCCAATCATCACGGCTTCGGCAAAAAACATCTGCAGCAGTTGTCGCCTTGAAAACCCTTTTGTCAATAGCAGCCCTATTTCTCGACGTCTTAAATTGAAAGAGACGTCTGACACGGTTGAGCCCATGTACCAAGCCACTAGGAAGACTGGAAAGGACGTGATGATGAACAGAAATCGCATTCCTATGACGAGACTCTGATAACTAGCCAAGACTGAAGCCAAAGAGGAGCTCTGAGCCTCTAAATCGAATTTTCTGATTTGATCGTTAATCTGAGCTTTCACCGTTTCAAGTCTACTCAACGAGCCGCTTACGTCCCAAGGGCTGATGAAAGCCGACCGATCAAGGTAAACAAGAACATCGGTGTTAACTTGACTACCATATCGCGGAGGTAATGGGGCGTAATAATCAATTATCCTCTTAAAGGTTTCCTCCCAACTAGCAATGAACAAATCCCCATAAAAATAAGGTGCGTACTGGCCTCCATAATATTGTCCTGAAGCAACCGCTAACTCTCGGTTATTCAGTCTAACGAGACCCTTGACTTTCAAATTCAGAGGGAGCTCGAACAGGCCAACGTCTGTGAATATTGTAAGATTGAAACTTAGAACATCACCGACATGGAAGTTGTTAACATGGGCTGCCCCCTCCCAAACATAGGTTTCATTTTCTTTCAGCGCTGACACTTCGCTAAAAACACTTGAGTTTACAGTTATTCCTGCCACCGTTGAGGTATAAGTTTCGTTGCTGTTTGAAAAACGGGTAGGAAGATATAGCCTGGAAACAGCTTCGGCATTCTTGATGTCATCGATATTTTTTATTCTTTGTACAATCTCTGTAACGTTTTGCGACGAAAACTGGTGGTATTCCAGTCTGCCAGGCTCTTTGTAGATAGTAGTGCTGATAACAAAATCCACGAGAACCTGGCTCAAGGCTTTTTCCAAAGCTTGTTTTGCCGCTGTATCAGCGCCTATGTTGATGCCTGCGAAGAAGGTGGCTGCTAACACAATGCCTAACAATAGAGCTGTGAACAATCGCCAGGAGCGAATCAACCGCTTAAACGTGTAGGAAAGCGACAAGCTCATCAACCAAGAGATAAACCAACGTCAATTTCACCCTTTTGGTTCAAACACTTAATAAACATATACATCAGAACAATCGCAATTGAAAAATTCGCATTACGTCAACAGTGCGCACACACGCAAATAATTTGTTTCTTCACGGCGTCAAAAGTGAAAAGCCTTTATAAGACGCCAAATGAATAACTGACGGAAACATCAACTGGGATGCTAGACAAACTTGCCCACACCATACGATGTTCCGGCGTCACAATTCATTCCACGCTTAGCCAAATACATAAAAGATAATGTAGACCAGGTGCAGCCACCACCGTGGGCGCTAATGGTCAAGACCAGCACTCACACTCAACGCCAGCCAGAAGACCCCGACTGGTGGTTCACGAGAACCGCGTCCATTCTGAGAAAAACATACTTGGAAGGACCGATAGGCATCGAACACTTGAGAGCCGCATACGGAGGAAGAAAAAACTTAGGCGTCAGACGACAACACACCAGAAAAGGCGGAGGCTCCAACGTCAGAAAAATCCTTCAGCAACTAGAAACCGCTGGACTAGTGGAGACCGCGAAAGGCAAGGGAAGAGTGCTGACCAGAGAGGGAAGACGAGTTCTCGACAAAATAGCCGCAGAAATCAAAGAAGAACTCGAGAAAAACCTGCCAGAACTCAAGAAATATCCCTAAGGTGCACCCATAGAAATGAGCAACGAGGAAGAAGAGGAAATCGAGGAACTTCGCAGACGCAGAATGCTTGAGTTGCAGCAAAGGATAGCCCAAGAACAGCAACGCGCGCAAGTGCAACAACAATTTGAAATGCAGAAGCAAGCCATACTACGCCGAATACTCACGCCAGAAGCAAGAAGCCGCCTAAACAACCTGAAAATGGTTAAACCAGAATTCACCAATCAACTGGAACTCCAACTCATTCAACTCGTCCAAGCGGGGAAGGTTCAAACGCCCATTACCGACGAACAGTTAAAAGAAATCCTCATAAGACTTCAAGCCCAACGAAGAGACATCAAGATAACGAGGCGTTAAAAATGACAAGAAACAAACCTACAGCCAAAAAACGCCGACTAGCCAAGAAAGGCAAACAAAGTCAATCGGTTCCCACATGGGTCATAGCGAGAACGAAGGGAAGAGTGAGAACCAACCCGAAGAGGAGGCACTGGACACGAACGAAGATAAGAGCCTAGAAGAAGCAGAACCGATCAAACAAGAAGAGAAACCAACCGAAGGAGAACAGAAGAAAGAAGGGACCACTGAAGCGAAAGAGGCGAAGGAAGGCGTAGAAGGAGAAGAAGCCACCGAAACGGTTGAAGAAGAAGGCGAGGCAGAAGGGGTCGAGGAAGAGAAAGTGGAAGAAGTCGCAGAAGGAGAGAAGGAAGCAGCGGCTGAAGAAGTTGAGGAAGAAATGAAAGAGGAAGCAGCTCCAGCCGAAGCCGAAGAGGAAGAAGAGAAAGCAGAGGAAAAGAAACGAGAAGCACCGGAAGAAGAAATTGTTGAAGAAAGAATCTACACCATACCGTTGAGCAGGGCATGGATTTCGCCGAGGAAGAAAAGGACTCCAAGAGCAGTGCGCATAGTGAGGAGTTTTGTGCAAAAACACATGAAAATTGAAACGAAAGCAAAAACTGAAGAGGAAGAGGAAGAAGCTGGCAGACTTGTCATAAGCGACGAAGTGAATAAAAAACTGTGGAGTCACGGAATCGAAAAGCCGCCTAGAAAGATTCGGGTCCGAGCTGTCAAGGACAAAGAGGGAACCGTTACACTCTACTTGGCTGAAGGAGACTGAATTTGTCGATTACTCTCATGGGCATTTTTGGTTGCGCCAGCATAGGAGTTTATGCTTTAGCCACGGAGAAAATGGCGTTCGTCCCACTTCAGATGTCTGAGGGCAAGGTTAGAAGACTTGAAGAATGCATGAGGGTGAAGACACTAAGAACCATGGTAGGTGAATCGGTGCTCATAGGCGCCTTAGCAAGCGCCAACTCGAACGGTGTAGTTTTGCCTCACTTCGCAACAGACGAGGAAATCCAAAAAATAAAGTCGGCTTTTTCAGGCATCAACATGGCTGTCATGGAAACGAGAAGAACAGCCCATGGAAACATGGTTCTCGCCAATGATTATGGCGCAGTTGTTGACCCCAGACTGAAGGAGAAAGACGTCTCACTCATATCCGACGTGTTGGGCGTCGAAGCCGTTCCAGGCGAGATTGCCGGGCTTCCGTACGTTGGTTCTTTAGCCACTGCAACAAATAAGGGAGTGCTAGCCCATCCGATGGTACAGGAGGAGGAACAGAAACTCTTGAAAGACGTTATGAAAGTGCCAGTCGAAGTTGGAACTGTAAACTGCGGAATCCCATACGTGGGCACAGGGCTAATGGCAAACAGCCACGGAGCCATAGCCGGATTTATAACCACTGGACCCGAACTGTTCATAATAGAACACGCACTAGACTTGGTGAAAGAAGAATGAGTGAAATCAAAATCTTTCGAGTGACAGGGGAAATCAAAAAGCCAAACTGGCAGACCAGTTTTCAAAAGGAGATTAGGGCATTAAGACAGGAAGAAGCTGTAGACCGCGTGTACAAGGAGATTGGAAGCAAACACAGGGCAAAACGCTTTCAGATCAAAATATTGAAGGTCGAGGAGATAAAACCGGAAGAAGCCACAGACCTAACTGTGAAGAAGCTAGCGCTTGGAGAAAAAGAAAATGTCAAGTGAGGATCAAGAAACCTTCCGAAGAATGGTTGTTGAACTTCGAATACTAGAGGGAACAGCCGAAGCAATACAATCGAGGCTGAACCTCGTCGGCGCTGCCTTATCAGAACTCAACATCGCTCGAATTACGCTTGAAGGCGTGGAAAAAGAGACCGCTGACGCCCCTCTTTTCGTTCCTATAGGCGGGGGCTCATACGTAAAGGCCAAGCTTGACAGCACAGACAGAGTCATTGTTGGCATGGGCGCCGGCGTGTCGATTGAAAAGACAATAACTGAGGCAAAGGCAACGGTTCAAAACCGTGTAGGTGAACTTGAAAAGACACGGGTTTCGCTTCAACAGCAACTCGTTCAGGTTGTGGGCAGAATACAAGAGAATAGAAATAGACTTGATGACCTGACGGCCAGACTGAGCCGAGCGGAGAAGACAACTGATGTTTCGGAAGCTTAGAGAGGGCCTCAGTGGACTCGTTGACAAAATCGCCACAACCGAACTGAAAGCAGACCAGTTGCGCCTAGTTTTGCAAGATTTTAGACTAAACCTAGTTGAAAACGATGTGGCTGTTTCGGTTGCTGATCACATTTGTGATGAATTGGAAAAGAGGTTAGACGGGGTTCAAATAAAACGGTTGGAAGACAAGAGGCAGATTGTGAAAAACAGCTTGAGTCAAGTTCTGCTTGAAACAATGGCGACGGGCGAGAAGATCGACCTATTAGCGATGGTTGAGAAGAAGCGCAAACTCAACGAATCTTTTGTCATAGTTTTCGTGGGAATCAACGGGACTGGCAAGACAACAAGTATTGCTAAGGTTGCGAAATTATTAATGAAGCATGGTTATTCTGTGGTTTTGGCTTGCAGCGACACTTACAGGGCTGGGTCAATCGAGCAGCTGGAGGAACACGCCAAACGCTTGAATGTTCGCATAATAAAGCACTCGTACGGGGCGGACCCGGCTGCGGTTGCTTACGACGCGATTAATCACGCCAAGGCGCATGGGATAAGCGCTGTTCTAATAGACACGGCTGGGCGCATACAAACCGACAGGAATCTTATGAATGAGTTGGCGAAGATTAAGCGGGTTATCAATCCTGATTTGACGATTTTGACTGTTGATTCTTTAACTGGCAACGACGCTGTTATGCAGGCTGAGGAGTTTCACAAGAGTGTGGGTATAGACGGAACAATATTGACAAAGGTTGACGCCGACGTAAAAGGTGGTTCAGCTCTGAGCGTAACATACGTGACAAAGAAGCCTATAGTGTTTATTGGAACAGGACAGAAGTATGATGACCTTCAAGAGTTTAAGCCAGAACAGTTCACGCAAATGATCCTGAGGTAGAAAACAAGTTTTTTACGTGCGTGTGCGCACGAGTGACCTAGCCCCTCTATTAGGATCTAAATAGAAAGTGGTACTCGGTGGAGCATTGAAAACATGACGCATCATTGGGGGTACGTAGGCGCTGTTTCTGCTGCGATTCTGTTTGGGTTAAGCTCGACTTTGAACAAGATAGCTCTTGCGGAAGTTCACCCGTTAGTTGTTGCTGGATTGATTTATTTCATTGCTGGTGTCTTTCTTTTTCTTGTTCGTCTTTCTCCACTTCACGGGCGCATTCTTGCTTTGCTTGAGACTCCAACGAAGACAGAACCAGCCATGGTTGGTAAGGATTATATGGTGCTCGGGCTGGTCACGATTTCTGGCGCAGTTGGGGCTCCTTTTTTGTTTATTTACGGTCTAAACCAAACAACGGCTGTCAACGCATCTCTGCTCTTAAACATTGAATCTCTGTTTACGGTTTTTATGGCATTTGTCTTTTTCAAGGAAAGGGGCGTGAAAAAGGACTATTTGGCCATTCTCCTCTTAATTGTCGGTGTGGTGTTTATCACTACAAAAGGTGAGTTTCAGAGGTTCACGTTGGCACAAGAAATTGTTGGCAACCTTTTGATTGTTTCAGCCTGCATGTTTTGGGGCATAGACAACAATTTGAGCAAATTGCTAAGCAAGAAACGCGACCTACCCCATTTAGTGGCGTTGAAATGCCTTGCAGGTGGCGCAGTCCTCTTGTTTTCAGCATTGTTTTTTGGAGTCGATTTCAGAATCCCAATGTCCTCTCTACCCTACTTGTTTTCTGTTGGAGCCTTCAGCGTCGGATTCTCCATTGTGTTGTTTGTCTTTGCTCTCAGAGAAATAGGCTCCATGAAAACAGGGGTCATATACTCCACTTCATCGTTTTTCGGAGCAGCACTTGCTTTTGTGATTCTCAGAGAGCCCTTTACGTTAATTCAGTTGAGTGCAGGAGCAATCATGCTTCTTGGTGTTTACATCTTGTACAAGAAACCTTAGCCCTAGTTTAGCCTGTGCCATCATTTTTATTTGTAAAAGGACTTAATACAACAGCATTTTAGGAATTTGAAGGTGAACACGGGATGAATACTGGAGAAATTATGGAGTTAGCTTTGAAACTTGCTGGGTTAAAAGAAGTTCCGGAAGACTCTGCCATTTACATGGGCGGCGACAAAATTAGAAAGATTCTGTTCTGCATAGATGCTGGTATTCCCGAACTTTTGCTCGCGAAACAATTAGGTTATGATGCTGTGATTGCTCATCACCCACAAGGCGGAACGGCAACCATAAACTTTCATCAAGTTTTCAACAGGCACATCCAACAACTGGTTGCGGCTGGGGTTCCAATTGAAGAAGCAGAAAGAGCTGTAAAGAAGAGACTTGAAGAATTAGAGGTGCAAGCACACACAAGAAACTATGGACACACGGTTGATGTTGCAAAGCTTTTGAAAATGCCTTACATGAACATACACGCGCCTTTAGATGAAGTCGGACGAAAGATAATGACGGAAAAGATTAACAGCAGAATCAGAAAAAATTCCACAGTTCAAGACGTGATTTCGGCTTTTAACGAACTTTCCGAATTCAAAAACGCAGTTACCGAAATCAAGATTCGACTCGGAAAGGCTGAGAACATGGCTGGAAAAGTTGTGGTGTCGCATGGTGCCGGAACGAATGGCGGTTACGAAATTGCCAAAACATACTTCAAACATGGCATTGGAACAGTTATATACATTCACATAAGCCTTGGAGATTTGGAAAAACTGAGAGCAGAGGGCAAGGGAAACCTCATAGTCACTGGACACATCGCAAGCGATTCTGTGGGCATAAATCCCTTAATTCATGAACTGAAAAAAAGAAGTGTTTCTGTAACAGGAATTGGAATTGTTTCTGGCTAAAAACCGTCATTTTAGAGAAGTACGCAGTTATCTGAGTTTTTGCACAACTTCCTCAGCGAAGAGTTTGGCATCTTCCGGATAGAGAAACACTATTGTAAAGAGGCTTACACCCTTGTCAATATATTTTTTCATCGCCTCTATGCACTGCTCAGGAGTTCCCTTAACGGGTCCAAGTCTCTTCTTGTATTCATCTAGAGTCGCACCTAATTGTTGAGCACGTTGTCTTATCTTAGCTTCGATCTCTTCCTCCGTGAAGCCGAGAATAGGAACCACACTTATTCCTTTTTTAATCTCATCAAAGTCTCTATTCACAGCATCACAGTGCTTTTTCAGCGCACTTAGTTTTTGGTCTAAAACCTCCTCTGAAGGATTAAAGGCGCAGTGGCTGATATCGGCGTATTTGGCAGCAATGCGAAGGGTCTTCTTTTCACCTCCACCTCCAACCATTATTGGCGGTGGTCTCTGCACTGGAAGTGGAGAGTTCAAAACATTCTCGACATGATACAATCTGCCTCTGAAACTTGTCCGCTCATTTCTAAACATACTTCTACAGATCTGTATCGTTTCTTCTAATCCAGTCATTCGCTCCCTCACCGAGGGAAATCGTCCCATGAAACCCTCAAACTCTTTTTGATGCCAACCTGCGCCTATGCCAAAAATCAGTCGTCCATTAGAGATGATGTCAACAGTTGTGGCTATTTTTGCCAGAACAGTCGGTTGCCTATAATAGTAGCAAGATACTAGGGGTCCCAAGCGAATTTTGCTGGTAACAGCAGCCAGACCCGCAAGCGTTGACCAACACTCTAGAGGATGTTGGCTTGGGCCATCAGGTTGAATCATGTTCATAAAGTGGTCGGTGATTGTAAATAGGTCAAAGCCTAGTCCTTCTGCCTCAAGACAAACACTCTTCATTTCTTTGAAATCACGTCCTTCCGGAGAAATATGAAAGCCAAAAATCACGCCTTTCAGTGACAATTAAGAAACCCCTAAGATAATTTGTCCGCTGATATTTGAGCTTTTACAATTAATTTTTCAAGCGCGAAGAAAGCCTCGAATAAGCGTCTATTTTTTGGCCAAAAGTTCTAGTAAGATGCCCTTTGCCGAATGCAGCCTATTTTCGCTTTGGTCAAACATTATTGATTTTGGGCTTTCTATAAGGTCGTCGCTGATTTCGTAGCCTCTGTGAATGGGCATGTCGTGCATGATTAAGGCGTTGCTTCCACGCATCAGCTGTTTGTTGATTTGGTAAGGCATCATGAGTTTGATTCTCTTCTTCTTTTCCTCCTCGAATTTTGGGTCTAGGAAAAACTCCATGTCCACCCATGTGTCTGTGTAAACTATGTCAGCGTCTTTGACAGCCTTCCTTACGTCCAACGTGGTCTTGTATAATCCAGTCTTTTTGGCTGCTTCAACGAGTTCCTTGTCAAACGCCGCCTCGTTTGTTATGGGTGTGACCGTTGTGATTTTTACGCCTGTTTTGGTGCATCCTACAATGAGCGAATTACAGACGTTGTTGTTCACGCCGATGTAAACCAGTTTCAACCCTTTCAATTTGCCTTTCTTTTCTTTAATTGTCATGAGGTCGGCTATGGCTTGGCAGGGATGATATTTTTCGTCACATCCGTTTATGACGGGAACCCTTGACGCTTCAGCCATGGCTCTCAGGTCTGCGTGCTTCAACAAGCGTGCCATAATGCAGTCCACGTTTCGAGACATGTAACGGGTTTCATCTCTAACGTCCGCCAAAACTAAGTTGGTTGTCCTCCAGTCCAGATAAAGAGCGTGACCACCCAACTGAGTCATGGCTACCTCAAAAGAAACCCTTGTCCTTGTTGAAGTTTTTTGAAAGATCATGGCTAACGACTTATCCTTCAGCGAGGTTCGATGTTTCGCTGGGTTTTTCTTGATTTCAATGGATTTCTCAATTACGTCTCCGATTTGTTCGGGGGTCCAGTCTTTCAGAGTCAGCAGATGCATTTTATCATCACTTTCGGTTTTGTTTTGAATTCTGAACTACTAATTTAAGGTTTTAGGTGCAAAGCTTGGGATTGAGTAAAAGGTCTGTCACAAATGTTATTTGGCTCTTAGATGTATCTTCGTTTTGGTGGGAATTGTGACAAGTGTGAGTAAGTTGATGGGTAAGAGAGTCATCGGAGCAAACGCCTACATGCTCGGCGAAGTAAATGGTGCCGATGTGGATACAGAGAAGTGGCAGGTAACGTATTTACACGTGAGTCTGGCTGATGAAGCTACGAGGGAACTAGGGTTCAAGAAGCCCTTTATGGGTTCCGTAACGGTTTGTTTGCCTGTTTCTCTCGTTCAGGCTGTGGGAGACGTCATCACGCTCAATAAGACCATCAAGGAAATCAAAGGCGTGGTCGAACCCAAAGAGCACAGTTGAACCAAACTTAGACGCGACAAATCCTCCTTTTTCTTCTCTAAAATAACCTTGTTAATTGATTCACCTGAATGTAACGTTGGTAAGAGGAAAGCACCCGCAATGATTTTGATTGTAGCGTCAACAACCGACATCGCCAGCGTGAACATCGCTCAAAAACTCATCCGCAACTATAAGTTTAGTAAGACGGAGACAAGTTTTCAGCAGAATCCTATATACTCAAAGAAAATTCCAGACGTCGAAGTCAAACTGGTTTTCATCAATCAGGAAACCATCTGGGCACAGTACATCACCGACCATTTCTCCCCACAGCTAGTGGTCTTTGTTTCAAGGCACAGTGGCGTAGCAGGCATCCCCACGCTTTCTGTTCACACACCCGGCAACCTCGTCGAAGAGGAAAAGTTCGGTGGACTCCCGAGAAAGATATCCGTCTCTCCAGCCAGTGCAATGAAAAACGCTCTTTCTGAGATGGCTAGATTAAGGAAGGAGATGTCGTTGAATTACGAGGTTTCGTACGAGTGCACCCATCATGGTCCCTCATTAAACGTGCCAACCATGTTCGCAGAGTTGGGAAGTTCCCTGACGCAGTGGAAAGACCTGAGGGCAGCAGAGGCTGTAGCACACGCAACCATGGCAGCGGTTCTCAAGAAGTCAAATTATCCTGCAGTGTTGGGCGTTGGCGGTCCACACTATAACAAGAGATTCACAGAGATTGCGTTATCAACGTCAAAGGCGTTTGGACACATCATTCCGAAATACGCCTCTCCCCACGTAGACTCTGAAATGACAAAACAGTGTGTTCGACGAACCCTCGAGAAGGTTGAGTCTGCGGTTTTCGACTGGAAAGGCATGAGAGGCGCAGACAGAGAAAGATTAGCCGCTGTACTGAAGGAATTGGACGTTCCAGTTGAAAAGGCTTAAATGAATTCTAATACTGAATGCCCTTGACTGATGGTATCTCGTCTGGATGCTTCACGTCAATGACTTCGTTGACGAAGTCGGCGAATTCCACAAGTTCCCTTGGAGCACGTCGCCCAGTCAAAACCACGCTGGTTTCTTTTGGCACGATTTTTAGGAAGTCAATAACCTCGTTTACGTCTAGGAGTTTGCAGTCCAATGCCAAGTTAATCTCGTCTAGTACGAGCAATCTAGGTTTTTCCTTGGCTTTCTTTCTGGCGAAGTTTAAGGCTTTTTTCGACAACGCCTTGTCTTTCTCGTTCAAGTTTTTTAGTCCAATCCAGCCTCTTCTGCCAAACTGGTAGATCTCGTAGTTGGGCATTTTCCTCCTAAACTTGTATTCACCCGTGTTCCTCCACCACTTCAGGAACTGGATGATGACCACTTTGTAGCCGTGGCCAAGAGAGCGCAGCGCTAAGCCGAGAGCGTTTGTGGTTTTCCCGGCGCCTTCGCCGGTGTACAAATAAATTGTTCCTCTCTTTCCTGCCATCTTGCTCCATCTCCATATGAAGTGAATTTCGTTAAGGAGCAGACTTTCAGTACGTTTGTTTAGACTTGGTTTAGCGTATCTGCTCTCTTCTTTCCTCTGCGTATGCCCTTGCCCTTCGGCGTTCTTCCTCAGCTGCAGCCTTCTCCGCCGCTTTTAAATCCCTAAGATCCCGTTCCTTCTCTATTGGGATCAACTCGTTGAGTTTTTCAACTAAGCGTTTGGATTCGTTTGACTGGAGTGGAATTACGATGTCCTTTTTTAATGGCGTTGTTATCTTAACCTGTCCTTTTTTATTCACTTTTACAGATTCTATGTCTTTCAGAGGAACATCCAAAGGGATAATCGTTTGGAAGAGAAAGCCCAGACTTTCACGAAGTCCTGGTCTAGCTTCAAGAACGTCTTCTAACTCTTTTCTCATGCCTTTTTTTAGGTCAACTTCGAGCAGGGTCTTGTGGAGCTTAACTACGAAGTGAGGCTTGTCGATTACCATAACCAAATCTTCTGTCGTCATCATTAGTCACCATTATTTCTTGTGCGAAGTAGCCAATTAAAACTTGCGCCTCACCTCTCATGTTCGTCCGCTTATTGCACAGTCTTTTTCTTGGCACTTGACTCACTCAGTCAATATAAGGGGTCCAAGCTTGAGAACTATTGAACCATCCACCTCAAGAAAACACAGGGTGTCCCCTGGCTTTAGCCCAAACTTTCTTCTAACTTCGGTGGGAACTGTGATTTGACCGCGCGCTGTCATCCTCGACTGACCTCTGAAAATCGCTTCCACGCTGGGTTCTACCTCGGTTTTTGTTCCGGGCTTCATTCTGACTCAACCATTTTTCAATGCTCAAAGTATTACATAGTGGTTTCAGTAAGAAAAAACTTACTGTAGCGTCTTATCATGTATTTCGCGCAATGTTTTAAGTCAGATTAAAGGGTACACATGAGGCTGGCAAATTGTGAAGGGAGGTGATTGTCCATGACTAAAAAGGAGAAGGGAAAAGAAAAGAAACCATATCCAAAACTCATCGCAACGCCTAAGAACCTTAAACCAGAACAGCTTGCAAAGTTAAAGCTTACACCAGCCCAGTGGGCAGCGTTGAAGGTTACAGCATCTCAGCTTCAATCGTTACACCTTACGCCAAATCAACTCAGAACACTGAACCTTAAAGCAGACGAGATCAAAGCAATGAACCTCACAGCAGCTCATCTTGCATCTCTGAACCTCACTGCAGCCCAGATTCAATCAATGAATCTAACAGCAGCCCAGATTCAATCGCTAAACCTCACAGCAGCTCAGGTTCGAACACTTCAGGTTGCACCGATGTAGTTAAAGTATAAAATGCGTAAGTAACATTAAACCATTGGGCGCTCGAAGATCGTAAAGCACTATTTTTCTTATGTCTTCACCGCTCATTCCCTTTTTTGAGACATCAAGGGAACAAAGTAGTTAGAAAACTTCATGGCTCTCAACAGGCTTTTGTTTAACTGAAGCTTCTCTTGGAGTTAAGATGTCTCCAGTTGCTATGAACTTATAGAATGCTTGGGTCAGGGCAAAAATGAACACTTGAATTTGACTGAAAGCTGAAGAAGAATATCGACCTACTTTATTGAATCTTCTCCACATCATTAGATAGATGACCCAGTAAACAAGTTGCGGAAACAGGGCGGCCACCAGAAACAGAATTACCAAAGGATGCATTGCAAATTGAATGCCCGCTAAGGTAAAGACTGCGGACAAAACCACGACCAGCGGATATATGCGCAGTATTCTTCGTCTCTTTTTCGAAAAGATAGTTTTCCTCTTGTTGTGCTCCCTCTCCACTAGCTCTTTCAGTTTTCTGACTTCAATGCTAAGCCTTTGGAATGATTCTCTAAAATTTTCGAATCGCTTGGGCAGATTTCTTAGGTTCTCGGCATTCAATGCAAATATATCATCGAGTAAACCAACCTTAGGGGCACCTGCTTTTTCCAAACCTTTTCTAAGTTCTTCTAGGTTTTGAACTGCCGATGGGGGGTGCCCTTCGCATTTCTCGAATGACCTTTCAATGAAATCCTCGCTGGCAACAATTGTCGAAATGTTCTTATCAAGAATCGACAACTCAGCATCACTCATGCCCTGTATTTCTCCCAAGTCTGGAAATGTTATTCTGCCTAAAGTGGAGAGCATATGGTTCGTCTCAGTGAGAAGGTTGTCCATGTAGCTATACCAAGCTTGGTCAACAAAGAGAGAGCCAAACGCGGCAAGATTCTTTTCTATCTGTTCCGTCCTCCCCACAAAAATAAGCCTGCCCTTGACTGGCTGGAAGAAGGCAACTACCTGATAATCCTCAGGATGTGCAAGCGTCTCCACGAGACCCGTTTGACTTTTGACGGCCAATCTTGCGAGAGAGTCAAAGCCGTAGATAATGCGCTTTTTGAAATCCTCAGCCTCATCGTACAGATCCGTAACTGAAAGGTCTTCGACGGATAAAGTTGGAAGCAACGTCTTTTGAATTTCGTACTGTTGAGACGGCGGCAACTCAATGGTCCAAACTCTCCCAGACACAGAGTTCAGAAGATAAAAGGTGGTTCGGGTCTGATCTTTGATAAGTTGTTCAACGACGGCTTTTGCCTCCGGCGTGCCAGTCCTAGCGAACTGTTTCCCCATGTCTGTGAGTAAGTTGGTGAACTTAATCTTCTGAGGGCCATAGACACCGACTGATCTAAGTACATCATGTTTGTGGCGCTGGAGAAACTTCTGATACATCGAAGTAAATGCCTGCTCTATCTTCCCCATATGTTCCTTTATTTGGACCAACGCCAACTCTTTGCCACCCAATCTAAGAACGGCGATGCACAGCAGCCCAACTCGCTTAATGTTGAAGCTTAGCGTAAATTTCTCTGCCTCTTTTGCCATTTTTGCCTTTAAGTCTTTGGCGAGTGACTCTGGAACATGAGTTGGGAGACAGAGGAACACCGAAAGGTCCCTGTCATGAATAGCATCAAAACGTAGAGCCCTCGTCGCCGCCCTTTTGATCCCTGTGACGAATATGAACCCATATCCAGACATCATCATTGTGAAGTATACAATAGAGGCGACGCTGACCAAAAATGCAACAATTGACAATGCCTGATTGAACAAAACCGCAGACGAAATCTTCAGAAACGAAATCGCTGCATCTTGAGCCATGTAACTCATCAGGGTTAAGGACTGGAAGGCCATATACGTTAGCCAAACGACTGATAGAACAGCGTATCCAAGAAGGATCCTCTTTCTTCTGACAGTGTAACCTCCAAGCTCTTCAACGGGCTTCTTCAAGGCTCGCTTCACAATCGTTTTCAGATAGGCGTATGCATCATGCCGTAGGTTAGGCATGTTCAGCAGATCGGATAAAACGTAGTACCCGTCAGTTTCGAAGGGAGGAGCAAAGTTCCACAACGACGTGTAGAAGCACCAAAAAGCAGTCATTGACAGTATGCTAGAAATGAAGGGAGAGAATGGCAAAACATAGACTGAAACCACAATGGCTGACCCAATAAGCATCGTCGAAAGGTTCCCAGCTAGCATGACCATGATCCTATGGCGCCGACTGAAAGCCCACGCATCAGTTGCGTCGCAGTAAAACATGGGTCCAAAATAAAACCAGCCGGTTCCCATATCTTTTGGCTCACCACCGTAGTGGACAACAGTAAGCCCATGTGCTATCTCGTGAATCGCAGTTACCGGAGCTAGAATCACAAAATTGTAGACGAGAAGGCCAAGGACACTGGAACCCAATATTTCGAAGCGACTCTTATCACCGAGGATACGTACAAACTGCCCTGCAAATGCCAAGCCGACAACCACAATGAATGCAAGGCTTACCCAGAGAAGCTCCCGCCTAAGAAAGGGTCGCATCACTCTGTGGATAGATGCCAAAAAATTTTTGCTATTCTCCACAATAGTTACATAAACCTTGACGGCAGAATCAACTCTAACTCTTTTCTTTCTAGTAGGTTCTAATACCGCTTGGAGAGCGCCTGACTCCGCAAAAAACAGGAGCGTTTGCAAGACCGTGATTGGTTGGACATCCGGCTTTGTTTGCTGCATCTCCTCCAAGATTTTGGCCATGTTTCGTTTGCTATCGAGTAAACTCCAGATGTCATAGGATAATTTGTCAAGCTCGTATAGGGTTCCCATGATGTGGTTCTTCATAAAATATCTATCTTTCCCATCAACAACCGTGGTCTTAACGTTGACTTTTGGGGAAGGACGCGGAACGAACTCCCAGTTATATAGAATTTCATACATCAAGTCTGTTTTGGACGGGGATGTTGCAGTCATGTTTTCCCCTTTTTATAATCAGGAAGGCTAGGGTTTAAGTCTTACCGGATTGCCTCATAAGAGTCAATACGCAAACTGTGACAACCAAATTTATAAATTCAAAAACGAATACTCTATTGGTTTAGATGCCACAGCCTGGTCGCAAAAGAGTTCTTAATATTCAGTTCAAGCCTTTTGACTCTGAGATAAAGGATTCTCAAGGATACGGTTCACTCCTTCTGAAGGGTAAAGGTGTTAAAAGTGTAAGATCCTGTATCCCTTCCTTTGGCAATGCCAGAGAGAGATCTAAACGGTCTTCAAGTTTGCCTCTGCAGACTTTAGGCAGCAAATTAGGGAGAACGAGGATAGTTGGGGGCATTCCCTCTAGGTCAAGAGTGAATGTCTCATCCGGTAAGTTGCCCTTGAAATCTCAAAACATTCTTGCGAGCAAGCTGCCAACGCGCGCTGCTTCTCTTCTCAACAAAAAAGTAAGTTCTAGCTTTGTCACCGAGGCTCTTCTGCAGAAAGAGCATGCGGCTCCACGATTTCTATCCCTCTTGATGGGCAAGGGAAGATTGATCAGACACAAAGCAACTCAGTTATCTGAACGAAAGGTTTGGTGGAATGCTGAAGAGGCGAAACTTTTTTCGCATGCGCACAGGCTTCAGTTGTTTCAAGTCCTGCTGAAGGAACCGTTGCCCTTTCTCGAACTTCACGGTCGCTTTGGCATTTCAAAGCAAACAATAAAGAGGCTTGTCAAGAACGGAGTCTTAACGGAAGTGTGGGGACCCAAAAATGTCGGTGTCAGGTTTAGGCTGACAGGTAAGGGCAAAATCTTGCTGAAGGAACTTGAGGCAGCGACAAGGTACGAACCGAAAAAGAGAGAAAGTGTGCTCATTCGGCTAAAAAATAGAACTTTTCCTTGAAGGTTTTCTTTTTCGTTTCATAAGAAGACGTATTTATTCGCAACCAAAAGTTAGAAAAATTGGGGGATTGGCTTCTTTTTTAGTGTTGATCTATGGGTCGATTTTGCCGAATTCTCTGGCTATTAGGGCTATGTCTTTTCCGTCGTTTTTTCCGTCGTTGTTGATGTCAGCGTTGGG
>Ga0315308_1000721_pt1 | contig 18796 bp, 21 predicted proteins | sample TDP3_MG_FD_203078 | JGI IMG/M metagenome (GOLD analysis project Ga0315308, IMG submission 203078) | Freshwater sediment microbial communities from Lake Towuti, South Sulawesi, Indonesia - TDP3 | ecosystem: Environmental > Aquatic > Freshwater > Lake > Sediment | place: Indonesia: South Sulawesi... | reverse complement strand
TGATTGATCAGCATTTCTTCCTCCTTTACTGGAAGAGAAGTTGTTTGAATTTTCCAATCAAGCTTTTCAATTTCCCTCTGCATATCATGCATGCTCTGTGACGGTTTTCTTTCCGTAAGGCTTCTAACTTTTTCCTTTAGTTTCAAAGTTTGGGCATGTTTTTCTTTGCGTTTCGTCCTGGCTTGGTCACGTAGGCTTTTCAGCTCTTGAACCTTCTCATTTAGGTTGTCTCGTTTCCCTTTGAGGTCAGAAGCTTTTGTTCGGAGATCTTTAATTTGTTCATGGATGTTGTTTCTTTTTTCAGCCCATTTTTTAGCTTCCAAGTTTAGCCTGTTCCGTTCTTCTTTAAGCGGAGCTAACTCTTGATTTAGCTTTCCAATTTTCTGTTCAAGGGATTCAGACAATTTCTCCTCTTCCTGTGCCGGGTTTAGCCCACCCAAGGATTTGTTGAATCAAATCTTGCCCCTCCTTTGAGGAGAAGAGAGGGAGGTTCCAGTTCTCTTTGATTTGACGACGTGTTACCCGCTGATTCTTCGCCTGCTTTTGGTACGGTTCTCTGTAAACGAGGATTCCCCTTCGCTGCCAAGATGGTGTTTGGGCTAGGTTAATGCCGTGGCGGAAAAGAATTTCGTGCAGGTCCCTAGTTTTTAATCCCTTCAATTTCTTCGCGGCTTCCGAGGGCTTATAGCCATTCTTTCGAAAAAGCCAATAGGCGTAAGCGTTATTGTGGTTTCGCCAAGCGTCTCTTTGTCTCCAAGTTAAGTAATCTGTCACTTTTTCTTGAGATGAAACAACTATGCGAGAATCAAAAGCAGTGATCAATGTTTTCTTGAAGAGTTTTGTAACGCTTAACGAAAACGCGCTGGAGGCAATTCCAGCCAGAATTGAGTTCGTTTTTTCAATTCTTCGTTTGAAGGGTGGGGCATACAAAAAAAGCACGTTCATTTCGTCGCTGGCTACATAAGCTAGAGCTGGGTTAAAGTTGGTTTTAAACAAGGCTGTTGCAGACTCAACTAGGCACTTAGCAAATCTTTTGTCGAAGGGTTTCTCTGCGCCAACTTTTTCTGAAATGGCTTGAAATCGTCTTCCATCAAGTCGGGCGAAAAAGGGAGTGTCGGGTGGAACTTGAAGTTCAGAAAAGATTTCGTGTTTAGGGTGGTTAGAGCTTCTATTCCAATATGATTCTTGCATCGACCGTTTTTGCTCCCTTCTCGTACACCATGATGGGGTTCAGGTCTAGTTCTTTAATTTCTTGGTGATCCATCACTAACCTTGAAGTGTTCAGCAAAATTTTCACTATGGTGTCGATGTCCGCTGGAGGTTGACCGCGATAGCCCTTAAGGATCGGATAAGCCTTGACTTCCGTGATCATTTCCCGTGCGTCTTGTTGGGTGATTGGGGCAATTCTGAAGGTTACGTCCTTCAAGACTTCCACAAAGATTCCGCCGAGTCCGAACATCAAAGCTGGTCCAAACTGGGGGTCTTTGGTTGACCCTACAATGACCTCGGTTGATGGAGGAGCCATTTCCTGAACGAGGATGCCTTTAATCTTGGCCTCGGGCTTGTGCTTCTTCACGTTCTCTAAGATTTTCTTGTAGGCGTCTCGAACGTCTTCCGGACTCTTGAGGTTGAGGATTACTCCACCTACGTCAAATTTGTGGATAACGTCAGGGGAAACGATTTTGAGGACCGTTGGGTAGCCCACTTCCTCAGCAAACCTCACCGCCTCCTCCGGGGTTTTTGCTACTCTAAACGGTGTTACAGGTATCCCATATTCCATGCATATGGTTTTAGCTTCAGGCTCGAGTAGGTAGTTTCTTCCCTCTTTGCGGGCTTCCTCAAATATTTTGGAAACCTTCTTTGTCAACGTTAATCACCTTTTCTCGGAGGTAGAAGGTTAGGTAAGTTTTTCCCCTTTCTAACTCTTTCGCACACTTTAGCCTAAGACTCAGGGAAGGCTGAGCTTTTCTACTTTGTGTATGGTCAGTCTTGGCTAACTAATGTTTCTTTACCGCTCTTTTTAGGGCGTCGATTACGTTTTCTCTTCCCATGGCTAGGATGTACGGGCCTAGCCTAGGCCCTTCAGGCACTCCTAAAAGGATAGTGTACAAAGTTTTGAAGAACTTTGCTGGCTGAATAGCATTTTTCCTTGCGATGCTGAAGATGGCGCCTTGTACCTGTTCCTCGCCTGTTTCGGTTTGGAGGGTTTGGATGAATTCTTTTAACGCGCTAATTTCTTGGCTACTCAGTTTTACGGCGCTCTCCTTTATTTCCATGAAGTCTTGCGTCCAGTTGAGGGCATACCCTATTCTTTTCTTTAGATCATCCGGCATCTCTTCCTTTACGTATCCGTAGTCTCTAAGCTTCTCTACTATGAAGTCTGTCTCAGAGCCTTTTGGGGCCACCTTGGCTAGATACGTGAGTAGATTGTAGGGCACGTGGACGCTGGGTTTGGGAGGCTCGAAAAATTGGCAGTACATGTAGAGACCGGTTAGTTTGGCTCTCTCTTTTTGGTCTGGAATTTGTTTTCTTCCTAAATAGGCATCTTCCAGTTCGTCGAATTCGTTCATGTATTGAGGTATGTCCGTAACTGAGAGGGATCTGGTTCCAACAAACCGTTTCAGAGTAAGTAAGAGAAGAGACTGAGGTGAACCGTATCTAAGCCAAACCTGCGGAGTGAAAACGTTTCCAGCCGATTTAGATATTTTTTTCCCGCTCTTGTCTAGGAACATTTCGTACTGTACGTGAGAGGGTGGAGGCCAGTCGAGAATCTTTTGGCATATGCGGTCGTTCACCCTCACCGAATCTGCGATGTCCTTTCCATACGCCTCGAATCGTATGTCCAAGGCTTTCCATCTAGCCGCGAACTCCACTTTCCAGCTAAGTTTTCCTTCTCCCTTCCTGTAATCTGCCTCGCCCTTGTGTCCACAACCTTCTAGCCACTTTCCCTTCACCTCCATCCCCTCGCAGGTGTAGAGAACTTTGTCTTCGTTGGGAAGAAACTCGTAGGTCTTGGTGGTGTAGATTCGGCCGCAGTTCGAGCATACGGGAAAGTAGGGGAGGACTTCCACAAATTTTTCTTGTCCAACTTCCTCTCTGACGATTTCTCCTACCCTCTTGGCGTTCATGAGTAATGTTTTGATTTCTTCGTTGAAGAGTCCCTTTTCGTAGGACTTTTTGCCAGACATAAACGTGTATTTTATGCCGGATGCGTCTAGAGCTTCTAGAAGGAGGAAGGTCATGTGTTCTCCGTAGCTTTTGTGGCAGTTGTAGGGGTCTGGGATGGATGTTACTGGATAACCTAAATGTTTTCTTAGCCCTTTTGGAAGTCCGGCGGGAACCTTTCTTAAGCCGTCTAGGTCGTCGGCGAAGGCTATATACTCGGACTTGAATCCTTGCTCCTTGATGGCCAGAGCTACGGCGTAGGCTCTGGCACAGTCTGCGAAACTGCCGATGTGGGGAAAACCTGAGGCTCCGAGGCCGCTTTCCGTTCTGATTAGGTCGAGGCTTCGGCCTAGCTTGCGTTCCCTTTCCACGATTTCGACGGCAACCTTGTCGTACCATGTTCCGTGGCCGATGATCTTTCCCATCATAACTGAAATTTCCTCTTTTACATAATCCATCTACAATAGTTGTGTAGTTGAATAAAAACAATTTTTCTTCGTCCTTACTTTATTTCGTGGGAAGGAAAGGGATATGACGTAGGATTCGCAGTTTACAAGCTTGAGAGGGCTTCAGTTTTGGCTTTGTACGACCCGGTGATCCGACATGAGGCGATGGAGAAACTGGTTGTGCGCGACACGGCTAGGGGTCAGGAGAGGAAGTATTGGCGCTTTCGATTTGACCGTTGGTATGGCGGAATCGTAACCGCCGACGCTGTAGGCTGTGGCCTTCTTTGCAAGTATTGCTGGGTTTCCGACGAAGTGATGTTTCAGCCAGTTAATGTTGGGAAATTTTATGGTCCAGATGTTGTCGCCGAAATCTTGGTGAAGATGGCTAGGAAGCGGAACTTGAAGCAGTTGAGGGTGAGCGGAGGAGAACCAACCATAGGCAAACAACATTTGCTTCAACTTCTCGACAACCTTGGCGGTCATGGTCTCCTCTTCATTTTGGAAACCAACGGAATCTTGATAGGAAATGACCCTCAATACGCAGAAGACCTCTCAAAATATGAGTTTCTTCATGTTCGAGTCTCCTTAAAGGGATGCAATGAAAAGGATTTCACTCTGTTAACAGGAGCAAAACCTGAAGGCTTCACCCTTCAATTAAGGGCTCTAGAAAATCTGTTGCGAGAAGGCGTAGAGTGTCACCCCGCTGTCATGATATCTTTCTCCACAAAACAAAGCCTTCAACAACTCGCTGAAAGATTAAAGACTATCAACGCTGGATTGGTTGGAGATTTGGAATTCGAGGAGTTGATTCTCTATCCCAAGGTAAAGAGAAAAATTGAGGGATATTGTTTGAAATATTATGGTGCTTACACGCCTAACAAGGTTCCACAAGAACGCATCTAACGCAGAATCTATTAACGTCTGCCAAGCGTTATGTTAGGGGTTGGGGAGGTCGCCTAAAATTGGAGGGGGAGCGAGTTTGGCCTTACGTTCTTCCTTTTCCCTTAGAACCTAAAGAACGTAAGCTGATTTGGAGCATCCTCCAGTCTAGGGTAGGCATGAGCATCCTCATGAAACTGAAGGTGGAAGACCGCACCTACCAGCAAGACCTGATCAAAGGAACTCCCTACTCAAACAAATCTATAATAGAATACTTGAAAAGGATGGTTTCAGCTGGCATGCTCGAGCACGGCATGGAACAGGTATCAACCGAGAAAAGAAATGTGTGGGTTAAATGGTATAAGCCCACGAGGCTTGGAAGATGGTTCATTCTTTTCCTGAAGCCTCCGGGAGAAATTCCATCCGACCTAGCCAAAAAAACCATCGAGGAACTCTTCCAAGTCTACTCCTCCAGCATAGTTGAAGTTTGCGAAAAATATGGAATCAATCTTGACTCCTTTCACCGCATCCTAAACGAACAGTATCACAGGAAAACATCGAAAAGCCCTCGAAAAGAAGCCTAGAGCAATTGTATAACGCAAAATCTTATTATATCCACCACGCGACTGTAGTAACGTGACCATGAATAGTCGCGGAATAACTATGAGCGAAGCCTTTTCAGCTGGTTTAGGAGTGGCTTTAGGGCTGGTTATGGGCCAGTATATGCTCCAAGTCGCAAGACCACCAGAAAAAGTTGCAGTTAAACGAGTTCTTATATGCCAAAAGTGCGCTGCACAGAATCCCATCGAAAACAAGTTCTGCGGAAACTGTGGGCAAAGTCTTTATCCCCCTCCGCAAATTACTTGCCAGAAATGCAACTCAATGATGCCGGCTTCTATGAAGTATTGTGGAAATTGCGGTTCAATTTTAAAGATATAGGCGCCTCTGAGAAGCAAGGCTCCTAAATAAAAAGGGAAGATGGAATCAGTTACTGAAGCTTTGCTCCGCAACTGCCACAGAACTTGCTTGTAGAGGGGTTTTTTGTTTTGCACTGGGGGCATTCAACTTCTTCTGGCTTCAAAGGAGATCCGCAGCTGCCGCAGAACTTCATGGTAGCCACATTCTCTGTCCCACACTTCGGGCACTTCACTTTGGCGGCTGGAAGGAGGCTTGCTCCACAGTTGCCGCAAAACTTGGTTCCAACAGGGTTCTGGGCTCCACAACTTGGACACACTATGAGTTGCTGCGGGGCTGCTGGCGGTTGCATCGCTTTTGCCATCGTTGCTCCCATAGCTACTCCAATCCCCGCTCCGACTCCTGCTGCTGCAGCCTCGCCTCCTGGTGGAATCTCCGCAGTCGTCTCTTTCATGTACTGCAACGCCATAGCCTGTTGCCCCATTCCTGAAGCAAATCGCCTCGCTTCCTCTGGAATTTTAACACCCTCAAAGACCGTGTCTATGACTTTAAGGCCTATTCGTCCTGCTTCGTCTCTGATTATCAAAGCGATTTTGTCGGTGGTTTCATCTACCTTTTTGACCAAGTTGAAGATGTCGAAGTTGGCAAATTCGTCTATAACCCGCTCGTTTATGAAGCCACGGATATAATTTTCGACGTCACCAGACGTGCTGGCTCCTCGGTTTCCGAAAAACTCTATAACAAACAGCTTCGGGTCTTCTACCTTGTAAAGTAGATAACCGAAGAAGCCGATTTCTGCTTGATATTGTATGGTTCCACTGGGTGCTGAATAGGCTTGTCCACCAAAGTTTCCTCTATATTGGCTGTTGCTCACGAATATGACTTCACATTCGAAGATGTCACCAATTATTCTTAGGGCCTTTAAGGCTCTTGTTAGGAGCGGGACGTTGTTGCTAGTTATGGTATGCCTACCTGGACCGAAAACGTCATAGGCTTTTCCGTCACGGAAGAAAACAGCCCACTGGTTTTCCTTAACTACAACCTGACTTCCATATTTTAAGGAGAGATTGGGAAATCTATAAGCTATGTCCTCAGGACCAGCAAAATCCCACGACACTTTTTCAACAATTGGCATTTCTTTCCTTCCATTCTAAATTTCTAATGGTCTAAATTGTTCTTCTCTGTCATTCCATTTATTTTCAAAGGCGAGTAATAAATCTTTTATTTTCTTTACTTCGGCGGGTATGTTGGCCCAATTTTCAGCTTCAGCTTCGCTGTAGATTTTGTTCACGGCCTCCTTCATACTTTCGACATCGCTACTTAATGTCCTGTCGTAGTTGAAGACTCGAGCAAGTTCTTCTTCGCGTATATGGCCCTTTCTATCCATGAGACCGGCGTAACCGTAGTCTGCGTGTCTGACTTTTTCCATTACGCGGTCTAACACTTGAATAACCTTTTTGAAGTCGCTACTTGAGGCTGTAAGACCCGCATTCAAGGCTGCTAAGTGAGCGTCTTCCCACACATGGCGCATAACCCGGAGGTCCTCATAATAGAGGTCTCGAAGTTTCTTGTCAATTTCCCTCAAATCTTCTTTAGTTCCGTATCCTAACGTAAAGAAGTTTTGAATTTGGGAAAGAGCGCCTTGCTTGTCTTTCACCTTCCCGATTGTTTCCCGTTCTGCCATTTACCAGACCCTCTTTTTTACTTTACTATTACTCTGATTTAAATGATTTCTTGATATTATATAAAGATTCTAAACTCGGAAATTATAAATGCGCTAATAGTCATAAAAACTTGTGAGGAGCTGATGGCTTGTGAGCTTCTTTAAAAGGTTCACAAAACCAAAAACCAGTGTTTCGTTAACGATTCCCAAAAGCACCTTCGAATTGGGGGAAGATTTGAAAGGTGCAATCACAGTTTCATCCCAAGAAGAATTTGACGCCACCGAAGTGAGAGCGGAACTTCGATGTATCGAAAAAAAGAAAAGAGAAAGATGGGAATACGATGAGAGGCTTCGGCGCAACGTGCAGCATGTCTATTGGGATCAAGCCACGCTACATTCCGCTGATCCGAAGGCAAGCGGCCCATTGCACCTAGTACCGGGCTTCCAAAAGACGTTTCCCATCGGTGTCAATATTCCTGCTGGTGGTCGAGAGTCTTTTGCTGGAGTGGATGCAGGCGTTAATTGGTCCATTAAAGGAGTTGTGGCCATTAAAGGACGTCCTGACGTCACCAGCGAAACGATGGAACTTCAGGTGATTAGACCGGCAGCAGGGGCGGTGGTTGTGAGAGAAAAGGAAGTAGCTACTGTACCATGCGAGTACTGCGGAACTCTAATGCCTGAAACGGCAACGTCCTGCCCAAATTGTAGAGCACCACGAAAAATCTAGAACAACAAAAGTGGTTGTGATTACGGCAGCACTATTTTTGTAGTGGTTATTTTCGCCATGCTCGGATTCCTGCAACCGCGACTAAAATTCCTATGACCACCAAAAAGGCTGGAAGGAGATAATTGACAGGCACCTCACGGGAATAGAGCAACCATACGAAACCAAGCGTTGTTATCAGTATCCCACCAGAAAGGGTATTGAAAGCTCCTCTGCCATACTGTTCTGGGTTGATTGCTCGCATTCCGGCGAGAATCATAATCCACAGGCCAAAGAGAATGAAGGTAAATGCAAATATTTCGAATACGCCGTGTAGAACGTTGACGGTAGAAGCAACAATGGATATGGCTAAAACTAAAATTAAAATACCCATTGAAAGAACGCCTACAGGTCGCTTCGGCATAAAACCCCACGATCTTTCATTTCTATGAAAGGCTATAAAAGCTTTCACTAGAAAAGTCCAAACTTTGTTGCGGGAATGTCACCTTTGATAACCGCGCCTGTGGCGCCGTCCAAAATGATGTTGTATCTTTCGCCTTTGTATTCGTAGGCGATGAACCATATTGGCGCGTGTAGATAAACGGCTTCGCCGATGGAAAAGTTGTTCTTCATTTCTATAATCTTGTCCACATCCTGCTTCGCCAGAAACAGATGAAGGTCTTCAATTTGTTGTTTAGCGAGCTCTAGAGCTTCCATTCCTTCCATTTCGCTGCTCAAAACCTTAGCGAAACCTTCAATCTTTCGGAAGTCGTAGGGAATTTTTCCCTCCAGCGGCACATCGTATTCTCTTGTGGGAAATTCAACGGCTTCCCTCGCCAAAACCAGCCAGTTATATTTCTTCTCAATCTTCCCTTCCTTCTCAACCGGAGGAACCAATCTTTCGAAAACACCCTTATACTCGCTAGTAGCGGTGACCGGAACAATCCAGAAGGGCAGGTATATTAGATTTTTCTCCAAAAATTTTGAAGATTTAGCCAGGTCGCCGGGCTTTAGGAAGCCTCCCCGCATCCAGTCGCGTACAAGTTCCTCCACTCGAGTTGGGTCATACTCGTTGAGGATCATGGAATGTTCGAGAGTGAAAGCCTTCCCAGTTTCTATAACACAAGTAAAACCGCAATATCTACACGTGGCGACAATTTCGCCAGGATCGAAACTGATTGGCGCTCCGCAGTTGGAGCATCGAATTTCGTGGATTATCGTCACATTGAACACCTTAACTACACTTGTTAAAGGAAACTTACATGAATCTTTCCTTTTAGAACTTCGCCTATCTTATATTTATTTGAAATCATAAATAATAATTTGAGGTACGGGTTATGGTTGACGAGAAATGTCCTCGATGCGGCAGCGAAACCATCGAGTTGGGAACCCCAACAATTAAGGTTGGTAAAACTAGAGAGATGAGAGTCGCTGTTCGTGAATGCAAAAAATGCGCGTTAATATTCTATGAAGGAATAAAAGAGTAACGGGCTTTGTTAACTCTTCGAGACTTAAACGATGGGTGATTTCTTTTAAATTATTATACAACTTGCAATGAGATAATGGATGAAGAGGAAGTGATAGAATGACTACTTTTGTGGCAGAAACATATGTGGTAAAGCCAGAAAACTATCAGAATTCAAAGCATACAAAGAAAAATGGAAAAAATTCTTTGCAAAGTGGCTCAAAGAAGTGAAGTCCTACAAAATCTTCGCTCAATTTCTTGGTGGCAACTGGGGTGGGCATGTGGAAATGTGGGAGTTTGAGAACCTAGCGGACTGTGAAAAGTTTTTCAACAGGGTAATGCAATCAGATTACACAACGAAACTCTACCCAGAGTTTGCAAGCCTTGTAGTACCCGCTACATACTCGATAAGCGTGTGGAATCCTGTCGAGTAAGTCAAGGACAAAAATCCTACCAGCCAAAACTCTTTTTTTAACTTTAAGCCCTCAAGAATTAACAGGATCGAGTAACGTAAAAGATATCTATGACTCGCTTAGACTTTCAGTTTTAGGGAAGAGGAATTATGGCTAGACTTGCTCAACTAAGGCTTTCCATGATCGTTTCCATCCTGCTGGTAACAATAATATTCGCCGCCTTCTTAGGCGCCCTAATGTTTCTGATACGACTTCCACTTATTTTCTCCCTCACCTTCACCCTATTTGCAACCATAATCTTCATACTAATCCAGTATTTGATAGGTCCAGCCATGGTTAAGTGGTCAACTAGGCTACATTATTTAAAGCCTGGCGAACACCCATGGCTGGAGACAACAGTCAAGGAACTTGCGGAAAAAACTGCCATACCATCACCCAAACTTGCCGTCGTTCCAGACCCAACCCCCAACGCCTTTGTTTTCGGAAGAACCACCAGAGGCGCCACGCTGGCGGTTCATGAAGGGCTGCTTAAACAGTTGAATGAGGATGAGGTGCGGGGAGTCATTGGCCACGAATTGGGGCATGTCAAGCATAAGGATTTCGTGGTCATGACCGTGCTTTCTGCCCTACCCCTCATAGCCTATTTGATTGCACGACTATCCTTCCAAGCGGCGTGGTTTACAGATGGCGGAAAGAAGGAAGGAGGCGTGCCCCTGCGAGTCCTTCTTTTGGTGGCTGGAGCCATCTCCTACATCGTTTACATCATTACCCTATTGTGCGTCATGAGACTAAGCCGCCTGCGAGAGCACTACGCCGACGCCTATTCAGCCTACGTGACAGGGCAACCACGCCAGCTGGAAAGCGCCTTGACCAAAATCACTTATGGGTTGTCGCTATCACCGAGGCCCCCCCACGGTGCCAGAACCCTCTATATAGGAGATCCAGCATTGGCGAAACAGGAATGTCGGGGCATACTGGAAAGAAAGGAAGAGTATGACCTGGACCGAGACGGCGTCCTCGATGAGAGGGAGCTTGAACTAGCCATGGAACGGGAAGCCAAATCCAGGTGGACAACCGTCAACACGTGGTTTACTACCCATCCTGCCACCTATCAGCGAGTCCTTTTGCTGCGCGAAATTGGGAAGGAAATGGAGAGCGGTAATTACAGCAGCGACCGCATTTACACCCATGTATGATGCGGCTAAACGTAGCTTTTCTGAACTTCCCTTGTTATAAGTGCCATGTCAAACTTGAAGTATAGGGCGGTTATAGTCTCAATGACCTTAAGCTCATGGATGGGATCCACTGCTGAAGGAGAATCATACGTAACTGAAGCGGGCCCGACCCATGATTTCTGCCTTCCCTGCTCATCCTTGTGAAAGTCTATTACAGCCGCCCAGCTGATTAATTGAGCTATTTCTGGTTTTCCTCCTTTAAGGCTTGGTATAACTCTGAGAGACAGCAGTGGAGTTTCCCTTGGAAGGATCGCCTCAATCAGGGGGCCTTCTGCCCTAGCGCTAGGAAACATGGTTATGGTCAGTAGGCGTTTTCCTTTAGGTCTTTCCAGTATTCCCATGACAGTGTTGTATTCCTTTTGTAAGTCAATGTGCGCGAGTTTCTTTGGCGCTCCAACAACCTCGCGTCCAGCCGCCAGTGCAGCGTCATTCGTCACGTAGATGTATGGAATATAATAGCCCATGTTGCCCTTGAGGTCTTTAACTTGTATGACCAACAAAGCTTCGTAGTATTCTCCAAGGGTTGAGAAGGGATAATGCGATATCCAATACCCGCCCTGAATGGGTTTGCTGTAGGGTTCGAGGCCTTCTGGCAAAAGTTCCTCTGCTGTTTCGTCGAAAGCAACGAAGGCTGCCACGGCTTCGCAGTCATCATATTCCCATGGTGATTCATCGTATAATGGAGAATGTATGGGCATAGAATATCCCTTTAGCTTATCTTTACGCATTAGGCCATCAACCTCCCTTTTATTATTTCATCTGCTATGGTTAAACGGTTTATCTCGTTCGTTCCCTCGTATATCTGAGTTAACTTAGCGTCTCTTAGGCACTTTTCAACCTCGAAGTCCTTCATGTAGCCGTCTCCACCCATTATTTGAATGGCCTCTACCGCCACTTCCATCGCAACGTCAGAGGCGAAGACCTTAGCCATGCTGGGCTCGACTAAGGATGGCGGGTATCCAACCTCTACTCTGGCACACGCGTCGTAGATCAGCATCCTTGCAGCCCTTATCTTCATAAACATGTCTACGAGCTTCAATTTGATGGCTTGATGCCTAATAATGGGTTTACCGCCTTGAATTCGTTCACATGCATACTTCAAGGCTTTTTCGTAAGCTCCTCGCGCAATCCCAAGTGCAATTGCGCCTACTGGACCCCGGGAATAGGCTAAGGTGTATGAGCCTAATATCCATCCCATTCCTTCATCTCCTATCCGGTTCTCTACAGGAATTCTAACATCCTCAAGGATTACTTCCGAAACTGGGTCCGCCCTTTGTCCCATCTTGTTTTCCACCACTCCTATGGAGAATCCTTTAGAGTCTGTGGGAACAACGAAGCATGTCCATGCCTCTACTCCTTTTTTTATGTCCATAGTAGCGAATACTGTAAGGAAATCGGCTATGGGAGCGTTGCTGATGAACCTTTTTGTCCCATTTATTACGTATTCATCGCCTTCCCTTCTGGCGACAACGTTAAGCCTGGGAAGGATAGGCTCCCATTCATCAAGATACTCAGCATCTGACCCAACCTCTGGCTCTGTCATGGCAAGGCCCCAAATTTGAGGCTCTCCTCTTTTTTCAGCTTCGGTCAGAGGCTTTAACCACCGTTCCATTGTCTCTGTGTCAGCGGTAGCAACTATCGGCGCTTGACCAAGCCAATGGGCTCCAAACATAGAAGCCAAACCGCCGCAGACTGCAGCAAACTCCTCCAGACACACGGCAGTTCCAACACTTAGGTAACCTTGGCCTCCTAGAGGTTCAGGAACTACCAGACTTGTGTAATTTAGTTTTGCAGCTTTCTTGAACAAATCGCGAAGCACTTTGTAGAAGGTTCCAGTTTCAGCTCTGTCTAGTTTAGGGGCTAAGGGCTTTAACTCCTTCACTGCGAAGTCACGAGCAGCATCACATAATAGTTTTAACTCTTCGGTAAGCTCAAATTTTAGCATACGAAATTTCCTCCATTTTACATGTTTCAGATGTTTTTTAGTTTACAATAGTAGCGTGCTATGTTTAGTCGGCCCTGTATAGAGCCTCCTAAATACATTTGACTTATTTTAGTGTCTCGCAGTGCCTTTTCTTTCTCTGTCATAAATTCTTCGAGAGCAACATGTTTCGGTATAGCTGGTTTTGACATATTTTCACCAAAGGTCTCTATGTCTTGAAATTTTTATAACTTTACCGTAGGGACTTCTCTGGGAGGATAAGCGGTTTGCTTTCAATGTTTAGAATCGCTTAGGCTTCTTATCCTTCGCCCAAAGTCTAGTTAAGTCTGTTTTGATCCAAGCATCTTTCTTCTGCTGTCTTCTTTGGGCTTCAGCAGTTCTTCCACTACTTTGAACTGTCTTTCGTAAATGTGGCAATTTTTGGAGTGGAAAATGAGTTTGCCAGTTTTGATGCTGAGTTTTCCTCTTCTGTTGATTTCTGAAACCAGCGCTTCGTTGAATATTTGGATTCCAGCTATGTTGGCGGGTAGTCCAGCGTAGGCGTCCCACGACCTAAAGTAGCATGTCAAATACAACTGGTTGTCGTATATTTCTGTGTCGATTAAGCTGAGGCATGGAGGCTCATGCTTTCTTTCATCCAAACGCTTCTTAATGTCTTCTGGCAGTCGAATTGTGAGGGTTACTTGCCTGTCTCCCCGCTCCTCCAAATATCTCTTAATGGCTTCTTCTACCTGATCAACTGGCTCCCTTAGTCTACTTCCGTACGTGTACGTTTCTTCTTCAATCACGCCAGACCACAAATACTTCAAGGCGTACCATTGCACATACTTCATGTCGCAAGGAGCCTTGTCATCTACTAAGGGCCGGTTTTCGGGATGCGCAATTTCTATGCTTAAGTTCAGCTTTTTTGTCTTGGAACGTTCTGAGCCATAGCCAACCTCAAAGGAGTCTCCTTTATACCATATCTCGTGTAAAACCTTATACCAAGCGTCTGGACAATCAAAGGCCTGAATCACAACGTACTTCACTGTGGGAATCCCTCGACCTACTTTACTAACTGATAGCCAACTGTTAAATTGCTTTCTACAGGCAAAATCTAAGGGACAAAGAAGTTACTCCATCCAAAGAACATTGATTTTCGAACTTAGAACCTTCCCCACGCTCGATTTCAGAAAGGTTAAATAATACTCTTGGCAATTGAGTAAATTCTCAATCTATCCTAGGGGTCGTGAAGATTGGCTAAAAAAGCCCTATTTATGAAAGCAAAGGAACTGAAAACAGACGTTGCGGTTGTAAAGGACCTTGAAGTGTCCATTGGCAGAATTTTTGATGAAACCTGGACTGAGCCAGTTGGTCCAACTCCCTTCCCAGCCGTAACCGATCTAAGGGAATGGGACTTCAAACTTCTGGAACGATACAAACCCATGTACATGCCCTTCTGCGACTTGTGCTGCCTCTGCACCTTTGGCAAATGCGACTTAACCCAAGACAAGCGGGGCGCTTGCGGGTTGAACATGGCGGCCCAGCAGTCACGTATAGTTCTACTTGCCGCCTGTATAGGAGCCGCAACTCATCTTGGCCATGCTAGACATATGGTTGATCATGTAATTGAAAAGTTTGGCCGAAGATATCCTCTTGACGTCGGCGGTGTCAATGTACAGTTGGAAGCCCCTATTACTCGTTTGGTTTGTGGCATCAGACCGCGAACGCTAGGTGATTTAGAGGAAGTATTAGACTACCTTGAAGGCCAAGTTACCCACCTGCTTGCTGCGTCTCATACTGGACAAGAGGGCAGCAACCTAGACTTTGAGTCCAAAGTTTTCCACGCTGGAATGGTGGATCATGTTGCCTTAGAAGTTGCGGATATCGCCCAAATCTCTGCCTACAATTTCCCGAGGGCTGATCCTCAAGCTCCCCTCGTGGAATTGGGCTACGGCACCATTGACACCCATAAACCGGTCATCATGGTTGTAGGTCACAATGTTATTTCATCCATTGGAATAATAGATTATCTTAAGCAAAAAGATCTACACGCTGATGTTGAAGTTACGGGCTTATGCTGCACCGCCCACGACACAACTCGGTACAGTTCCAGAGCCAAAATAGTTGGGCCCATATCGTGGCAGCTTCGTTTCATCAGAAGCGGCCTCCCAGATGTCATAGTTCTGGATGAGCAATGCATCCGGGCAGACACTTTATTGGAAGCTCAAAAGATTAAGGCGCCTGTCATCGTCACAAGCGACAAAAACTGTCAGGGACTCCAAAACCGCACAAAGGACCCTGCAGACGAAATTGTAGCAGATCTGGTTAATGGGAAAGCTCCGGGCGTTCTCATTCTTGATTCTGAGAAGGCTGGGGAAGTAGCTTCCAGAACAGCGCTGGAAATCGCTCCTAAACGGAAAAAGTTCAAGGTCCTTCCCAGCGTAAAGGAGATAATTGAAGCTGCCAAAAAGTGTAAACTCTGCAACGACTGCATACGGGCTTGCCCTGAAATTCTTCTAATTCCAGATGCTATGAGGGAGGCAGCTACAGGGAACGTTCAGATGCTTGCTGATCTCTATGAAACCTGTATAGGCTGTGGCCGCTGTGAAAGCGCCTGCCCCAACGACTTCCCCATACACAGTTTCATAGTCGCTGCAGCTGAAAACATACTTAGAGATGAGAAATTCAAGATTCAGGCTGGAAGAGGCGCCATACAAGATGTGGAGATAAGAAACGTCGGAAGCCCCATAGTCCTCGGCGAAATTCCAGGCGTAGTAGCCTTCGTGGGATGCGCCAACTATCCCCACGGCGGAATAGAAGTTGCTGAAATGTGTAAAGAGTTTGCTGACCGTCGATACATAGTAGTCGTGTCTGGCTGTTCCGCCATGTCAGCAGCCATGTACAAGGATGAAGAAGGAAAGACCCTCTACGAAAAGTATCCGGGTGATTTCGACGCTGGAGGCATCGTAAACGTAGGCTCCTGTGTCGCTAACTCCCACATAGCCGGAGCAGCCATCAAAATTGCAAACATTTTCGCCAAACGCAGCCTAAGGGCAAACTACGAGGAAATTGCTGACTACATTCACAACCGAGTTGGCGCAGTAGGAGTTGCGTGGGGTGCCATGTCTCAAAAGGCTGCTTCCATAGCCGCCGGCTGCTGGCGACTTGGAGTCCCCGTCGTAGTTGGGCCTCATGGATCGAAGTATAGGCGTATGCTTTTAGGAAGGAAAGATAATGAAGAGGACTGGTATGTTTACGACGCCCGTACCGGAGATCGCGTTTATGTTGGTCCCGTGCCTGAACACTTGTTCTATACTGCTGAAACCAAAGAGGAGGCCATGGTTATGATAGCGAAACTGTGTATGAGGGCAAACGACACCAGTAAGGGTAGAGCCATAAAATTGACCCACTACATTGACCTGCACAAACGTTTGTATGGAACAATGCCAGATGACATCCACCTCTTCGTCCGCACCGTCCCAGACATCCCAATCACAATGAAAGACGAGATTTTGGATATCTTAGAGAAGAAGGGCTGGAAAGAGGGCAGGATACCCGACCCAACCCTTCTACCCCGACTAATTAGGAAAATGAAGGAGTGAGCAAGTATGGCAGCAGAGTCATGGCAAACCGCCGAAGTTCCGGGTCCAAGAAAAGCCTTAGTCATCACAAAGCCCGAAGTCGTCTTTGCCATGGTGAAGAAGGCTAAGCGTCCCATCCTCGTCGTGGGCCACGAAGCCGTCGACATTGATTTGGGCAAAGAAAAACTGATTGACTACACGATTCGTTTAGCAAAGACAGGGCATGTTCCAGTTGTAGCCACAGCCCACATAGTGGGTGAGTTTATAAAGAGGGGTTTTCCGCCTGCAGCTTGGATGCCCGCCGTAGACATCACGAATAGGCTTCAGGATCCAGAATGGAAGGGACTTGACGGAAAGGGACCGTACGATGTGGCTCTGTTCACTGGCCTTCCCTATTACATGCAGTGGATATTGTTTTCCACCCTCAAACACTTCGCCCTAAACCTTAAGACAATCTCTTTAGATAGGTTTTACCAACCTCACGCAACATGGTCATTTCCAAACATGTCGGTGAAAGATTGGAATGAAAATCTTGAGGTAATGTTAAGTAAGTTAGGAGGAAAATGAAAAAATGTCCATGTTTGAAGACATCCCAGTAGACGTTGGAGTGATCTACGAAGGAGAAAGAATTCGAAGACAAGACATGTACGTGGAACTCGGAGGACCAGACCAAAAAACTAAGTTCGAACTGGTGAGGGTCAAGGGTTTAAATGAAGTGGAAGACGGAAAAATGACAGTGGTTGGGCCGGACCTCAAGGACGTGAAGGAAGGAAGCAGCCTTCCCTTCGGCATCTACATTGAAGTTGCCGGCAAAAACGTTGAAGAAGAACTCGAAGGTGTCATCGAGAGACGCATCCACGAATACTGCAACTTCATAGAAGGCTTCATGCACCTAAACCAACGCTACGACATTTGGCTACGACTAAGCAAAAAATCTTTCCAAAAAGGGCTAAACTCCTTAAATTACATCGGAAAAGTCTTGATGAAACTCTACAAAAGCGAGTTGCCCTTCATCGAGAAAATACAGATCACATTTATGACTGACCCTGAGAAGGTTCAGAAAATGCATAAGGAGGCTCTGGGCATCTACGAAGCCCGCGACGCCAAGGCAAGAGGAATGAAAGATGAGGAGGTTGACACCTTCTACGGCTGCACGCTGTGTCAATCTTTCGCACCAACCCACGTATGCGTGATCACGCCCCAAAGATACTCCAACTGCGGATCCATCAGCTGGTTCGACGGCAGAGCCTCGGCACGAGTTGACCCGAAAGGTCCAGTGTTCGCCATTGAAAAGGGAGAGTTAACTGATCCTGAAAAAGGCGAGTTTACTGGCGTCAATGAGACTGTTAAAAAGAAGTCTTTAGGAGCAGTCAATCGGGTTTGGTTCTACACAGGCTTCGGCTATCCCCATACCTCATGCGGTTGTTTCGAGGCAGTTGCGTTTTATATTCCCGAGGTAGAAGGCTTTGGAATAGTCGACAGAGGCTTCAAAGGTGTAACCGTAAACGGACTGCCCTTCTCAACCCTGGCCGACTCTACTGCCGGAGGCAGACAAGTTGATGGCTTCCACGGCGTATCTATTGAATACATGAGGTCGCCTAAATTCCTTAAAGCCGATGGCGGCTGGAACCGCATAGTTTGGGTGCCCGCATCTGTCAAAGAACGGGTCAAAGACTTCATACCGAAAGAGGTTGTTGCTAAAATAGCTACAGAAAATGAGGCAAAGACAGTTGACGAATTAAAGACTTTCCTCAAGAATCATGAGCATCCGGTTGTTCAACGATGGAAAGAAGTGCCAGTTGAAGCCACACCCTTGGAAGAAGCCCTCGCTGCACCAACTGTTCCTCTTCCAACAACGGCAATAGCCGCAGGCGGATTCAAGATAATTCTTAAAAACGCAAAAATCCACGCAGAGAAACTCATCATTAAACGCGAGAAGGAGAAGAGGTGAAAACCGTGGGGGGAAGGCAGGAAAAGAAGAGTGGCAGCAAGTTTGACCCCGATCTCCTTGACATTCTAACCAATTTTGAAGAAATAGAACTTGAAGATGTGGATATAGAACTCGGAGACCTGGAGCTCTGGTTTCAGCCCGGAGCAGTAGCTGCAGCTCCGAGAATTCTTGCGCCGCCGAAGGTGAAGCCCACAACTATTCTCGAAGCGCCTTTCAAACCCCCTATTGATACTTATCCCGGACAAATTGCTGAAGTAAAGCTTGGAGCCACCAAAGGCGAGGGAGGAACCAGAGGAAAGTCCATCATTCTAGGTGGAGAAAAGTCGCCAGCCTTCTATACATTCGAGAATCTCACGCCTCATCCTCCAGTGATATCCTTCGACGTTTTTGACTCAAAAATTCCCTTGGCAAAAGCGGTGAAAATGCATGTTAAGGATGTCCTCGAAGATCCTGCAG
>Ga0315308_1000720_pt1 | contig 18803 bp, 18 predicted proteins | sample TDP3_MG_FD_203078 | JGI IMG/M metagenome (GOLD analysis project Ga0315308, IMG submission 203078) | Freshwater sediment microbial communities from Lake Towuti, South Sulawesi, Indonesia - TDP3 | ecosystem: Environmental > Aquatic > Freshwater > Lake > Sediment | place: Indonesia: South Sulawesi... | reverse complement strand
TGCCCCTTAAACTGCTGGCCCGAAGACCCCCTGATGAGTTTGGTGTTGCCGAAGCGGGCAATGCTGCCTTCAGCTTTGTCTCCTGGCCGTTGACCGTCACCCGGTCGTGGGACTTGACAGCGATGCCTGCCTCGTGCAGGATCTCGGCCACACTGGCAGCGTGCGTGCGCAGGCTGATAGCCCGACCATCGGCTTCGATGGTCACCGGCCTGGCCTGCTGCACCGTGATGGTGCCACCAGACTGGATGGGAGCGGCCAGGCCCGGGGAGACAATGTCCTCAGGGTAAGTCTCTATGCCCGCTTCGTTCAAGAAAGCCTCGACCGAAGATTGATGGGTACGCAGGTGCCACACCAAGCCGTTAAGGACGAGGGTCACCTCAGCCTGGGTTGAAAGGTAGCCAGCCGTCATCAGGCTGGCTAGGGCCAACATGAGGGTGATGGCCAGCAGCCCCGGCTGGGGTCGCCAGCGTGCCATATTCTTGACAAAGTTGCGCAACCCTGGTGAAGGGCTTTTAGCCTCCATCCTCCCGGAACTCCAATTCAAAGAGCACTGCCTCATGGCCGAAGCCGTGCTGGCGATAGAACCTCTGAGCGGCCTCGTTGGAGCGCTCGGTGCTGACCTCGATCTCGCAACAGCCGGCCGCCCGACAACGCTCTATGGCCTCGGCCATCAGTTGTTGGCCTACACCCTGCCCGCGGTGGCCCTGCTCAACTACCAGCTCATCAATAAGGGCCGAAGGGGCCGGATGGAAAAGAGTGTGGCGGAAACTCAGGCTCAAAAGCCCCACTATCTGGCCTTCGTCCTCGGCCAGAAGCACCTGATAAGCATCGCTGTCGGCCATCGCCCGCAGGTTTCCTTCGATTTGCTCAGGGGAGACCTGCCAGTCCTCGTAACCACTCGCTTCTATTAACTGTGCCATCAACTGAGCGATGACAGCGCTATCCTCAATAGTCGCCTGGCGGATCCTCACCACGTCCTCCCTGGGAAAGACCCTGCCACCGCGCAGGCCGCCGACTGGCCGGCCACGTAGCCGGTGGAAAAAGCAGCCTGGAGATTGTAACCTCCAGTGTCAGCGTTTATGTCAAGTACTTCCCCACAGAAGTACAAACCCTTTACCAGGTGTGATTCCATGGTGCGGGGATCAATCTCCCGCGTGGAGACCCCACCGGCGGTGACGATGGCCTCAGCAATGGGCCGGTGGCCGACGATGGTCAGGCGGAAGTCCCTCAGCAAATTGAAGAGCCGCCCGCGCTCAGCAGCGGTGATCTGATGGCCCGGCTTGTCCGGCGGGATGCCTGTCAACTGGACAAAGAGGGCGATCATTTTGCTGGGCAGGAGCTCCTTCAGAATGTTGCGGAAAGCCCGCTGGCCGAAGCGGTCGAAATCGCGTTGCAGCCGCCGCTCCAATTGCTCATCGGAGAGGGCAGGCTTCAGGTTGATGGACAACTCCAGCTTACCCTGAGTCAACCTGTCCACGACCTGCGCGCTGAGGGTCAGGATGATGGGACCGGAGACGCCAAAGTGGGTGAAGAGCATTTCACCGAACTGGCGGGTGACGGGCTGACCATCCAAAAGCAGAGTCACTTCAACGTTCTTCAGGCTCAGCCCTTGCAACGCTTCGGCGTGGTCCTCTTTGATCACCAGAGGCACCAGGGCTGGCCTGATCGGTACGATGGTATGCCCGAGAGCTTGGGCCAGGCGGTAGCCGTCGCCCGTGGAACCCGTTCCCGGATAGGAAGCTCCACCAGTAGCTACGATCACCGCTTTGGCGGTCAGGAACTCTCCCCCCTCCGTCCGCACCCCTGCTATCTGCCCCCCCTCGGCTTTCAGCTTCGCTACTCTGGACTTGAATCGGACGCGGGCACCGCTCTGGCGCAGGTAACCGGCCAGAGCGTCGGCTACTTGATGGGCATCGCTGGAGGCCGGAAAGACCCTCTGCCCTTGCTCCACTACGGTAGACACGCCCTGGGCAGCGAAGAAATCAATGAGGTCCTGGTTGAAAAAGCGGGCGAAGGCGTTGTGTAAGAAGGAGCCGTTAGGGCCGAAGTGGGCGATAAAGTCCGACATGTCAGCGACGTTGGTCAGGTTGCAACGCCCCTGGCCGGTGATACGCAGCTTGTTGCCCAGGCGCTTTGTCTTTTCCAGCAACAGCACCGGAGCTCCACTTTCCGCCGCCCGTCCGGCGGCCATCATGCCCGAGGCCCCGCCGCCGACGACGATGACCTTCTCCTGACTCAACTCCCCTCCCCTGTAGTCCTAATGGAGAGGGGCGAGTTAGAACACCCGCCCCACGGATAAGACCGGTCGTGCACCCCCTGTCGAATCGAGCCTCCCGGCTTGCCGGGGCCAGCCAGCTCCGACCAGGCACCCCTGCGGCACCCAGAAGTGGCTGCTTACCGCTGCTTCCTTCCGGACCTAACGGGGTTCACAGGCTCCTGCCGCGCAGGACCCAGTCTTCAATGCCACTTAGTCCCGGTAGACCCAGAAAACACAGACCCTCGAGGGGGAATTCGACCCCGCTATAGCGGATTGCGGGTGCAGGGCACCGCTAGCTCCCCGTCTAGCACGACCAAAACCATGTTACTCGATTAGAGGCAATTTGTCAAATGTGGCGGAGAGGGCGGGATTTGAACCCGCGAGGCTTATCGCCTACACGATTTCCAATCGTGCGCACTAGACCGAACTATGCGACCTCTCCGGATATCCGCATTATACCATTAATGGGCCAATCTTCCAAACTTACGAGAGTTATGGATGGGCGCATATAGAAGTTGGGGGAGTGTCGAGAAAAGGCTGGATCCAGCGCCGGCCGAGTAGGAGCAAAGCGACGTATCGAGGCCAAGCGGGTTGTTGTAGAGCCGCTCGCTTGGTTTCGATACGCTGGTTTCGATAGCTTCGCTACTCAACCCAAGTTGCTACTCAACCAGCGCTCGCTCCCCCACGATTTGGATGCGCCCGTTATGGATCGCGCTCCATCAGCTCAACGCCTTGCCGCCTGGCCCAGGCCTCTCGGACTTCGGCCACCACGAAAAGAGAGCCGGTAGCGCAGATCAGGTCCTGCTCCTGAGCCAATCTCAAAGTGCAGTCCAGGGCCTCAGCCACATTGTGGCTGAAAAGAGGTTCGTAGCCTCGAGCAAGGAGTTCCTCCCTCAAGGATTGAGCCTCGGTAGCACGAGGGTGCTGGGCCTGGGTGACGATGACCCGATGAACGACGGGAAGGAGCTCTCGCAGCATCCCATTAACGTCTTTATCCAGCGAAGCCCCAAAGATGAGGATCAGATGCTCATATTGAAAGTAGTTCCTCAACGCCGCCGCTAATTTGTGAGCCGAGTCGGCGTTGTGAGCTCCATCCACCACCAGGAAAGGCGCACGGCTCAGAACCTCCAAACGGCCAGGCCAACGCACCTGGCGCAGGCCCTGAGCAACGGCCTTTTCCGAGATATGGACACCGAGCCCCGGCAACAGTTCAGCCACAGTGACAGCCGTGGTCGCATTGGCCAGTTGGTGCTCACCCAACAAGGGTATCCAGTAGCGACTTTTACGGGCCTTATGGGAAAAGAAATCATACCAGGGGTGAACGATAGGGGCAGCAGAGCCCTGGCCGCCCTCGCTGGCCTGCTGCGCACCTCGCAGGACATGTCTTGACGGGTTGTTCAAATGTATAGTGAAGGATTGCCCCTCCAGATTCGCCTCTCCGTCCTGCCAGGTCCATTGCTCACCAACGCGGAAGAGCAAAGCCCCCTTCTCCTGACAGGTCTCTTCGATGACGGCCATTGCCTCCGGCGATTGAGGCGCGCTGACGACCACAGCGCCATCCTTGATGATGCCCGCCTTCTCCCGGGCGATGAGGGGCAGGGTGCTACCCAGATATAGGGTGTGGTCGTAGCTGAGAGAGGTGATGACGGCCACCAGGGGGGTGACGATGTTGGTGGCGTCGAGGCGCCCTCCCATACCCACCTCCAGCACAGCCAGGTCCGCCCTTTCTTCGGCGAAGTAGAGGAAAGCCAGGGCAGTCATGATTTCAAAGGTGGTCAGGTCCTTAACCTGGCTGACCAGGGGTTGCAACCGCTCAATCAGGTCAGCCACAGCCTCTTCGCTGATGAGCTGGCCGTCCAACTGGATGCGCTCGCGAAAGGTGTGCAGATGGGGCGAGGTGTAGAGTCCCGTTTTGTAGCCAGCCGCCCGCAGGATGGAAGCAATCATGGCCGCAGTGGAACCTTTGCCTTTGGTGCCGGCGATGTGGATGGCTTTGAAGCGATATTGCGGGTGATCGAGCAGGGCCGTCAGCCGCTCCATACGCCCCAGATCAAAGTGTTCGGGGGCGTAGCGGTAGGCACTTTGTTTCTCATAGTCTGTGAAGCTGTAGATGTAATCCAGGGCTTCTTTGTAGGTCAGATGCGGCTTCGCCACCACCCGTCACCGTCCCTGCCACCAGTCTTTGCGCGAGCGCGGGTCCATAAAGGCGCCTCTGTCTCGGATGACGACCCCGATTTCGTCGCCACGGGCACGACCAAAGGCCTGGCCAGCCCGCAAGGCCGGCAGGCGGCCACGCCCAGCCTCGTTCCACGATTGGTAAAGGGCCAGCAGACGAGGTTCCACCCAAATGTTCTCTACATGGAGAGTGTATCCCCATATCACGTGGTCGTCTGGGGTGTACTTGAGGGTGATGCGTTCGGGGGTGGCATACAGCACCAACACCTCGTAGCCGCCGCCGATGGAGTAGCCAGAACCGGGCACATGGATGGTCTCACCAGGGGTTACAGCCAGCCCGGCCATGTTCACTTCGGGATTGGTGACCAACGCCCCCCGGCGTTTGCGCTCCCAGTCCCAACCGTAGACCTGGTAGACGGTGCTGAAGGTGGCAGTACGGTTGTCAGCGAAGAGGCCGGGCAACTGAGGTGCGTTGGGGTCAGTCGCGCCGCCATAGTCCACCAGCCCTTTGTAAGCGCTGACAGGTTCGTAGCCGCGCATGGCCAAGTTCAGGTCAGGGTGCTCCGCGGCCGGTGGGTTGGTTGGGTCACTGTTCACTGAGAAATCGCCATAGCTCTCACCAACAATTTCACCAGGGGGTGGTGGCGGTGGTTCAGTAGGCTCTGGAGGTGGCTCGGGAGGCGTTGGCTCAATGGGTGGGGAAGGAGCTTCCACGATGGGAATACGATCATCAACATGGCTGGCCGCGACAGCACTAGCGGCAACCCAAGCCAAACCATCGGGAGTGGCAACCTGCCACCAAGAAGAGTCGACATTGCGTCCCACAATCTCAAGGCTTTCACCAGGAGACAAAGCACCGACTACCTCATCATCCGTACTGGGACCATTAAACAAGTCCACACTGCCAACCGTTACAAAAGGCTTTAATGCTTCTGGAGGAGGCGTTTCTGCGGGTGGTGCTTCCTCCACGGGTGGTTCTGTAACATCATCCGGCCCATAGGGGATGCGAAGCTCCTGACCAGGATAGATCCTGCCCGGATCCGAGATCTTGTCCTTGTTGGCTTCAAAGATCTCTGGCCAGCGACTGCCGTCGCCGTAGACCTCCTTGGCAATTCTGCTCAGGCTATCGCCCGGCTGCACCACATAAACGCGCTTCTTGTCCTGGGTCATGGAATCTTCCTCTCCTTACCATTGTGTGGACAGTTTGGTTCTGGTACTATCGAACAACCCGCTCAATTATACCCTTTTTCAGTCCCGATAGCAAACGTCAGCCCCTCAGAAACGCTGTCTTGTTCCCATTGACTTCTTGAACCCAAACAGGAGCGCATCACTGCGCCCCCTCCTCAATCTCTATCTTTTCCTCCCATCAGCCCATACAGCTTGTAGACGATCTGGTCATGGATGGATTAGGCTACGGTCAATCACCATACGCCTGGTATCAACTGATAGCGTACACGCTGCTGATACGCTGGATAGCCTGGTAGGTTAGCGGCCAAAAACACATCTTCGTAGCGTGCCTTGAGTATATACGCGACCATCACTAATCCGCACGCCAACCAATTCCACCAGATGGCAAACACCAGCCCCGTTCCCAAATACATGACCCATGCCGCTGTGTAAATTGGATGGCGCACCACACCATATGGACCGCTGTCCACCACTTGGTGCAACGCTTGCAACGCCGCTTCGGCTGTCCAGAAACGCCCCAAGTAGTGGCGGCAATAAAAAGTGCCCGACATCCCCAGCAAGGTTAGGAACGTTCCCAACAGAGCCACCCACCCGTTTTGAAACCAGGGATGCACTGTCAACCGTCACAGGCTCATCAGCAGGCCAGTCGTTAACAGCACCAGAGAGAGCAAGGCAATCGCTATCATCAGCCCTGTATCAAGGTATGAATTAGCTGCCCTGACCGACTGCCGAATATCTCCCACTATCCGCCGCCCGCCTTCCCAATATACCACCAACCAGAACAGCCAGAGACCGAGCGTTAACCAACGCAAGACCAGAATGAACATGGATACGAACCCCTTGTCGTTCAGGCTCATCATCGCCGCCAGATCGGATCCCGCAAGATCAGCAGCACGATCACGGCCAAGACGGCAATGCCGTACAGGCCGACACCGAACGAAAAGACGGGATCGGTCGGCCTATAGACCATCATGCTGAGGAACCCCACAACCTGGTTGTTCAGGGCGTGCAGGAAAGCGGCCAGCAACACGCTGCCGGACTTGAGTACCGCATAGCCCAAGACAAATCCCAAGCCGACCGTGTAGCCGATCATCACGAAGACGCCGGCTACTGGATACCCAGGGTAGTTGTGCCCCATCACGATCACCGGTGCGTGCCACAGGCCCCAGATGGCGCCCAGTAGCAGAATCCCCCTTGCGCGGCCCATCCTGATCAACTCGCTCTGCAAATAGCCGCGCCAGCCGTACTCCTCGCCGAAGCCAAGCAACAGCGCGATGAAGGGAGACAACAGCACCGCCTGGATGCCTGTGATCAGCAGGAGGGTGGTGGGTGTCATCGCTTCGACCTGCCCCATTTGCTCTGGCGCCAACTGGGCTATAAGCTGCATGATGTCCACCGGTTCGCCCAAGCGGAAAAGGTAGTTCAAGGCCGTCTGCAATCCGTAGAACAGGACGAAGCCCATCGCAAACAGCAACCAGTGGACGAACCGGCCACCGGCCAGGCCGGCGCGGGCAAATGCTTCCCGCCCGCTCACCGCGCGCAGGATGATCAGGATCACCAGGCCCAGGATCGTCAGCCCCTGCGCGACCCCGCCAGCCACCATCAGTGTCGTCCGGTTTGTCGAGATGATCGTCACCACGCCGACGGCAGCGTAAATCACCGTGTAGACCAGGAAATAATAAAAGAACCAGCGAGGCCGCTCCTTGTTGGTCCGCACGGTGTAGAGCATGCTATCCTTAAACACAAACATGCCCAGCACGATGGCGCAAAAGGCCGGCAGCAGCATTTGCAACTGGAGCAGCACGCCAGTGGCCACATTCTGCCCATACCCGACGGTCAGCCACAGCACCAAGTCGAGCAACCAGGTCAGGCCAAAGGTCAGGACCAGGAACAGGCCGACCTGCTTCCAGTTTACCCCTTCTCTCTTCGCAACAGCTATGTCATCCATGATCCATCTCCTCGCCCAAGTGCTCGCGCAAATAGGCCCGCCCATACTCTTCTGTGTTCTCAATCATCTCTTGCTCAATTTCGTCTTGGTGGTCGTGATAGTAACTCAGCGCATCGTAAACCTGTACCAGTGTAAGATGCGGCAAGATATTGTCTACCAACGACTCTGGTGTCTCCCCCATACGCAAATAGCCGATGATGATACTCACGGGAACGCGTGTACCCTTAATCATGGCCTGTGAGCCAGTGATCTTTTCAACGACCTCAATGTAAGCGTGCTCCGGCATAAGTTGCCGGCACAATAGTTCATCAGCCACTTGATCAGGCGTCCGGGCACTTTCCTCGGCCTTGCGTTGTAACCACTGATAAGTTGTCTCCAAGTAACTGCTCAGGCTGGTGACGCAGCCTGAGACTGAAGAACAGAAGGGTAGAAGGGTGAACCGGCCAATGCCATCCGCAGGGCTTCCAGCACCGGATGTCCATTCTTCCGAGCGGTTGAAATGTAACTGCGGATCTGGCAAAAGGTTTTGGCTCCTTCTTTGGACCGGAAGCACCCTGACACCTTCTGCTTCAACTTCACCATGCGGAGGTCTCGTTCCGCCTGGTTGTTGTCAAAGGGCACCTTAAAATCGTACATGAAGGCCAGTGCTTCCTGCTGGTGAGCCTGAAGACGGTCCAGCAGGTTCTTGGGCTTGCTCTGTTTGGTCCGCCCTCGTTTCTTGGGCTGTGTCTCCGGCGGTGGCGGATTGGCATTCAGCCCCTGCGCGATGAGTTGGTCATAGCGCGTCTCAAAGCCAGCGAGTTGGGCCTCGATCAAAGCCCCTGGGCCTTGCTGTTGGGCCGTCTCGACCGCTTCTTTGATCTCGACCAACAGGTTGGCCAGGCTCTCAGCCCATGCCTGCTCATACCGCTCCTGGACGAAGGCCAACTCGCGCAGATGATGGGCATTACACAAGCCATGGTCCACCCCTGAATACTGGAAGTAGGAGCAGTACCCATCGTGGATGGCTTTCCCCTCTCGCTGGGGGAGAATGCCGATCTCATCCAGGGCTTTTGAGCCCCGCTTGGCGTGGACATCCAGGTAGGTGACCCAGGGGGTGCTGGCGACATGAGTCCAGTGCAGAGTTTTCTCAACCAGGGAAGAGGAATTGACTTGGGTCGTTCAACAGATTGAAGATAATATAAATCAAGATGAACTCAAACCAGAGGAGATACTGGTTATCTCTCTCGACTGGAAGAACATGCCCACTGACTTTGCACAGTTGCGTCAAATGCTGGCTACAATGGGAATAGAGTCAAGCAGACCAGGTGAGGACACTACGAAAGGTATGTTTCAGAAGAAAGGGCATGTTACACTGGCAGGTATTTTCCCTGCAAAGGGTAATGAGGCGTCTGTTGTATACGTGATCGCCTTTGAGAAGGTTGGCAGCAACCCCACTTTGGTTGTTCAAGAACGGAACCAGGCTTTTACTGCTATGACCCGCACCAGGGGTTGGTGTATCTTGACGGGCTTAGGAAAGAAGGCGGAGTACTTATTCAAGGAAATCGAGCAAGTGCTGCAGAACCCTGAACAGATTACCTTCACAGTGCCTGATCCTAAGGCTATTCAGAGAAACCTCGATAACTTGAGTATGAAAAGCGGCGAAACCGTATAAGGAGAGCAGAGCAGCTTGCCAAAGATCTGGCCAGGGTGCTGGCAGAGGATAGAAGATCCTGATGTAAGAAGGAGACTGATTGAGCAACTCCAGGGTGGTGGCAAAGCTTGAATTGGTGCCGACGGCTAACAAGCGCTTCCAGCCGACCCTGCTCCGCTGGCGCTCCGCAGGGCGGCTGAAGCGCAGGCCGTTCGCCATCGCTAACGAATAACAGTCGTCAGACGGCTCATGGCTGGCTGGCCAGTCCCCCCGCAATCTCGCCCCCGTCAATCACGAAATAGTGCCCGGTGATAAAGCTCGCGTCGTCAGAGGCGAGAAAAGCAAAAAGGGCAGCCACTTCCTCCGGTCGGCCCAGCCGGCCCAGGGGGATCTTGCTCTCGCAAGCGTGCAGCATCTCCGGCGTGTACTCCGCTTCCTGCATCGGCGTCAAGATGTAGCCCGGGCAGACACAGTTGACGCGCACTGTGGGGGCCAGTTCCAGGGCCATGGAGCGCGTCAGCTCGATCACCCCCGCTTTCGAGGCGTTGTAGTCGGCGTAGAAAGGGTAGCCCATCAAGCCGTTGGTCGAGCCCATGTTCAGAATGACGCCGCCACCTCCGGCTAACATTCGTCGCGCTGCTTGCTGTGCCACGAAGAACATCCCATTGAGATTGGTGTCCATCACCTGGCGCCACTCCTGGGGGGTGATGTCCATAAAGCGATGCCGGATGCTGATCCCGGCGTTGTTGATCAGCACGTCCAATCCCTGCCACAAGTCATCTAATTCTTCAAAGGCCCGCGCTACAGCCTCCGCGTCCGAAACGTCGGCGCCGATGGTGCCACTCAGTGCCGGCAGGTCGCGCTCGATGCGATGGCGCGCCGCATCGTCGTGATCCAGCACGACGACGCGCGCGCCCTCCTCCAGAAAGCGCACCGCCGTCGCTGCGCCGATGCCCCTCGCCCCGCCGGTGATCAGCACCCGTTTGTCTTTCAGACCACGCATTGCCTCCTCCTTCCCTGTCCTGCGCAAGTATGGACTGTTCGCAGGCCCGTTGGCGGCACATCAGCGCAGAATAAACCCATCGCGCAGTGGGTCAGTTGGGTCAATCAAGAATTCGTGGCGGCCAGTAATATGAGCCGTGCCCTCTACTTCTGGGATAATGGCCGGATAGGGGCCAAAGGTCGTCGTTTCCACGATGCGCCCCGTGAAACGGCTGCCGATAATGCTCTCGACGACGATGGGTTGGTCGAGGCCAATCTCGCCCCGCGCGTAGCGGATGGCCAGGCGGCCACTGACACCTGTACCGGTCGGACAGCGATCCACCTCGCCTTCGGCAAAGATACAGACGTTGCGGCTATGTGCCCCTTCCTCTAGCGGCGGCCCGATAAAGATGGTGCCGTAGAGAAAACTCAGGTCCTCTTCAAAGGGATGGGGGATGGACCGGCTGGCCATGACCGCCCGCTTGATGGCGATGCCCTTTTCGATGAGAGAGCGGAAATGCTCCGGCGTACAGGTCAGGCCGACCTCTTCAGCCTGCACATAGGCGTAAAACGCTCCGCCAAAGGCGATGTCGTAGCGTACCTGGCCCAGGCCCGGCACGTCAACGGTTTTGTCCAGGGCCAGAACAAAGGAAGGCACGTTGTGAAAGTAGACACTCTGCACCCGTCCCTCCGCCACCCTGGCGTGAGCAGTGACCAGCCCGGCCGGGGTATCAATTTTGACCGTGGTTTCGGGAGCGGTCATGGGCAGCATGCCGGTCTCCAGCGCTACTTTGGCAATACCGATGATGCCGTGGCCGCACATGGTGCTGTAGCCTTCGTTGTGCATAAAGAGGATACCGATGTCCGCCTCTGGGCTGACGGGTGGGGTGACGATACAACCGTACATGTCGGCATGGCCGCGAGGCTCCCACATCAGCGCCGTCCGCAGGTGATCCAGGTTTTCCTTTGCATAGCGGCGACAGGCCAGGATGGTGTCGCCCGGCAAGTCAGGATAGCCACCGGTGATGACCCGAAAGGGCTCGCCGGCAGTGTGGGCATCAATGGTGGTGATTTTGAGCCACTCCTCAGGAGGTGTCCAGCTTTTCATCTTATTCCCTTCCTCTCTATCTATTGATATAACGTCACCCTGCCAGCCCGCCACCGTCCACCACCAGGGTTGTGCCGGTAACAAAGGACGAAGCATCGCTGGCAAGATATAGCGCCGCCTGGGCGATCTCCTCTGGCCTTCCGATGCGCCGCAACGGACGCTGTGCCGCCCCTTCCAGAAAGCGTTCGTCCGGTTCGCCAAGCTGCTGTGCCTCATTGCGCAGCATGGGCGTGTCCGTGTCGCCGGGGCAGATGCAGTTGACGCGGATGTTTTGCTCGCCGTGATCGAGCGCCATGGCCTTGGTCAGCAGCACCACCGCCCCTTTCGAGGCACAGTACGCTGCCGCCTTGCGCCCACCGACCAGCCCCCAACCCGATGCAGTATTGATGATCACCCCGCCGCCCGCTTGGGCCATGACGGGAATGGCGTACTTGGACAGCAAAAAGACCGACTTGACGTTGACCGCCATCACCCGATCCCACTCCTCCTCGCTGGTCTCCAACACAGAGGCCCGCCGGATGAGGCCAGCATTGTTAAAGAGGATGTCGAGACCACCCAACTCGTCCACGGTGCGCTGCACGGCGCGTTGGCAGTCGGCTGCCTGGCTCACGTCGCAATGCACGAAAATGGCCTGCCCGCCGTTGTCAACAATCTCCCGCACGACGGCCTGCCCCTTGTCCTCATCGAGGTCCACCACCGACACCGCCGCGCCTTCACGGGCGAACAGCAAGGCCGTCGCCCACCCAATGCCCGACGCCCCGCCAGTGATGAGAGCATACTTTCCCGTTAAGCTGCCCATGATTTCCTCCGTATTACAAATCCAAACACGATGGGCAACGTTATGTGAGTTGGAAACACGATTTCCTCGCCGCGTCTCTCTGCCAACTGTAACGCTTCCCTTATCCGTGCCATCCCATTCACGAATGCGTCCTCTGTCAGAAGCGACAACTGAGATGTACCGTTTTTCTGAAGAACTGGATCACTCAAGACTTCGCGCCCAATGAAGTCATGCTCTATGCGTGCGGCTATACGGCGCTCACATCCCACAAAACCCGCTTCTTTCATCCAGTGTAAAATCATATCTCTAGAGGGATATCTGGCCAGATCAGTTTCATAAGTTCCGGGGAAGTAGTCGTATAGGTACCACCGATCCTGTTCAGTCTGTGGATCCATCCCTATGGTGGCAAGCACCCCGCCTGTCCGAAGAACGCGCCGCGCTTCATAAACGAAGGCCAGTGGATCATCGAAATGATGAAGTGCGTGGACACAGAATACGAAATCAAACACACCTTCACGGAAGGGCAACTGTGTCGCTGTACCACGTACGAGTCTTAAAGATTCATCTCTTTGTTTGGCTTTGTCGAGCATTCCGGCGGAGTAGTCTAGGCCGCAACGGATTTCATAGTTTTGCATCAACGTCAACCAATGCCCGGTTCCACAGCCCACTTCCAGCACGCGGTGGGCTTCGACTTTGCACGCTAACTCCCGCAGAGACTCTGCGATGCCGACAGGACTCCCAGACCTGTACCGCTGATCATAGATGGCCGAGACTTCATTGTATTTGACACGTTTCATCATCACAACCCGCAATTGTTGTTCCGTCTAACATGATACTCTGTAGACAATTTGCTCATTGTACCCGGTGACAACCCTGATATGACCGCTGAGCATCTCATCTACTTCCCGATCACCGGTATCAACCCAAAGGGGCTGTCCGCGCAGCGAATGGATCTTTCCGGTAGTGCTCACGACGATGACGTTTTCTTTGCCCACTTTCTTGATAACTTTTGGACTGATCTGCTGATTCCCTCGGCCAAAAATGTAGCCCTGGCCGCCGATGGGGGTGACGATGATCTTGGCTTGGCGTCCTTCCAGAAGCTCCAATAGTTGAGACTCGTTCACATCGGCGGCAACCAGTTCTCCTTCAGCGACGACGTCCACGCCGATCAACGTCTTATCCAATCCCAACCTGGAGGTGATCGCCCTGGTCGTGGTCCCAGGCCCGATGACGTAAAGCCAGCCGTCCTCCATGTTACATATGACGTCATAAGCAATCGCTTGCTGGGAGGCCTGTTCTCTAGGGCTACTAGGCGTCTTCGGGCTCTGAACCAGCCTTCTCTCGAACGGAATCTTGAGGTATCCGTACAGTTTGGCCGAAACGATGCCCTGCCGAAAGGCTTCCTCATCTATATCCATGACCTCGGCTTCTCGCAAGTTGGATACTTCTCCCTGCAGATAGGACACAGCCAGGTCTCCCGCGCTGATCGGGTTTGCCCCAAAGACCGCCGAGTGGATCTTGACACCCGCCGGGATGCCCAGTGCCGGGTGCTCTTCTCCGATGGCATTGTAGATGTCCCGGGCAGTGCCATCTCCGCCGGCAAAAAGTAAAAGATGCACGTTCAGCCGCAGCATTTCCTGGGCTGCATTCCGGGTGTCTTCCGGGGTCGTTTCACCCTGTTTGATTGAGCCAATGACCGTGGGCTCAAAACCACATTCTCTGGCCGCGTCTTCTCCCATTTCACCGGGATAGGTGATGAGTTCAAGATCGTCTAGCAGACTTGGTCTTTCCAAAGCCTGGACGGCCCGGTTTCGCGACTCGGGCACAGCGCCCAACTCTAGCGCCTTCTTTTGTACCTCCGATCCATCGCTTCCTTTAAGCCCGACTCTCCCGCCTATCCCTGCAACCGGATTGACGATCAAGCCTAATCTCTTTGGAAGACCTGACAGGTTTGTGCCAAAACCCGTCAGGTCTGGCTCTCTAGCTTTCCTCTCCACGCACCTTCCTCAGATAGGCCCGCCAGGTCATCGCCCACTGCGATGGATCGTCCATGGGAGAGTGGTCAATGGTGTGAATGGTACTGTTGTGCGGAGCAGCCTTGACCAACTCGGGGTTCGTACGCGCCTCGTCGGCCACATGAGCCATGATGGCCACGTATTCGTCGAGTTCGTCCTTGGAAAACGATTCGGTTGGTTCCAGGGTGCACGGTTCTGGAACGATGAACGGATGGTGGCTGGTCCAATAATGCACGCCAAAGTCCGCCGCGCGAAGTCCGATTTCCTCGGAATGAACGCCCGTCTCTCTGGTCAATTCTTCCCAGCTATAACGGACCTGTTCAATTCGGCGCTTGCTCTCGGCATACGGCGCGCCCACTCCGGGGATTTCCAGCATCTTTTTGAGCAGATAGTTGTTGTTGAGTACGGCGATCTCGGCGACCTCCCGCAAGCCCTCTGCGCCGAGGCTCATCACCCAGGCATACGCTCTCAGGACGACGGGGGCGTATCCATAGAACGGCCGTAACTTTCCAACGCTATCAGGCCTGTCATAGTCCAGGTAGTACTTTTCGCCATCGAACTCGATCACAGGCACCGGCAGGAACCTGGCCAGTTCTTCGGTCACGCCGCTGGCACCGCCCCCTGGCCCACCACAGCCGTGAGGCGATGAGAAGGTCTTGTGCAAATTAAAGTGGCAAAGGTCAAAGCCAGCGTCCCTGGCCCTGGTGATCCCCAGGATGCCGTTGGCGTTGGCCTGGTCGTAGGAGCAAAGCCCCCCTGCGTCGTGGACGACCTTCACAAACTTCTCGATCTTGGGGTTAAAGATGCCCGTGTCTTCCGGGTTGGTGATCATCAGCCCGGCGATTCGCTCTGAAACGGCCGCTTTCAACGCATCCAGATCGGGATAGCCGTCCTCGTCGGGGTACAGGGTGATGACCTTGAAACCGGCTGTCTGGGCACAGGCAGCATCGGAAGGATGGGAAAAGATGGTGGTGATGACCTCATCGCGCTGATCCGCCTCACCACGAGACTCGTGGTAGGCGCGGATGATCGAGGCGTTGGTGTAGATCGCTGCCGACCCGGCAGCGGGTTGCAGCGAAAACCGGTCCATCCCCGAGATTTCTTTGAGGATCTGCTCGAAGCGGTACATGATCTCCAGGATGCCCTGAACCGTTTCCTCATCCTGCAAGGGGTGCAACTCCGCCAGTTTGGGATGGCTAGCCAGTTGGTCGTTGATCTTGGGGCTGTACTTCATGGTGCAGGTGCCTTGCCCAATCTCGATGTTTAGCTCGGCCCCCAGGTTTTCTTGTGAGAGCCTCACATAGTGCCTGAGCACCTGGGGCTGAGACAGTTCGGGCAGCTTGGGAGGCTGCTTCCTGCGCATGGTTTCGGGCAGGGTCGCTAGGACATCCCCGACCCCACTCTTGATTCCGTCTTCCACCTCGGGGACGAGGATGCCCCGTTGACCTTCACGGCTCAGTTCAAAGATGATGGGTTCATCCCACCTGGCCTGGTGAAATCGTCTCAGGTTGAGTTTCCCATCTGTAAACCTGTGCTTGCTGATGTCTTGTTGAGCCATTTTACTCAACGACCTCCTTCAATGCGTTCACCAGCCGGTCAATGTCATCCTTGGTGTGAACCTCAGTCACACAATAGAGAGCGCTGTTGCCCAGTTCCGGGAATTCTTTTGTCAGGTCTTTTCCGCCGAAGATTCCCCGCGCCAACAGCGCCTTGTTAATCTCTGGAACGGTCTTGCCTGTGCCATCGAAGTTGACGACAAACTCCTTGAAGTGAGGCGACTGGAAAACAGGGGCCTTGACGCCCTCAATCTTGTCTATCTCCAGCATCGTGTAATGCGATCTGGCCATGATGCCTTCCCCGATTTCCACCATGCCTTGTGGCCCCATCAGCGCCAGGTAGATACCGGCCGTGATGCCCCACAAAGCGGCGGCCGTGCCGACCCACTCCTTGCCCTCCTCCCGGACGGCAAAAGAGGTCCTTTCATAGGCCACGTCGCCGAACCCATATTCTCCTGGTACAGATGTCGGAGCGATGCCAAACAGCCGGGAAGGATATTCCATGACGTACTCTTCTTCATCACGGGTCGCGATGAACCCGGCCTGGCCGCCGCCAAATTGCATGTGCATCCCCAGCGGCTGGATGTCGCCACAGACAATGTCCACACCATAGTCAGCCGGCGGCGTCAGGACACCCAACGAGATCGGATCGACCCCGACCACACAGACTGCCCCGTAATCGTAGGCAATCTGGGAGATCTCTTCCCCATGCGTCTCGATAAAACCGAGGTAAGAGGGGTTCTCAAAGTAGACGGCAGCCGTCTTGGAAGAAATCTCCGCCTTGAGGGCATCGAGGTCCATCTGTCCTGTCTCAGAATCATAACCTATCAGTTTGATCTCGATACTGGGCTTGCAGTAGTCCCTGATTCTGGAGAGCAGATCAGCGCTGATGGTTTTAGCTATCAACACCTCACGCTGACCTGTGATCCGCGTTGCCATGCGGAGCGCCGTGGCGGCGGCCTGGAAGCCGTCATACGTCGGCACGTTGACGACATCCATATTCAAGAGCTCGCCCATCATGCTGGTGTACTCAAAAAGCGCCTGGAACCGGCCGTGATCGTCGTAGGGTTCACCTGCGTAAGCCGTCAAGAACTCGCCTCGCCGGTTCACTTCGTCACACACAGCCGGGACGTGATGTTGCCAGCACCCGGCTCCCAAAAAGCTAAGGTACTCCCCGGCAGTCTTGTTTTTTGCCAGAATGCCTTCGACGTGCCTTTTCAAGGCATATTCGGACAAGAAGGGTTTGGGCAAGTTCATGCTTTCCTTGAGCCTGAGTTTCTCTGGGACATCCTCATAAAAATCATCCGTGCTCTCTGCGCCAACCTCTTTGAGCATCTGCCCCTTGACTGCGGGCACAGAATTGGGGATATAGGGATAAACAGTCGGTTGTTCTTCGTTCATGCTCTGTTCCTCCATCATTCATTGGTCATTCACTCCATGACGCTCAGCGTACTCCCGAAAGCGGGCGATCAATTCTTTGGCCCGTTCTTCGGCCGCGTCAGGCGCGAGTCAGTCACAGTCGTAGCCCAGTTCGACGCGCAGCACATCTGCCGCTGCAGGGCAAAAGACGACGGTGCCATCGGCCTCGATGCGCTCGATGCTGTCAAAGCGATGCGAACGTCGTTGATGGGCAATGGCTTCTGCTAACCAGATACATTCTACCACAGGTCAGTAATAGCAGCAAAGGCCAGGCTTTCTCACCAACGCCCAGCTCGCCTACCAGGAGGATCTTTTAATAACCGCTCAGCCTCATTCTGTGAGCGCCGGTTGAGCGGCATCCTGAGCCCGTCGAAGGATGGCATCGTAGCGCCAGCGGAGAATCGCAACACTGGCTCCAAGTTGACAGCCGTAGCGAAATGTGCTATAATGCTGATTGGCCTAATATATTAGATCAATAAGCCATCTATGGAGTTTAGCAGATGCGGGTCATAATCGAGCTCAATAACCACCTGCCGGTCCATGCCCAACTCAAAGAACAGATCAAGTTCCTGATCCTCAGTGGGGAGATGGCGCCCGGGACCCGGTTGCCGACCACCCGCCAGTTGGCCGGTTTCCTCCGCATCAATCGCAACACAGTTCTCAAGGCTTATCAGGAATTGGTGCAGGAGGGCCTGATTAAGTGCCAGCGGGGCCGGGGGTGCGTGGTGGTGGAGCGGCCCATGGCTGTCGCCCAACCCGTCTCCGCCCGTCTGCTGGCGATCATTGACCATGCCATCGAGCAGGCCGGCGAACTCGGAGTTGACCCCGACGACTTTGCTGCCTTTGCCTACGCCCGCGCCAAGCAGCGTCGGGATGTCCGGGTGAAGCGCCGCCTTGTGTTTGTGGAATGTGAAGCGCGCATCGCCGCCTCCATGGCCCAGGTCATCCAGGAAAGGCTGGGCGTAGAGGTGAAACCGCTCGCCCTGGAGGACTTGCGGCAGCCCACGGTCGAGGTTGAAGAACAGCTTCGCCAGGCCCATGTGGTGGCTACAACCTTCTTTCACATCCAGGAGGCCAGGCGGCTGTTGGCCAAAGCGAAGAAAGAGGTGGTTGGCCTGGGGTTGAAGCCACACCTGGAGAAGCTGGTACAGATCGCCGGGATTCCCCAGGGCACGCCTGCTGCCCTGGTGTGTGTCAGTGAGCGCAGCGCCCTGAACATGAAGCGATCTCTGGAGAACGCCGGCATCAAAGGTCTGGATGCCTCTATCTGTGGCGTAGACGACCGGCCGAAACTGGCCGAGATGCTATCGGGGCGCCCCATGATCATCGCTTCCGACCTCGTCGCCGATGAGGTGCGGCCCTTGCTGCAGCCGGGCCAGGAGCTGATCGTATTAGACTACCTGGCGCTGGACGAAGGGGGGATCAGCCTGTTGAGGTCCATAGTGGCTGAGGAGCCACAGGCAGTGTAAGCAGGCTCCAGAGAGAGTTATTCGGGCTACTGGGGCCGAATGGGGCTGGCAAGACGATCACCGTCAAAATGCTGACCACTCTGCTCACTACCGTCAGCACCTCGGGGCTGGGATCGCTGATGGGCTGCCTGAGCCTGATCACCCGGAACATGATGTTTGTCAACAACACCGTCTACTTCCTGCTGCTGGTCTTCTGTGGGGCCAATGTGCCGTTGATGGTGTTGCCTGGCTGGATGCGGGCCGTGTCCCAGTTCCTGCCGCTGACGCGGGGCATTG
>Ga0315308_1000719_pt1 | contig 18814 bp, 14 predicted proteins | sample TDP3_MG_FD_203078 | JGI IMG/M metagenome (GOLD analysis project Ga0315308, IMG submission 203078) | Freshwater sediment microbial communities from Lake Towuti, South Sulawesi, Indonesia - TDP3 | ecosystem: Environmental > Aquatic > Freshwater > Lake > Sediment | place: Indonesia: South Sulawesi... | reverse complement strand
TATCATGGAGATGAAAGCCAGAGATGCCTCTGTAATCGCGGTTATAGAGGAAGGCGACGAAGAGATTAAGAAGCTGGTTGACGATTTTGTTGAGGTTCCTAAGGGCATTCCTGAGGTTCTATCGCCTATACCCTTTGTCATTCCGTTACAGCTTCTGGCGTATTACATGGCTGTCGAGAGGGGCCATAACCCAGACATGCCTAGGAACCTAGCGAAATCTGTCACCGTAAAATAACCCGTTTCTTATTCTACCTCTTTCTTTAAAATGCAAATACGTTAAAAGCTTCCTTCACGATTATTCATTTGGTGCCATAATTTGGAGAGAAAGGACTGGGAAAGACTCATTGAAAGTCTAATAAGGGAGGGTATTCTCCGCTCGCCAAGAGTAATTAAAGCCATGCGTTCCGTGCCTCGAGCAAAATTCCTTCCAGAAAACGTGCAGTCTTATAATGCTGTGGATACACCGCTTCCAATTGGTTTTGGGCAGACGGTTTCGGCGCCACATAGCCCTGCTTTGATGCTAGGCTAGGCGAAACATGGTTTCAATAATGAATGAAGCCCTACAATTGGAAGTTGGCCACAAAGTGCTGGAGGTTGGGGCGGGTTCAGGATGGCAAGCCGCCACAATAGCCGAGATAGTTGCACCCAGCGACGCGCCGAGAAGCGAATGGGGACACATATACACCGTAGAAATCATTCAAGGTCTGGCTGAATTTGCAAGAAAAAACATTATGAACGCTGGATATGGCGACCGTGTAACAATAATTTGTGCGGACGGCTCCATAGGTTATTCTGAAAAAGCTTCCTACGACAGAATTCTCGTAACAGCCGCCGCACCAGATGTTCCAAAACCATTAATCGAACAGTTAAAACCTAATGGAATTATGTTAATCCCAGTTGGAAGTATTTCTCTATTTCAAAGCCTCATAAAAATCACGAAAGGGGTTGATGGAAAAATTAGGGAGGAAAACCTCGGCGGAGTCGCCTTTGTTCCTCTAACTGGGCGTTACGGTCACAGATATTAAACCATTTGCCTTTTAGTTTAAGAGTACAAGTCTACGGCCATTTGGTTGGCAACTCGTCTACCGACAGTGCAATTTGATTCATCTCTATGAATATCACACTTTTTAAAGACTTTGTACTATCAACGAGGTTTCAAATTAAAGATTTCCATGTGAAAGCGTTACTTTGCCCGTGTGAATGTCATCCGAACCATTTTTCAAGCGTTGTTTTTCCTTTTAGTTTCTCAGCGCCCTTTTGCATTTTCTCTATGGCTTTTCGAACACGGTCTTCCGAGAAGTCTCTTTGTCTGCAAATGAAGTTTACAACGCCTTCCACGTCGGTTTCTCTCCATTCTATTTTGTAATTGTCCGTTACCTTTGGATGCGAGAATATCTCCCTAATTCTTTGCGGTTCAACTGGAAACTCCGCATTTTTCAAGTGTGGTAAAGCGTTTTCTAGGTTTCCGAGCTCCTTTATCATTTTTAAGGCTGTTTTCGGTCCTAAACCCTTTATGCCTTCGGGGTTGAAGTCTGTTCCTATCAGTATGCCTATGTCAACCAGCTGTTCATAGGTTATTCCCCACTCTTTCAGAACTTGTTCCAGCTCCACCACTTCAGGAATAACTTCAATGTAGACGTTCTTGCTCGGAAGTTTTCTCCTTCCGGATATTGTTACATTTCTCACAAGTCTTGGAGCACCGAAAAGTAAGCTATCATAGTCTTGACTTGCGCAGTAGTCTGCATGTCCGCGTTTAACTACGTGTGCTGCTTGGGCTTCTCCCTCGCTTGGCGCTTGAACCCATGGAATCCCCATCAAATCTAATAGTCGTTTACTGTCTTCAGCCATGTAGTCCTTTAGGCGTGACGTTGCTTGCGCATACATGCGTGCCTCTTCAACTTTTCCTTCCTTCAACGCTTTTTCATACCTTACAAGCGCTTCTTCTTTGGCTCTCATGCGTCTCTTGATTTCAACTTCCTTAAGCGCGGGCGGAACCCCGTCAAAAACATAGATTGGCTTAATGCCAATTTCCACAAGGTTGCTTGTTCTGTAAAGGAGACCGCTTAAATGGCTTGTTATTTTTCCAGTGCTATCTTTTAGCGGGGTGCCGTCTGGCTGCCGAATTATGGCTAAAAACTGGTATAAAGCATTGTAAGCGTCTATGGCTATAGCTTTTCCACTTAAATCCTCAAGCCTAACAGTTATTTTCGGAACAAGGTCGCGGAGGTTTACTCCCAAAACAACCCCTTGAGATATAGGCATGGAACTGCCATAATAAACTTGCGAAAACGGAACATAGAGGATATAAGGAAGTCTTGCAATTACAGAGCAAGCGCCCGGGGAATCATAATGGTTGAAAAGACAGCAACGTTGACTTTGGTTACGTGTACAAGTTGTGGTAAACCAATTCCGCCAGGAGCGGAAGCCACAAAATTTCTCTGTCCCAACTGTGGCGAAATTCTGATGAGACGTTGCGGAAAGTGTAGAAAGTTTGGGCGACAATTTAAATGTCCAAAATGCGGCTTTATCGGACCTTAGAATGAGTGGATGTGTTAAAATGGGTAGTGTTGTAATATCGTACAAAATATTTCCAACAGACATAACAGTCGACTTTAACGATTTGAAAAAGAAAATTGAAGAATGCTTACCCGAGTTTGTATCCATTTATGGATATGGGGAAGAACCGATAGCTTTCGGCTTAAAGGTTTTAATAGCCCACATTAAATTTCCAGAAGACAAAACCGGCTTGCTTGAAGAGCTTGAAAAGAAATTGGAGGGGATAAGCGAAATAAGCCAGGTGCAAACGGTTATGGTGCGTAGAACAAGCAGATAACCTTAAACGACTGTTTTAAACATTTATATAGGAATAAAACTTTGTTTCGAAATGTATTATGCGATAATTGTGGAAGGGTTCTATTTGAGTGAAGCGCAATTACGTGTTGGCGACGCAAGGCAAAGGGATGTCGGAAGAGGCATAGCTCGCATAGACCAAAGAACAATGGAGAAACTAGGTATATCAGCGGGCGATGTTATAGAAATAGTTGGCAAAAGGGCAACTTCAGCCATAGCTTGGCCAGCCTACAGCGAAGATCAAAACCGAGACATGATACGAATAGACGGTTTCACACGTAAAAATGCGGGAGTAGCCATAAACGAATACGTCATTGTGAGACCAACCAAAGTTAAAAATGCCTTAAGCATAACCCTGTCACCAGTGGACATACGACTAAACGTTGACGAAGACTTCACAAACTTTGTGAAAAACCGTCTAATGGAAAGAACTCTCGTTGAAGGCGACACAACTCTGGTTATGATGCTTGGACACGCCATCCCCTTTACAGTGACAAAAATACGTCCACATGGCATAGTAAAAGTCACTGCGGAAACAAGACTAACAATTTTGAATGAACCCACTCCAGAAGGGAAAGGACTGCCACGAACAACATACGAAGATATTGGAGGACTACACGAGGAAATTCAAAGAGTAAGGGAAATGGTTGAGCTTCCATTAAGGCATCCAGAACTATTCCAAAGACTTGGAATAGACCCTCCGAAGGGGGTGCTGCTTCATGGACCACCAGGCTGTGGCAAAACCCTATTGGCTAGGGCCGTGGCAAATGAGTCGGAAGCAAATTTCTTCTCAATAAACGGACCCGAAATAATGAGCAAGTTTTATGGAGAATCAGAGGCTAGACTTAGGGAAATCTTTCAGCAAGCCCAACAGAACGCCCCAAGCATAATATTCATTGACGAACTGGATGCAATAGCCCCCAAACGGGAAGAAGTCACAGGTGAGGTTGAAAGACGAGTAGTTGCCCAACTTCTCGCCTTAATGGACGGTTTATCCAGCAGAGGAAACGTCATAGTAATAGGCGCCACCAACAGACCTAGCGCCCTTGACCCAGCCCTACGCAGACCCGGCAGATTTGACAGAGAGATTGAAATAGGCGTTCCAGACAAGCAAGGAAGATACGAAATCCTACAAATTCATACTCGTGGAATGCCACTAGCAGAAGATGTTGACCTTAAGAAACTTTTTGAAATGACTCACGGGTACACGGGCGCTGACCTGGCGGCCTTATGCAGAGAAACAGCCATGAAAGCCCTACGCAGATATTTGCCACAAATAAATCTTGAGGAAGAACGCATACCGCCAAGCGTGTTGGAGAAAATGGAAGTTAAGATGGAGGACTTTATGAACGCTTACAAGGAAGTAACGCCTACAGCCATGCGAGAAGTGTACATAGAAGTGCCCACAGTCCACTGGGGCGACATAGGCGGGCTCGACGAAGTCAAACAGGAGCTTAAAGAGGCGGTAGAATGGCCCCTGAAAAATCCAGAAATGTTCAAGAGGCTCGGCATAAAACCGCCGAAGGGTATACTTCTTTACGGGCCTCCAGGCTGTGGTAAAACTCTTTTGGCTAGGGCTGTTGCAACCGAAAGCGAAGCCAACTTCATAACAATTAAGGGTCCGGAAGTCTTCTCAAAATGGGTTGGCGAATCCGAAAAAGCCATAAGAGAAGTTTTCAGAAAAGCCAGAATGGCAGCTCCTTCGGTTATATTCTTTGACGAGATGGACTCGCTTGTGCCTCGCAGAGGCTTAGGTTTTGCAGACAGCGGAGTGACAGAACGTGTTATCAGCCAGCTTTTAACTGAAATGGACGGAATTGTAACCTTGGAAGATATAGTTGTTATGGCAGCCACAAACAGACCTGACATTGTAGACCCAGCGGTGTACCGCCCTGGAAGATTTGATAGGTTGATATATGTGCCGGAACCCGATGAAAAGAGTAGACTTCAAATATTCAAAATATACACAAAGAACATGCCGTTAGCGAAAGATGTGGACCTAGCACAATTAGCCGCTATAACTAAGAATTGTTCAGGTGCGGACATAGAAGCCATTTGCAGAGAAGCGGCCATGCACGCCCTAAGAAGGGATGTTGAGGCTAAAGAAGTCACGATGATGAATTTCCAAGAAGCAATGAAAAAGATTGGTCCGTCAATGACGCCGGACATGGAAAAATGGTACAAGAGCTTTATGCAGCAGGTTCGGCAAGTGCAAAAACCTGCAACACCAGTTGCTTAGGAGCATAGGCCATTGCCAATTAAAACTTGGAAAACTCGTCCAGCCTATTATGTTTTATTGGAAATTTTGAAAAGAAAAGGCGCCATGACGGATGCGGAACTTTTTGAAGTGTTAAATGAAGAGTTTAAGGATCTAGGCTTTAAGGACTTTAACGAGTTGTTGATGCGATTAGAAATTCGTGGAAGGATCCGCACAACTTCTATGGTTCGCGGAAAAAGACGGATTGAGCTTGTAACATAAGTAATCAGCCAGCAAAAGCAATTAGTGTGCAGTGCATGAAAACCATTCTAGGCGTAATAGTAGTTGGAGGCGGACCTTGCGGCTCCTTCACGGCTCTGAACCTCACAAAACACGGCGTCAGCGTAATGGTCTTTGAGGAACATGGCGAAATTGGTGTTCCATCCCATTGCGCTGGACACCTAAGCATTAAAGGTCTAAAAGATTTAGGATTGTATCCGCTTCCTACAGAAATCGTTGAAAACACTTTTTACGGGGCAATCTTTCACTCGCCAAAAGGCAGGGAATTATCTGTTCGTTTTTCCTCGCCAGTAACATGCGTTGTTAATCGGGTTCTTTTTGATAAATACATTGCAGAAATGGCAAAAGACGCTGGGGTGCAATATCATCTAAATTCACGAGTTGAATCACTAATTGTTGAAGATGGTTTCGTAAAAGGAGTAGGCGTCAAGCAAAATGGGAAAACCAAGGAAAAGTTTTTCGCTAAAATTGTTGTGGATGCCGAGGGAATATCTTCAAGAATTTTGAGACTGGCCGGCTTACCTGCACTTAACCGTCATATGCTTGTTAATGCTGTGCAGGCGGAAGTTGAAAATGTTAAAGACATGGAACCAGACATGGTTGATGTCTTTCTTGGGAAGGATTATGCTCCAGGTTTTTATGCGTGGTTGATTCCGAAACTTGATGGAAAAGCAAAAGTTGGATTAGCCGCGAAAACTGGGAATCCAAAGGAGCTTCTGCAAAGGCTTATGCTCAAACATCCAGTAGCGTCAAAAAAATTACGCATGGCAAAAATCTTACAAACTGCGTTTCATCCCATAACGCTTGGGGGGCCAATTCCAAAAACTTATTCTAATGGGTTTTTGGCCGTTGGAGACGTTGCCTCGCAGGTGAAGCCCACAACAGGAGGCGGCGTAGTTCTTGGAATAACTTGTGCAAGGGTTGCAGCTAAAGTTGCTTATGAGGCATTACGTAAAAACAGTTTTTCCTCAGAATTTTTAAGCGCATATCAAAAGCGATGCAAAGAAATTTTGGATTTTGATGTAAATGTTATGCTTAGGGTGAGGAAAATGCTTGATGTCATGTCTGACGAGAAAGTCGACGACGCCATTAGTTTATGCACAAAATTCAACCTAGATAAAATCCTCCGCAACTTTAAAGACATAGATTTTCAAGGTCAATCCCTTCTGCGCCTTTTGCGGAGCCCCAGAATGTTGACGGCTCTTTTCTATTTCTTTTTCCTCTATCTGTCTGCGAATCCTTAAAATCACCGAAGAACAAACTGATAGAAACGGTTGAAAAGGGAAATGTCTGAGTTCCGTTACAAACAGGTTATTGTTTTTCGTTCTGATTTAAAGTTGAGTAAGGGTAAGATTGCGGCTCAGGCTGGACATGCAGCAGTTTCAGCGGCAGAAGAAGCCCGCAAACATCATCGAGAATGGTGGAAAGCTTGGATAGGAGAAGGCCAATGTAAAATAGCTGTTAAAGTTGAAAGCGAAATAGAACTTTTAGAGTTGGAAAAGAAGGCAAAGGAGCTGGCGCTGCCCTGCGCATTAATCATAGACAAAGGTCTTACAGAAGTTCCTCCTGGAACAGTAACATGCCTGGGAATTGGTCCTGCGCCCACTGAAAAGATAGACAAAATAACTGGTATGCTTCCCCTCATTTAGAAGGGCTTAGGCTTTGTTTGTTTCTAAATTGGAGAAGTTCATTGGCATAGAGGTTTATGCAACACGCTCCTTAGGCATTGGCGGAGTCATTCGGCAGTTTGTGGAGGATTTTGTTGTTGAGGAAGTGCTTGTTGATGGTTCTAAAGCGGAAATAAACCCATCTGAAGGCTATGTTAAACGTGGGGTGTTGGGTTCTTCCGTTGTTAAGGAACGTTATCTGCTGTGCGTTTTAGTTAAGCGAAATTGGGACACATTTTTAGCCCTTAAGGCTGTTGCTGAACAACTGGGCATAAGCCCAAAAGACATTCACATTGCGGGCATAAAAGATGCTAAAGCTGTTACCGCCCAGCACATTACAGTTGAAGGCGTATCAGCCGAAGAGATTCAAAAGGTTCAGCTGAAAGACATAAAAATTCGCCCAATAGGCTATTTCCGCAGCAAGCTTTCATCTTACTATCTTTTAGGAAACAATTTCCGCATAGCCACCAGAGCCATAAGCCACCCAAAATCCATAGTCAAAAAGCGAATAACAAAAACCATCGAGGAACTTGAGGCAATAGGTGGAGTTCCAAATTTTTTCGGTCACCAACGCTTCGGCACAACCCGTCCAATAACGCATCTGGTTGGAAAAGCCCTTATTAAAGGAAACTTCAGAAAGGCTGCAATGCTCTTTCTGGCTAAACCAAGCCCACATGAGCACCCAGAATCTAGACAAGCCCGGGAACAACTACGAGCAACACAAGACTTCAAACAAGCTTTGAAGAGCTTTCCAAAACAATTGCGTTATGAACGTTCAATGCTTAAGCACTTAGCTAAAAAACCAAATGATTTCATAGGCGCTTTTAAAAGACTGCCAACAAAACTGCAGGAACTTTTTCCACAAGCCTCTCAAGCTTACCTTTTTAACAAGTTTCTAAGCAGAAGAATTAAAAATGGGCTTCCGCTGAACAAAGCCGAAGTCGGAGACTATGTTGTAAATATTGAACTCTCTAGGCTGCCGATTATAGCAATGCATGAAATGGCAAGCCCTGAAACACTTGCAGAGATTAATAAGGCAATTCGATGCAGAAAGGCGCGGTTGGCAATTCCATTAGTGGGCTTTAAGCAGCATCTCTCTGAGGGCATCCAAGGAGAAATTGAAAAACAAATTCTAGAAGAAGAAAGTATTTTTCCAGAAAACTTCAAAATCAACGGTCTGCCAGAAATAAGTCTAAAAGGAGAGTTACGAACAGCCATAGCCCCACTGGAAAAATTCTCGCTAAATGAAATCGCAAAAGATTCCGTCAATCCATCAAAACATAAGGCAGAAGTAAGCTTCATGCTATATCGGGGCTCATACGCAACAACGGTCCTGAGGGAAATGATGAAGCCACGAAACCTAATAAAAGCTGGATTTTAATAGAAACAACTATGAGATAGGAAAAGAGAGAAAGCCACGTACTCTTCGCTTGAAGAGATAAAAGAAAATTCCTTGTGGTCCACTTCTCTGCTATTAGCGCGCGCGATAAGAGTTCAAGAAATCCTTAAATCGTGACAGCCCTTCCTTCAGAACTTCGGTTTTGCATCCATAACCAATTCTCAGAAATCCTTCCATTTCGAAGCAGGAACCAGGGACAAGTAAGGTTCCTTTATCTTGAAGAAGGCGCAGGCAAAGGTCTTCAGAGGGCATTTTGAGATGGTACTGGAGAAAAGCAACGCTTCCCGCTCTCGAAGGTATCCAGCTAATTAGTGGTTCTTCTTCGATCCAATCCGAGAGGATCTGGTGATTTGTGCGGATGATTCTCAGGTTACGTTTGTATATTCGATCTGCATTTTTCGCAGCAAGAGCCGCAAGGGCGTCGTCGATCATGCCATTGCTGAGCGTCGTGTATTCCCTGTGAAACTCGCACTCACCAATGACATGCTTATTTGCAGCTATCCATCCTAGGCGTAACCCCGTTAGCGAAAAAGCCTTGGAGAAGGATCCCGTCACTATGGCTCTGTCGCTGAGATCTACCGCGGAAGGAACGAAATCATTCGGTCTGACGTAAAGACCCCTATATGCCTCATCACAGAGAATATATGCACCCGCTTCTTCTGCAATGGCACAGATTTTCTTCAAAAGGTCGGTGTCAATGAGACTTCCCGTTGGATTGTGCGGGTTGTTTATGACTATGAGCTTGGTCTTCTCATCAATGAGCTCAGCCAACTCCTCGGTATTAGGCAACCATTGCTGCTCTAACCGCAGGGGGAGCAACTTGACCTTTGCACCAAAGGATTTGGCCACACTGTATAGTTGCTGATAGGCTGGGAAGACTGATATAACCGTGTCACCTGGCTCAACAATGCTGTAAAAGACAATGAAGTTAGCGCCGATTCCTCCGCCTGCAACAAGAATATTCTCAGGCGTCATATGTTTGTAGAGACTTGCAATTCCCTGACGAAGATCGGGAGACCCCTCGACGAAGCCATAAGTTAGCTGTTTCTCTTGAAAATCCTCGAAGAAATCCTCTTGTTTTACGACGGCTAGAAAATCACGCAATGTGAAAGGATCGACACAAGTTTCACCTAGATTAAGCTCTACGCCTTGTTCGTAAGTGTTTAGAAAATTTTCAACCAAAAATGGATCTACTTTCATTACACCACAGTCCTCTGCATTTATGGAACCGTTTCACTACACTTTTTCCTCTGGAATATATAATATTTTAGTGCGGGAGTAGCTTTCTATCCCTAAAGGATTCGCGGCAAGAGGAGAGAGCGTGAGAAAGTTGAAATGAGTTCTTGTTACTCAAGTGCTAAACAGTGGCTGGAAGACGACAATAGTTCTAACATAGAAAGTTAAAAATTAAAAGCCAAAAATTATATATCTACTTTAAAACACTCACTACCATGAACTCTCCAAAAATATTGTCACCGCAAGAATTCTATGGTTTTAAGATTGGCGAAGACGGAAAGTTAGCTCGTTGGGACAAGATCGTCGATTACTTTTGGCATCTCAGCAATAATTCCTCACGCGTCAAGGTTGTTGAGCTTGGAAAGTCGGCGATGGGAAATCCATTCATCCTCGTGATTTTATCGTCACCTAAGAACCTCAGCAATTCAGAAAGGCTTCGTGAGATAAGTTATCGCATTGCTCATCCAAGGGGGCTAAACGAAGAAGAGATTAACAATCTAATTGCTGAGGGAAAGACGGTAGTTTCGATGACCTTGAGTCTCCACGCCTCGGAGGTGGGTGGTACTCAGATGTCTTCTGAGCTTGCTTATGAACTTGCCACAAGAGATGACCCTGTCACCTTAAAGATACTCGAAAACACCGTGTTGCTGCTTCTTCCATGTGCCAACCCAGACGGTAACATCATGATAGTTGATTGGTACAACAAATATCTAGGAACAGAGTACGAAGGATGCTCATTTCCATATCTTTACAACAAGTATGTGGGACACGACAACAATAGAGATGCGTACGCCATCACTCAAGTTGAGTCGAAAATCATTGCACGTATCTTGTATAAGTGGTATCCGCAAGCGCAAATGGACTTTCATCAGATGGGCAGTTATGGAGCCCGCTTTACCATTCCACCACACACTGATCCAATCTGTGAATGTACGGATCCACTTGTCTGGGCAGAACAGCAACTTTATGGTGCCATGATTGAGGTTAAGCTTGAGGCAACTGGAAAAAGTGGCTACGAGACACAAAGTACCTATGACTGCTATAGTGCCTGTAGCTGGGATAGCTCCCTCTGTTTCCATAATGTTGTAGGCATGCTTACAGAGTCTGCCAGCATAAAGCTTGCGGCACCTATGTATGTTCATTCTCACCAACTTGATAGTTCCACTCAAGGCAGGTTGGGGTACAAGCCGCAGATGAGCTTTCCTCATCCATGGCTTGGTGGATGGTGGCGTCTTCGCGATATTATTGAACAACAAAAGATAGCTGCACTAGCCGTTCTCGAGGTTGCAGCGACTTTTCGAGAAGAGGTTCTGCGTAACATGTATTTGAAGGCGAAGCGACAAATGGGAATCGGCAACTCGGAGCCGCCATATGCTTTTATTATTTCACCTAAGCAGCACGACATGCTTGTGGTATATAAACTTCTTCAAACTCTCCAAGCCACAGACGTTGAAATTCATCTTGCTGCTGATGAATTTGAGATAGACGGTGCTATATATCCAAAGGGAACTTATGTTATTTTAACGTCCCAACCGTGCAGACCATGGATAATAAAACTGTTGAAGACCACTTTTTATCCTGAGACTCCATGGACACGGAAACCTGACGGCTCACCCGTTACCCCCTTCGACGTTGCAACCGATACAATTGCAGAGTTTATGGGTGTGAAGCTTGTTGAAGCTTCCAAACCTCTGAAAGGCAGTTTTGAACTGGTGGAGTCAATAGAGCTTCCAAAAGGTGGAGTTGAGGAAGAGTCTAAGTTTGGTTACATCTTGGATGGAAGGTTAAATGAGAGTTTCGCGGTAGTCTTAAGCCTACTTAAAAAGGGCATTGAAGTTTATCGTGTCCTTGAGCCTGTTGAAGACTTTCCAGTGGGTGCTTTTTACATTCCAGCTAAAGAAGGCCTCGTGAATGAATTGAAAGAAGAGACGGAGTGGCATCATGTTCTTTTGCGAGCTGCCAAATCCGCTGATTTCAAAAAGAAGCTTGTCAAGGAGCTTAGAGTCGGAGTTTATAAGCGGTATTGGGGCGGCAACCCGGATGAAGGATGGACAAGATGGCTTCTTGAACAGTATGGCTTTAAATACAATTCCATTATGGATGCTGACATTAAGAAGGGTGAGCTCATTAACAATTACGATGTCATAGTTCTGCCCAGCGACCATAAGAGCCTTGTTCTCGGCGAAGGTATAGAAGAATATTATAGAAAGACTTCGCCGAAATACGTCCTTCCAAAGTTTCCACCTGAATACCAGAGCGGCATAGGCAAGGAGGGAGTAGAGAAAATCTGCAAGTTCATCGAGGCTGGCGGAACTCTTATAACGTTTGGCCAAGCTTCAAACTTTGCAATAGATGAGTTGAAGCTGCCAATAAAGAATGTCGTTCAAGATCTTGATCCAAAGGAATTTCTATGTCCAGGCTCAACTCTTAGAGTGAACATTGACACAGAACATTCGCTAACATATGGCGTGGCAAACGACTGCCTAGTATTATTCCGGTGGAACTGCCCAGCCTTTGAAATCCTGCGTAGTGCAGAGGAGGAAGACTATCATGTTGTTGTTAGCTATCCTGAAGAACGTATTCTTCAAAGTGGATGGCTTATAGGTGAGAAGTATCTAAGCAAGAAAGCTGCACTCATTGAAGCCAAATTCGGCAAGGGACGCATCATTCTCTTCGGTTTCTCACCTCAATTTCGAGGGGAAACTGAAGCAACGTTCAAATTATTATTCAACTGCCTTTTAGGCTAACTCTCCATCTTTTATTTTGCTTCTTCATAAGCATGGGCTTCTTTTCGTCTGGAATCCTAATTCCGTAATGTTCATCCTTCAATTATAAAAACTCTCAATTAAAAGGAGGGTTGCGTGATGACTTATGATATTATATTGAAAGGCGGGCTAATGGTAAATGTACTGGGGCTCACATATGAATGAGAAGCGGACATGTTTTGAAAAGAAGCTAGCATCCTTTCTTCTTTTGAGGGCAGTAAACTGGCTCTTCCAAAATTGGTAGTTCAAGATAAGAGGAATAATCCCGAGTATGGTAGATTTTCTGCCTTGCCACGATGCTTTCGGTATCAGTCCCAATGTCTTTACCAGTGTTCTGGTTTTTAAGAAAGCGTGGAAATGCGCTACTTGATATCTCAAGCCTTATTCTATGTCCCTTTTTGAACTGGTTAGCTGTATTACTCACGTCAATATTGTACTCATAGATAACTCCAGGCTCTATTAGAGTTGGCTTTCTAAAAGAGCTTCGATATCTCGTCCTAACAATACCTATTGTGAGGTATATTGCCATATCATTTGGATAAACGTCTACAAGTTTAGCCACGAAGTCTGTATCAACCGCTGAGGAAGAAGCAAATATTTTAGCACGTATCGGCCCAACAACGTTCACGTTTTTTTTGAGAGGAGAAGTCGTATACATCAAGACATCATCTCTGCGTTCAACACTCCTCTGATCGAGAATTATATTTTCAATTTCACCTATAGGGAAGGGAACTGGATTTTCGGGGTCATAGGTATATTGGTCAAAAGTTTCATCTTCCGAAGGTTCAGTGCTGAGTAATCCATCTCCATATAGGCTGTTTGCTCTTCCTCCACTATGGATGTAATAGCGGGTGAAAGAGACTCCTTCAGGCGGCCACTCTTGTGCTGTGCACCATTTGTTGGCACTCATCAAAAAGTATTTGACTAGTGGTTCATCCATGATTCCAGTGCCTTTCCCTTTAAGCCAGTAGTCAAACCAGCGGAGCATAACTTCTTTCAGATCTATGTTAGCTTCTTCTCCAAAATTCACCTCGCCAAAAGAAGTTACTATCTTGCAGTGTGGCCATGAACCGATTAGAAGTTTGTGGTGGGTTCCTGGTGGAAGGTTCTTTCCCTTTTTCCTGACTCCTAGAAAGTTTCTGATTGTTCCGTCAATGTCTGAACTTGAGTACCAACCACCAATGTTCAGTGATGCGGCTGCCACTTGATCATGCTTATTTTCATAGCTAAATCTTTCCCAGTATTCGTCATAGCATGGATGTTTGAAGTAATCTTTCCACCATGGAAAGTTAAATCCAAGATGGTCATCTAGATTGATTAGAGGAAGTTGTACAGTGATCTTTCTCCAGTCGATTTCTTTTCCGAGTTTGTTCCTTGAGGTGCGGCCTGCTGTATGTAGACACCATGGTAACCATCCTTCAACTACTCCTCCACGCATAAAGCCTCCATTAAAATAGGAGTCTGAGGTTGCATCCCTGGGGGCGATGCATTTTAGATGTTTGTTCCCTGAAATTGCGGCGGACCAGCATACGCAACCCGGATAGGAGCAGCCGAACATCCCGACATTTCCATTTGACCATTCTTGTGTTCCACACCATTCCACGGTGTCGTATCCATCGTCAAAATCGTAAATTTCAATGTAAAACTCGCCTTCAGAATCATATCTTCCACGGCAATCCTGAATGACTACAACGTATCCTCGTTCTACAAAATATTGAATGAATTCTTTCATTTCTTTGTTGCTTAAATCATGGTCGCATTTTCCATAATATGTGCGCATAAGAAGAACTGGGTACTTCCCTTCTTTGTCTGGAAGGTAAATGTCAGCCGAGAGCCGCACACCGTCTCTCATGGGTATCCAAACGTTATACTTTGCCTTTACTCCATAGATGGGTTTGGATAAATTCTCTCGCCATTTCATTTTATTTCTCCTCGGCATCAAAAAGCTGTTCACAAAATTTTTAAGCTTTTGTCATTATTTTCCAAAGTTCTCTTGAATAACTTGAAATGTCGATTTCCTCAGCTCTATGGCATGCTACTAAGTGGTTTTTTCCTAGATCGATGAGTTGCGGCTCTTCCTTTCTGCACTTTTCAGTGACGTATGTACACCTTGGATGGAACCTACACCCCAAGGGAGGATTAATTGGACTGGGTGGTTCACCACTTACAACAAAGCGTTTGACATCTTTGGCTTCTGGTCTTGGTATAGGCGCCGCCGACAATAATGCAGCAGTGTAGGGATGCATCGTATTGCTGAACAATTCATCGGTTTCGGCAACCTCAACTATCTTGCCCAAATACATAACAGCAACTCTATCGCTGACGTGTCTCACCATCACGAGATCATGAGTTATGAATAAATATGTTAAGTTAAGCTCCCTTTGAAGCTTAAGAAGGAGGTTTAATATCTGAGCTTGAACTGAAACATCTAAAGAAGAGGTGGGTTCGTCGTGGACCACCAAGTCAGGATTAAGTATTATTGCCCGTGCTACGGCTACTCTTTGCTGCTGTCCACCACTAAGCTCGTGGGGATACCTGTCTAAATGTTCTCTCCCAAGTCCAACCATCTCCAGAATCTTTATTATCCTTGTTATGATGTCTTCCTCATTCTTTATACCATGGAGAACTAGAGGCCTCTTCAACATTTCTTTGACTTTCATTCGAGGATTAAGCGATGACAATGGATCTTGAAAAACTATACTCATGCGTCTCCTAAACTTCATCATCTCTCTTTGAGACATCTCTGCGATGTTTTCAGAAGCAAAAAATATTCGTCCCGAGGTGGGCTCAATTAGCCTTAAAATCAACAGCCCCACAGTGGTCTTTCCAGATCCAGATTCTCCAACTAGCCCCAATGTCTCGCCTTTGTTCACATAAAAGCTGATACCGTCAACTGCCTTAACGTAGCTTGGTTTGCTAAAGAGGCCTTTCTTGATTGGGAAGTACTTCTTTAATTCTTCAACTTTAAGAAGAGGATTTTCCATGTTATAGCCTCCATTAAAGATGGCATGCTACTAGGTGGTTTTTTCCTAGATCGATGAGTTGCGGCTCTTCTTTTCTGCACTTTTCTGTGGCGTATCTACACCTTGGATGAAACCTACAGCCCAGAGGAGGATTAATTGGACTTGGGAGGGTTCCTGGAATGTAGTCTATTTCTGTTTTACGTTCGAACCCAACAGGGATGCATTTCAATAGCCCTTGTGTGTATGGATGTATAGGTTCCTTAAAAACATCTGTTACGGAACCGCTTTCAACAACTTTTCCAGAATACATTACTGCAACTTCATCTCCCGTTTCGGCCACCAAGCCGAAATTGTGGGTTATGAGCATCATGGACATACTGCGCTTTTTTTTGATGTCTAGTAGTAGGTCCATTATCTGAGCTTGCACTGTGACATCAAGCGCTGTTGTGGGTTCGTCTGCTATTAGCAATTTGGGTTCGCATGATATCATCATGGCTATCATGGACCTTTGCCTCATGCCTCCGCTTAACACGTGAGGGTAGCTTTTAGCCCGCAGCTCCGGGTCAGGTATCTTAACCTTCCCTATAAGTTCAACTGCTTGTTTCCAAGCATCATTACTTGATAAGCCAAAGTGGACAATAGGTGCTTCAGATATCTGATATCCTACATTGAACACTGGGTTAAGTGATTTCATAGGACTTTGAAAGATCATCGCTATTTCTTTTCCACGAATTTTCCTCATTTCGCTTTCTGGAAGCTTAAGTAAATCCGTTCCCTTGTAGAGTATGCTTCCATCTAATATTTTTCCAGGGTAGGAGATCAACCGCATTATAGATAGTGCGGTTACGCTTTTCCCACAGCCAGTTTCGCCAACAAGACAAAAAACCTCGTTTTTATTTATGGTGAGGCTAACCTCATCTACGGCCTTCAAAACTCCCTTGCTTAAGTAGAAGTAGGTTTTTAAATCTTTAACAACCAATAATGTAGCATCCAAGATAATCACCTAAATCCGGAGTTTTGGGTCCAGTAAATCTCTCAAGCCGTCGCCTAGCAAGTTGAAACCTAGCGCCGTGATTACGATAAATATTCCAGGAAAGGTTGCGATCCATGGGGCTATTACAAGTTGACTCGCGCCATCGGAGAGTATGGCTCCCCAATCTGGTGTTGGTGGTTGGGCACCAAACCCGAGGAAGCTCAACGCTGTAGTTGATAATATTGCAGCAGGCAGCGTTAACGTCGCTATCACCAGATTCGTGGATGTAACGTTGGGCAACAGATACCTGAGCATTATATTTAGGTCTGATTCGCCAATTGCTCTGGCAGCTAAAACGAATTCTCTGTTCACCAAGGACTGCACCTTGGCTCTAGTTACTCTAGTGAATGCAGGCCAACTTGTGAGCGCAATTGCTATGACAACTTGGGTTATCCCTGCGCCTAATATTGTTACAACGCCTAGAGCCAATACTACTGGAGGGAAAGACCACACTATGTCTGCGATGGCTGAAATTATCTTATCTATTTTACCATTATAGTGGCCTGCTATTACGCCTAGAGTTATGCCCACTGACGCCTCGACTAGCACCACAAGCAATCCAACCCATAGGGCTATTTGAGCACCATATACAACTCTGCTGAAGACATCTCTTCCAAGTACATCTGTCCCAAAAAGATAAGTGAGAGATGGAGGTTGAAGCCTGTTGGGCACATCGATTTCAGCAAAATGCTTTGGAGCAATAATGGGAGCGAATATAGCGATAATTGTTATACTAATCACTATAAGCAAACCAACGCATGAAGTTTTATAATGAAGTAAAAGCAGAAGAAATTCTTTAAACTTGGTTAGCCTAGATATACTCTTTCTTTCGACTTCTTTCGGAACGGTTTCTTCAATGCTCATTGTCTTCATGCTCCCTTTTCCACGCGAATTCTAGGGTCCAAGATTGCCGAAATTATGTCTCCCAAAATGTTGCAGACCACGGTTAGTATAGCGATTATAAGCACTATGGCTTGTACAACCGGGTAGTCTTGTTTTAAAATAGACTTGTAGAGAAGCCTACCCATGCCCGGCCAAGCAAAAACCGTTTCTACTATGACTGCTCCACCAATGATCCATGGAAGATCTAGGAAAAACATCACCGTAAGTGGTATCAATGCGTTCCTTAGGGCGTGTCTCAATATTACTCTCCTTGATGGAAGTCCCTTAGCCCAAGCCGTCCTGACGTAGTCTTCGGTTAAAACGTCTAACATTTCGGTTCTTACAATCCTAGCGGACATTGCAACGTAAGGTAGGGTGAGTGTTACTGTCGGAAGAATCATTGATTCAAAACCTAACGACCCCGATATGGGGAACCATCTAAGATATGATCCAAATATGAGCATGAGCATTAATCCGAGCCAATAGGTCGGCATGGAGTAGAAGAATGTTGCCATGGTCATGGTTGTGCTGTCTAGAAAGGTCCCTCTTTTCAGGGCCGCCATTACCCCAATAGGGATGCCTAAAACATATGAGAGCGCTAGAGAGGTCAAGGTCAACTCTAGTGTGAATGGCAACCTAGACCAGATTTGAAGCGAGACTGGCAGCCTCGTTACGATTGAATAGCCAAAGTCGCCAACCATTGTGTGAGATAACCAGTAAAAATACTGGACGTAAATGGGTTGATCAAGTCCCCAGCTTCTTCTAAGTTCTTCTATTCTCTGTGGCGTTACCCTCTCGCTTGCAATCAATTTGATGGGGTCCATTGGCATCATTTTCATAAGTAGAAAAAGAGAGAGGGATACAAAGAACACTACTGGTATCCCTATCAGCACTTTTTTCATCGCATAGCGCAGCAAAGCGGACATTTTAGTCTTTTCCAGCTTTCACTACTTTAACGTCTTGTATGAATAGTGTTGCAAACGGTGGCATAACATGGAGTCCCTCGACATTCTTACTTACGGCGGTGTAACTCTCATCTATGAACAAGGGAACCCAAGGCGCATCCCTCAGCAATATAAGCTGGACCTCTGTGTAAAGCTTGGTTCTTTCAGTAGAATTCAGCACTGTTGTTCTATCCTCATCCAGAAGACTATCTACTTCTGGATTGCTGTATGTCATGTTTCCCATTGTGCTATGAAAGAGGTAGGGTATAATGCCAGCGGGATCGAACCATGAGTAGAACCTACAGGCTAGCTCGAAATCCCACGCCCTAGTTCTGCTCCTGATATAGTCGTAGGCAAACTCCTTTACGCTAACGCTTACACCAATGGCAGCGAATTTGGCCTGTAACAGCGGTCCTATCTTCTTAAGCTTAGGCTCATCGTTTGGCACAAGCATCTCAAGTGTTAACTCTTGGCCGTTCTTTTCGACTTTTCCATCTTGGTCGGTGTCAACCCAGCCGGCTTGCTGCAAGAGACTCTTAGCCGTTTGTACGTTGTACGCGTACTGGTTCTTTGCATAT
>Ga0315308_1000718_pt1 | contig 18816 bp, 24 predicted proteins | sample TDP3_MG_FD_203078 | JGI IMG/M metagenome (GOLD analysis project Ga0315308, IMG submission 203078) | Freshwater sediment microbial communities from Lake Towuti, South Sulawesi, Indonesia - TDP3 | ecosystem: Environmental > Aquatic > Freshwater > Lake > Sediment | place: Indonesia: South Sulawesi... | reverse complement strand
CCGCCTCCACCACCGTATCTTCCACCGAAGCGCCTCTCCTGCTCGTACTGCTTACTGCTGAGATTGTTCTCAGTGTTCACCTCTCCTATTTTGGGTTCCGCAACGACTTCAAAGCTCCCATAACGGCCTATGTTCAACCTCATGCTGCCCCTGAACAAATTAACGTAGCCATTCTTGATACTGAGAACGTCGCCTTCCTTAACCTTGTCAATTTTGTCATCCCAAAGATTCAAGTAAACACAACCGGTCTCGTCCCCAACCAACGCATCCACAACCCTATGCGCCGAATAATCCCGCCCACTTGTAGTGCTCCGCACCTCACCCTTAGACACAACCTTCACAACCACGTTCACCGCCCTAGAACTCGGCGTCAACTCACCAACCTTAACATCAGTAGGCTGAGGCCGCGGTCTCTCAACAAAGCCTTCACTCAAAGTACACACGCCCTTTAAAGAGAAACAGTTGAACCCCACATAAACGTTGTGGTAGAACACCAAAAAGAATCGGTGCCCACGCGCAAACTATCAACCTAACACGCCATGTACGCGTCTAACACGTCTCTTCCGATCATAGCTCTGATCGACGCCCATGTTTGTATGTGGAAGAAGAAGGCACTAAGCGATGACCCCTTCTTCTTTTTAAAATCAAAACTCCACCAGCCACAGCCACACGCTACGCCGCTATGTTGCTCAAAAGTCACGTTTACCAACATGAAGAGTCACTTTTGCCAACATTGAAGGGGCCTTTCACCAACATAGAAAGTGCCCAAAACCACACAAAACACAACTCAAAACAACCCAACCACAAGAACCAACACCCAAAACACAAACAGATCCCAAACCAAACGCCACAAAAATTTTTTCGACACACACTAACCCCATCCAAGCCGAGCCACGCAAACAACACAGTATAACGCTAAATAACCCCAAGTCACAGAAAACAACACTAAGTTACACTAAATCACCCTAAAGCACCAAATTGACAACACAACCCATCCCAACCCTCACCCACAACAAACACATAAAACATATATGGAACCGTTCTGCAGTGTGAATGCACAGTCAGGAGAAAAACCAAACAATGCCACAATGGGGATACTCCATAACCGACCTAGACCCAGAAAAAACAGTCAAATCGGCAGGCCGAGAACTCAGAGTATCCCACAAACACGCACGCGAAATCTGCACAGCCATAAAAGGCATGACACTAGACCAAGCAAAAAAATACCTAAACAACGTCAAAACCAAAAAACAACCAGTACCATTCAGACGATATCGAAAGAAACTCGGACACCGACACGGAGTAAAACACGGAGCCTACGCAGCAAGATACCCAGTAAAAGCCGCCCAAAAAATACTCCAAGTCCTAGAAGGAGCCGAAGCCAACGCCGAAACAAAAGGCCTAGACGTAGAAAGACTCCAAATCACACACGCCTCAGCCTATCCAGGCATGAAAATCAAAAGATCCATACCCAGAGCCTTCGGACGCTCCTCACCAAAATATCAAACTCTGACACACGTTGAACTAGTTTTGGAACAGACCGAGGAGAAAACAGCCTAAAATGTCCGTCGTCAAACACTTTGTTTCTGAATCACTGAAAAAGGCTGAAATAAACGAGTTCTTACAGAAGGAGTTTGAAAGGGCCGGATACGGCGGAGTAGACATAGCCAAAACACCACTCGGCACACACATAGTCATCTACGCCATGAGACCCGGCCTCATAATAGGGAGAGGCGGAGAAACCATAAAAGAACTCGCCACCGTCCTCGAACAAAGATTCGAGTTACCCAACCCCCAGATATCAGTTGCAGAGATCGAAGTCCCAGAATTCAACGCATTCGTCATAGCCTCACGCGTAGCCTCAGCCCTAAAACGAGGCGTACACTTCCGACGAGCAGGATTCTGGGCACTACAACAAGTAATGGAGGCAGGCGCCCTCGGCGCCGAAATAATCATAAGCGGAAAACTCCGCACCGAACGAGCCCGATTCGAGAAATTCCGAGACGGCTACCTCCCAAAAAGCGGCGAGCCTGCACTGAAGTATCTACACACCGCAGAGATGAACGTTCAACTGAAGCCAGGCATCTACGGAGTCAAAGTAAGAATAATGCCACCTGAAGCCACATTCCCTGACCAAGTGCAGATACCCGAAACCGAAGCATTGACCGAAGAAACTATAGAGAAGGCCGAAGCAGTCCCAGCATCCCCAACTGTCGAACCACAAGAACAAGTCGAGACCAAAAAGGCCGACGAGACAAAAAAACCCAGGAAAAAACCTGAAGCCCCACAAAAAGAATCCGAACCTGAAACAACTCAACCAAAAGCCGAGGAGGCCAGGCAGTAAACATGCCGATCCTGAGGGTCAAAGAAATCAGGGAACAATCACACGAAGATCGTCAAAAACGCCTGAACGAGCTTCGAAACGAGCTCGTCAGACTGATGACAATGATAAAAGCAGGTGGCTCAATCGAAAACCCTGCGAGAGTGCACGAACTACGCAAAGCCATAGCGCGCATACTAACCATAGAAAGCGAACCAACACCCCCAAAGAAACTAGAGAAAGCAGCAGAGAAGACGGAGAAGAGAAAGAGGAGAGCGAAAAAGAAACCCAAAGAAGTAAAAGAGCGCGAGGAGGGGCTAAAAGAATGACGGCTCCCGCTACAATTGTCCAAGGCGAGTTGATCGGACTCAAAGCCAGAGTAGTCAAAAGCAGCAACCCTAGTTACGTTGGCATTACAGGTCGCGTCATAGATGAGACGCGCAACACAGTGGTCATCAAACATGGGGACGAGGGAAAGGTGATAGTCAAAGGGGCAGCGGTTCTTCAATTCACCTTGCCAGACGGCTCTCTTGTTGAGATCGAAGGCGATGCCCTTGTGGGACGTCCCGAGGATCGTGTGAAAAAGAGACGTAGGAGACGATGGTGAAAAATGGCCACGCTAGCCTTGAAGAAACCCAAAAAATCCTGCGACGACCGAAACTGCCCTTTTCATGGGACACTCTCAGTCAGAGGTCGCGTTCTAGAAGGCACAGTTATAAGCGCCAAGATGGACAAGACAGCAGTCATTCGACGCGACTACCAGTTTTACATGCCCAAGTTCAAACGTTATGAGCGCAGGCACAGCCACATCAACGCTCACAATCCGCCTTGCCTAAATGCAGAGGAAGGCCAAAAGGTAAGAATCGCAGAGTGCCGTCCCCTCAGCAAGACCGTCTCATTTGTTGTCGTGGAGAAGATTGAGGAGGAGAAGTAGTTGGCTGCCAGAGCTAAAGGACGAGCGCTCATCGCAAGGGGCATGGTGAGCCAGCGACCGAAGATTTCACGTGGCATCTTGGCCGGATCGACGGTAAAATGCGCAGACAACAGCGGCGCCCGAGAACTTCGGATAGTGCAGGTCCTGCAGTACAAGGGGCGACTGCGACGAGTGCCATCAGCGGCTGTAGGAGACATGGTGACGGTTTCGGTCAGGCGCGGCACACCAGACATGAGAAGAAAGATCTTTCAAGCGGTCCTAGTACGCCAAAGAAGACCCTACCGCCGTAGTGACGGCGTCTGGGTTCAGTTTGAGGACAACGCTGCGGTTGTCATGACCCCAGAAGGTGAAATGCGAGGCTCGGAAATCAGGGGGCCGGTCTCTAAGGAAGCGGCTGAGCAGTGGCCGCGAATCGCAAGTGCCTCAAGCATAATAGTGTAGGAGGAAAGAAGCGATGAAAACTATTCAACCAAGAAAGCAGCACAAAATGCTGTACAAGGCGCCACTGAACATACGGTACAGGCATTTTTCAGCGCCGCTGTCTGATTCTCTCAAAGCCTCTCACCACATAGACTCGGTGCCAGTGAAGATGGGCGATACAGTAAGGATAATGCGGGGTGATCGAAAGGGCGCCGAAGGCAAGGTTACTGAGGTTGATCGACAAAAATACCGCATATTCATTGAAGGAGTCACTCAGGAGAAGGTTGATGGCTCAACTGCCCCAACTTCAATCCATCCGTCTAAGGTCATGATCACTAGCCTCAACCTCGACGACAAATGGAGAAGGGAGTCCTTGAAGGTCGAGGCTGCAGAAGAAGCAGAAAAGAGATCTGAGGAAGAGAAAAAGGCGCTGAAGCCCAAGAAAGCACGCAAGAAGAGAAAGCCCACCGAAACGACACCCCAAAAAGCCTGGTCTTCTCGAGGAAGAAGAGCGAGAACTTCACCAGAGGAAAAGAAAGGAGATGCTGAAGGTGGGTAAAAAAGGCGGTCGGCGTCACTTAAAACGCAAACCAGCGCCAACGTTTTGGCCAATTCACCGAAAGGAAGCGGTCTGGACAGCAAAGCCTGATCCTGGCCCTCATCCAATAGATAGAAGCATTCCACTAGGCCTTATAATACGAGACATGCTTGGACTTGCAAAAACCAGAGGCGAGGCCAAAACCATAATTTCAGGCGGAAACGTGACGGTGGACGGCAAGGTTCAGAAAGAAGAACTATATCCGACCGGATTATTGGACGTGATTTCAATACCTGACATCCAGAAATGGTTCAGAGTTCTGCCTTCCGAAAAAGGATTAACACTTCACCCGGTCAACAAGGGTGAAGGAGAATTCAAACTCTGCCGAATCGAAAACAAGAAAACCTCGAACGCTGGTAACGTGCAACTGAATCTGCATGATGGAAGAAACCTGTTGGTTAAAGTGAAGGATCCGAACAAGCCTGAAGAAGATGTTTTCAAGACCTTTGACACAGTAAAGATCAGTCTGCCCGACCAACAGATTCAAGGTCACCTAAAACTGGCTGAAGGCGCGCCTGCTCTGATAGTTGGAGGCAAGAACATTGGAAGACACGGAAGGATATCAGCTATTGAAAGTAGACAAGCGCGGAAGAAGAATGCACTCGTGACGATAGAAGATTCAAAGGGCGAACGCCTACAGACCACTATCGAATATGTGTTTGTCGTTGGTGACAGTAAACCCCATATCTCGTTGCCGGAGGTTGCCTGATCTTGTCCGCAGAGGGAGCAATTGCCCAGAAGTCGATGAATCCAATGCTCAAACCCAGAATAGAAAAGGTGGTAGTAAACGTGTCAGTTGGCAAGTCGGGTGAACCCTTAGAGAAGGCGACGAAAGTGCTGGAACAGTTGACTGGTCAGAAACCCTGCAAGCGGAAAGCCAAAAAAACCGTGCGAGACTTCGGAATCAGAAAGGGCGAGCCAATCGCTTGTCTGGTCACGCTTAGAAAACTCAAGGCCTCAGAGTTCCTCAAAAGGGCACTTCAAGCGGTTGATAACAAGATTTCAAAAGAGCACTTTGACCAATACGGCAATTTCTCCTTTGGGATAAAGGAACACATAGACATACCGGGCACTAGATATGTTCCAGAGCTGGGCATTCATGGCATGGATGTTTCGGTCACCATCTCAAGGCCTGGGCAGCGAGTCAAACGTAGACGTAGGGCGAGTGCGCGCGTAGGGGCAAGACACAGACTCACTCCAGAAGAAGCCATAGCCTTTGTTCAAGACGAATTTGGAATCGAAATAACCTAACAAAAAGAAGTGTAAACTTGGTCAAACAGAAGCCCAAAAGAGAACGCAAATATGGCAAAGGCAGCCGCCCGTGCAGGAGATGTGGCTCCTATGGACCGATCGTTAGACGATATGGTCTAAACCTCTGCCGTCATTGCTTCAGAGAAGTCGCCAAGCAACTGGGGTTCAAGAAATACGAGTGAGGAGGAGTATCTGAGACTTGACCATGATGGACACACTGTCAAACGGTTTAACCGCAATAATGAACAATGAGATGCGAAACAAAAATGAGTGTATTATTAGCCCAGCCTCTAAACTTCTCGGTCGTGTCCTGCGGGTTCTTCAACTAAACGGCTACATCGGCGAATTTGAGTTTATAGAGGATGGGCGCTCTGGCAAGTTTAAAGTGCAATTGCTGGGGCGAATAAACAAGTGTGGCGCCATTAAACCGCGCTACTCAGTCAGCACCGATGGTTTTGAAAACTGGGAGAAGACGTATCTTCCAGCTCGGAATGTAGGTCTCTTGGTTGTTTCTGCTCCTTTGGGGGTGATTTCGCACAGAGAAGCGAGGGCAAAGAATGTAGGAGGACGCCTGTTAGCGTTTGTTTATTAGAGGTGGACAACGCGTTGAGAGCTGTTGAAACGGGCAAAGCGATTGAAATCCCCGACGGAGTCGAAGTCAAGGTTGATCGTAGAGTTGTCACAGTGAAGGGGGAGAAAGGAACATTAACTCGAGACTTCTCTGAAGCACCAGTAGCCATACAGCTGCAGAACAGTAAAATAGAGGTCAAAACCAATTGGCCGCGGAAACGAGAAGCCTCCTTAGTGGGCACTGTCAGCTCTCACATTCAGAATATGATAACGGGCGTGACGAAAGGTTACACATACAAGTTGAAGATTGTGTTTTCCCATTTTCCAATATCGGTCAAGACAAAGGATAACATGGTTTCAATTGAAAACTTCACTGGTGAGCGCAGTCCTCGCAGGGCAAGAATAATAGGCGATGTTAAGGTTTCAGTTAAAGAGGACGACGTTATTGTTCAGGGCATTGACTTGTATGATGTAAGTCAAACGGCAGCAAACATAGAACGTGCAACTAAAGTGAAGGTCAAGGATCCCAGAGTCTTCTTAGACGGCATTTTCGTCTATGACAAAAAGGAGGGACCTGTTTGAGTCAAAAGGCGGCATCAAAACGCTCACTTGAGTTAAGAGCCCGATTGAAGGCAAAGAAGCCCAAATTCAGACGACAGGAGAGTTGGCGCTACAAGCGCGTTTCGGAGGTTTGGCGGAAACCCGATGGAATAGATAGCAAGATGAGATCAAAGATCAAGGGCTGGCCTAAGTCTGCAGAGACTGGTTATCGTGGTCCGAGAGAAGCGCGGTATGTTCATCCGTCAGGTTTCAGGGAGGTTTTGGTAAGAAACGTGGATGATCTGGCTGATATTGATCCGCAAACCCAAGCTGTGAGAATTGCACACACAGTGGGTTTAAAGAAACGAGCCGAAATCTCAAGTCGGGCTGGTGAAAGGAGCATTTACGTCTTGAATCCGCTGCCTGAGGCGAAACCAGCTGAGGCGGTTGAGGAAGCCGAAGCGGAGAAATCGGTTGAGGAGGAAGCTGAAAAAGTGGAGACAGCTGAGGAAGAGAACGAGTCAGCGGAAGAAAAGGAGAAAGGGAAGACAGGAGGCGAAGAGAAGAGTTGAGTCTCCAAAGTCAAAGGCGTCTAGCCGCTGAGATACTAAAAGTGGGCAGCAACCGTGTCTGGATTGACCCCGACCGAGTTGAGGATGTTGAGGTAGCCATCACAAGAGCCGAGATTAGGAAGCTCATCCACGAAGGCGCGATAAGGCAGTCGCCATCTAGAGGTGTGAGTCGATCTCGGGCGCGAGTACAGCATGAGAAGAAGAGGAAGGGGCTGAGGCGTGGACCTGGAACGAGGGAGGGCTCGAGCGGGGCTGTGATAACAAAGAAGGACGCTTGGATGCTGAGAATACGTGCCTTAAGAGAGAAGCTGAGAGAATGGAAAGAAAACCGAGTGATCATTGAACGTGCATATAGGCAAATGTACTCAGCTGCTGGCGGCGGAAGGTTCGGGTCAGTTGCTGACATGGAGCGTTATGCAAAAACACGCGGCTTTTGGAGGAAGCGATGAGGTTGGCGACAGGCCCAAGTTATCGCGTGGCTTTTCGTAGGCGAAGAGAGGAGAAGACAGACTATCAACTTCGTCGCGGCCTGATACTCTCAAGTTTGCCCCGACTAGTGGTTAGAGGATCGCTGAGAAACATCACGGCTCAAATGGTAAAGGCTGAAATGAACGGTGACAAGGTTCTGGTTGCCTCTAGCTCCACCGAGCTAGCTAAAAAGTATGGTTGGCTCGGAAACACTGGCACGGTGTCTGCCGCCTACCTGACAGGTCTGCTTTGTGGTTACAAAGCTGTCGGTCAACGAATCAGAGAAGCAGTCCTGGATATCGGTTTGTCTTATCCGTCCAAGGGATCTAAGATTTTCGCGACTCTGAAAGGCGCCTCAGATGCGGGCTTAGGCATTCCTTTCGATGAGGAAAAGCTGCCGGATGTGAAGAGAATAACGGGTCAACACATTGCGGACTATGCAAAACATTTGAGTTCTAACATGGAAGCGTATCAAAAACAGTTTTCCGTGCAGTTAGCCAGAGGGTTAAGACCTGAAGAAATCACGGCCCATTTTGAGCAGGTCAAGGAGAAGATAGCCTCGTCGCTGAAGAAGCAGGGATCGCTAGAAGACAGAGAGGGATCTCACGATGAATCTTTAGGCGGTGAGGAATCTGAGGAGGAATTCGAGGAAGAAGAGGAGGCTGAGGAAGAATAGTGTCGCGTAGTAGAGGGGAACGAGAAGGAAGAAGTGCTAGTCAACGTTTGGAAATATGGACTCCGCGTACAAGGCTTGGAAAAATGATTCAGGAAGGACGAATCTCTTCAATGGAGGAGATATTCACTGAGGGTCAAAGGATAAGAGAACCTGAGATAGTTGATGTTTTGTTGCCAGACGTTCAGGAAGAAGTTATCAACATAAATCTAGTGCAGAAGCAGACTGACGCAGGTGAAAAGTCCCAGTTCAAAGCTATAGTAGCCGTGGGCAATCGAGACGGCTATCTTGGTCTGGGCTCTGGCAAGGCAAAGCAGGTGCGCACGGCTATTGAAAAGGCTGCCATGAACGCTCGACTAAACATCATCATGGTTAGACGAGGCTGCGGGAGCTGGGAGTGCATGTGTGGCAAGCCGCATTCGCTTCCATTTCAGGTTAAAGGCAAGTGTGGAGGCGTTGAAATCCTGCTTGTTCCAGGTCCTAGGGGGCTGGGTATCGTTGCGAGTGAGGCAGCGAAGGTTATTCTGGGACTTGCAGGCATTAGCGACATCTGGACAAGAAGCTTCGGTTCAACGAGAACCGTGCCTTCCTTTGCATGCGCTGTTTTCAACGCTCTACGAAAGACCTATTCTCTAGTGACCCCTGCTGAGTGGGTGGGTTAGCCTGATGGAAGAGGCTAAAAAGTGTCTTGCAGTTGTTCGCATCAGAGGCATTAGCGACATCCATAGAGAAATCAAAGAAACTATGAAGATGCTGCATCTCACGCGGAACTGCCACGCCACTTTAGTGGATACTCGACCGTCCTACCTGGGTATGTTGCGCAGGGCACAAAATTATGTAGCATGGGGCGAGATTTCTAAAGAAACTCTGTCCCTCCTGTTGAGGAAGCGTGGACGACTTGTGGGAGACATGAAACTGACAGATGACTATGCTGAGAAGGTTGGCAAGAAATCGCTGGATGAGTTGGCTGAAGCTATCTACCAAGGAGAAATCGAGTTTCTGAGTCTACCAAGCATAAAGCCAGTGTTTCGTCTACATCCGCCTAGGAAAGGGTTCCAGGGCAAGACAAAAAAAAGCTATGCGGCTGGCGGCGTTACAGGATACCAAGGTGAAGCTATCAGTGGTCTTCTTGAACAGATGATGTAGCCTGACGCGTCATAGATCTTCAGATTTTCCAGTCTCAACAGGGCAGAGAGCGCGGGGCTATTTCTGACAGCTCTAAATGATGGTGATCGGCTTACTTCGGCAGCCCTCAAATCGACATTTAGCTGCAGTCATGTACCTTTAGTAATTATGCAGAATTCATTAAGTCTAAATCCCGGTTTCATCCTCAAGAAGATACCGGTGGAGAGCATGCTTTCTTTCGATTTGTCCGTTATTGACATTGTGTTAGCGATTGCAGTTATTGTTCTGCTTCTGCTTTTCATTTCGCAGAGGCAGGGCAGGCCAGCGGAATCTGACTCCATCAAGGGCCACCGAACACTCCTAGCCAAGGGTGGAAGAACAGCTATAGTTACGCAGAACAGAGAGTCAGGGACGTTTTCATCTGATTCGGTGAGGTGTGCTCATCATCTTGGCTATCTGAGAGATCACCCTAGCAACACTCCAATTCCAGACGAATGCTTCGGATGTCAAGACGTGATGCGTTGTCTGTCGTTTGATGGATCAGGATAGCGGGATGTTGTTTTTCGGGTTGATTTGTATTTTTGTGCAACAGCGAAACGCGAAGGTTTATTAAATATTAATATACAATATTGAGCGTGGCGTTCTCCCGTGAAACTCGAGAAACTCGTTGCAGCAGCAACTGTGTCGCTAATTATTTACGCGCTTGCACTGAGCCTCTTCAACACAGCAACTTCGCCTCCAACCAAGAACGAAAGGCTGGGCAGTGGTGGAGCCCTCAGAGCACATATGCCGATTGCCGTGTACTCGGATCCTCAGGGCAACTACACATTGTCTTCCATTGAATGGGGCATTCTTGAACCAGCCGAAAACAAGAACGTTACGTGTTATGTAAAAAACTGGGATAAGACGCCGTTAAGACTCTCCTTTATGACTCAGAACTGGAACCCAGTAGAAGCCTCAGATTACATAAACCTGAGTTGGAACTATGATGGCCCAGCGGTTAATGCGAGTGAAATCGTTGAAATCATTTTCACAATATCAGTTTCAGCCAACGTTCAGGACATCACCGACTTCAGCTTTGACATAGTCATCGTAGGAACTTCCTAGGCATCAAGTAACAAGCAGACTCTGGTCCTGCTATGATCTGTATGTGCAAAGAAAGTATACGTTGAAAAACAGGAAAGACATAATTAAAAGATCAAAAGAGCGGTTATTCTATTCTTATTGGTTCTCCCTTAGGTTTCTTTTCTTCTTTTGCTCTTGTTAAGGTAACTTCAAGTACGCCGTTTTTGTACGCGGACTTTGCTGTCTTAGGATCAACCTTTACAGGCAATTCGACTTCTTTAGAGTATTTACGCTGCGGCGTGTCAACAGAAATATTTAGTGTCTTCTCTGTTCCATACAGCTTGATATCGTTTTTGTCCACGCCTGGCAGTTCGGCCACAACCTTCACTTCATGATCTGTAGTCATGACATCAACCAAGGGTTCTCTTTCCTCTTTTATGTCGATCTTAGGTCGCCGAAGACCGAAGGGTTCAGGTCCCGTCGAAGGTTTGACGTTTCCGAACTCCCTGATTTGGGGCTTGCCGTCTGGTCCTATAGTCATGGAGTATCCGTAAACGAAAGGTCCCCATTCCTTGACTGTTGAGCCGTCTGGCAAACGACGCTCCCTGATGAGGTCTTTGGGCAATCGTTGTGTAAACTCCTTGTAATCTCGTTGCATGAACTCCTCCATCTCACGCATTATCTCATCGATGTCGCTGAACCAGTCTCGAAAGAATGGTCGACGCGTGCGCCTTCTGAACCAATCAGGCAAGTCTTCGTCTGACAACACTTTTCGCCTCGGTTTACATCTAGGAGACGTCGAACGTTTATACTTTTTCATCCTTAGGTTGCGAGCAGGTTGGCGAGCAGCAACAAGTCTAGATCCAGCGGTTTCTCGGTCTTACAGGACTTCTCAAGGCTTGTGGTGGCTATTTGACCGCTCTGCAGTCCAACTATTCTGTTGCCCTGTCCTTTACGTAGAAGCTCAACGGCCTTGTTTCCGAAGAGGCTGGCTAAAAGCCTGCTACGCGCTGTAGGGCTACCGCCTCTCTGTGCATAGCCCAATATGCTGATCCTCACTTCTGAGCCTGTGTTTTCTTGGATATCTCGTGCTAGTCTATGCGCATTTCCTGCACCCTCTGCTTTCACGATTATGCTGGATTTCTTTCCTTTGCGGTGGTTCTCTTTCAAAGTCTGGATGATATTCTCTTTTTTGGTTTTGACTTCAGGAACGATTATTATTTCGGCGCCCGCAGTGACTCCGGCAGTAAGGGCTATGAACCCTCTGTCTCGACCCATGACTTCAACGATGAAGGTGCGCTCATGCGAAATGGCCGTGTCACGTATCTTGTCGATTTCTGAGACAGCTGTGTTCACGGCGGTGTCGAAGCCTATGGTTTCATCTGTACCATAAACATCGTTATCGATTGTGGCTGGCACCCCGACAACGGCAGCCTCGGTTTCTTTGCTAAGGTCTAAGGCGCCTCTGAATGCGCCGTCTCCACCAATCACGACAAGTCCTTCAACGTGATTGTCGGCGAGGGTATTGGCTGCTCTTCTCACTCCTTTCTTCTGTCTGAACTCTGGGCATCTGGTTATGTGGAGAATTGTTCCTCCCAGCTGAAGGATGCCGCCTACGGAGCGTGGAGTCAATGGGTTGCTGTCATTTGCTAGCAGCCCTTCCCAGCCCCTGTGAAAGCCCAAGACTTCAAGATTTACGGAGGAGGCGATGCGGACGACGGCGCGAATCGCCGCGTTTATTCCAGGCGCGTCGCCGCCACTAGTAACGATACCTATTTTCTTCAATGTTAGATGCCATCCACTCGCTGTTGCACAAGCGTTAATTGCGCATGCGGAAAATAAGTTTAAGCATTTGAGCCAGAGTCGATCAGGTTTTGAAAGCCGTTCCGACATGTTTGAGTATGCTCAGAGAAGTGTAGTCCCTAACTACCATTTATGCTGCTTTAGCTTTACGTGAACCATTTCCGTGAAGTCAGTATCTTCAATCATCTTTGGTCCTCCACGGTTCGGAAAACAGCTACCACACATCGTCGAGGTCAAAAATGGGTTTAATCCGCCGATTGGAGACGTGAAGCTTCGCTAATGGATTCAGAGATCAGTGCCGTCACCGTCGGAGTTTGGCGGTTTTATGTTTGTGAGTTGTAATTTTTGCGTGACGAGGGTAGCCTAAACTATTGCGAAAATAGCACTCGTTAACATTCAGGCTGCAAAAATAGGGTGGTTGTAGTCTTGTCGTTTGTCTGTTTGTAGGTGCGGTTGGCTCTTTGAGAGAGGAAACCCGACTACTTTTTCTTCTCTTCTTCTTTAATTCCTTCCTTTACCGACAACCTTTCCAGCTTTTTCTGCGGCTTCTTCAGTTCTTTCTGCAACCCTCTCAGCTTTTTTCCTTCTGTTCTTTCTTCTTGGGCACTTTCTCACCTTGAGAAAAGCTTACGGATTAAGCTGATTTCATGCTTTCCTTCTGCACGTCTCAGCGCAGCTTGCACGTGTGTCGTCGCTATGGCGGCCAGTCGAATTCTGAATATAGATTCTGGCTTCATAACTTAATTATTTTTCAATCGCATAGAGAGCAGCGGTGAAATCTATGAGTGAAACAGCAGAGCTTGAACAACTTGCGAAGAAAAGGACAAAGCTGGAAGATGATTGGTCATCTGTAGTGCAGAAGGAAAGTACGCTGAAAGATGACGTCAAGGCTCTTGAAGAAAGACTGCAGGCTCAATTGGCAAGCAAAATTGAAGCCAAAAATGCGTCTGTGGAGAGACTAGAATCAACGAAGCGCGACCTAGAGAGAAGGTTAAAAGAACTGCAAGAGAGTCCAGAATCATTCCAAACGCCAAGTCTGCCCGAAACAGAAACGGCAAAACAAGAAGAAGTGCAACAAGAGCAGCCTACGGAAATGATTGTGGAAGCCGTTGCAGATGACAGCCAAGTAATCGTAGAAGAAGAGACTAGAGGAAGATCACGAGAAGAGAAGAAACGCAAGTGGTTATAGGATTAACTCTGCTTTCCCAATGTCTCAGGGTATTATCTGCATCCCTTGGCTGAATTCTGCTGGTTGCTTAGCGCGCTCCATTCTAGTCTGAAGGGCGCTGCGTTAGCATGTGTAAGGAAGTGGCGAGTCTTGAACTCGCCGCAAGCGGTGATCTCAAATGAGTTCCTGTTTTTTTCGGTTCATCAAAACGAGTAGGAATTCTTCGCAGTATTCCTTAGAATGCAAGGCTGATCGATGACACATCATCGGGTATTCGTAGAGCTCTTTTTCAGGATAGTCATCCAATCTCTGATACCATGCTTTCAGTAAAGGTTCACAGCGTTCTTGTTGTGCATTAAAACGTCAACTCTCACGTCTATGGTTCCTTTAGATTTCAGATATTCAACACATCTTTGGATCAATTGTGTGGCAAATCCCCTCCTTCTGAACTCTGGTTTCACATATAGTTCCATTATTCCCCCAAAACAATGTTTTGTCTTAAAGCCGAAGCGTTCGTTTTTGGGATCATAAAATAAGATATATCCAACCATCTCTCTATCCATCCCTGCGATCAGTATCTGATTTTTGTCTTCTTTATGAAATTCGAGAAGCTACTTGCGCCATCTCTCTGTGTTCGCTTCAACTACGATGTCTTCCTCAACATCGGGATCAAGGTATAAAGCCGTGTGCAACCTCTCTAAATCTTGAATCTCTATTAATTGAAAAGGACGAATCATCACATACCACTCAAATCCACGTGATGAGACAATCGTTTTCTAAACACGAACATAAATAGCGCCTTCAGAGAAGACCACATAATTATCAGATTGGCTTAACTTTTTTGAAGTGCGGGGGGTGGGACTTGAACCCACGAAGGCCTTCGCCAGAGGATCTTAAGTCCTCCCCCTTAGACCTAGCTCGGGTACCCCCGCTCCTCGCTATTCTCACCTAGCGCACTTTACTTAAGTATTGCTAGTCCGGCTTAACTGAAAGAGTTAATAGGTTTCAAAAAGATGATTGAAGTCTCTCGCTGAGGTGTAGAGTTGCACCATCGAACTGTCTCAGCCATTCTGGTGTGGGTAGCCATAGCGTTGCTCATTCTGAATGCTTACCTTGAGTCACTATGGATATTCTTTGTGTGCGTTGTCTTGGTGATAGTCGCGGTCACGGTCTATTTTGTTCCTCGACTGAGGAGATGACGCATTTGGATGACATCTTAGAATTTCGTTTGGTTTTGCAATCCCGCAGCACGTCAGCGAGAAAGTTTTGGCGGTTCTATTCTGTGAGAACGCTTTCCTTTCAGATGATTGTCGAGAAAATTCAGTGTTCTCTTCTAAGCGTCTTTTGCAGCTTCAGGTCCGCTCTATAGCGGTAGCCCAAATTCAAGCCTGACTTCTCTTTTTTCATTGTCTTCGTTGGAGTATGCGGCGCTGTCGAACCCGATCAAGTTGAAACCCTGTTTAAGATAGAAGGTTATGGCTGGAACATTGCAAGACTGCGTTTCCAGAACCAACATCCTTGCGCCTTTTTCTTTAGCAGCCGTAATGGCATGACTCATTAGCATCTTTCCAATGCCCTTTCGTCGAAAGCCATCTTTGACGAGAAGTTCGCAGACACGCATTCTGTTGTTCCACTTTTCATATCCAAGTTCGATCCAACCAACATGGTCTCCATTCAAGACCGCGGTGAAGACTCTTGGTTCATTAACGTGCTGCTCGAACAAAGTCCCAGTGTAAGCCTTTTCTAAAGGTTTTTCAAGTTTTTTCAGAGTTAACTCAATCTTCCAAGCTTTCGGCCTGAACGCAATCGACAGGTCGTAGTAACTTGTCGTCAAGTACTGAGAGTTTAGCTTGGGCAAGGAAGGATCATCTTTAGCTAATTCAATTATCCCAATCCGTTCCAGCCTCGATATTACCGCATCTCCCCTTTTTTTCATTCCTTAAGCTTGGAGCCGCAGCTTCCACAGAACTTCATCGAAGAAGGCATAGAGACGCCACATTTTGGGCACTGAATCCGAGGTGATGGATACAGAGCTTGACCGCAGTGTCCGCAAAACCTGTTTTCTGCAGGATTTTTGCCCCTGCACGCTAGGCACACAATTACCTGTTTGACAGCCCTGTCAGTCGGCTTCATAAACTGAAACATGTATCGGGTCATGGCGAGTCCTAATGCTAAGCCTATTCCAGCAGAGAAGGCATCTGCAACTCTGATGTTGGTCATATTTGGCAGCCTTTGTCATTCGACTCTTTGAATTACAATTTGGCGTCTAGATAAATAACTATTGATGAATCAAGACTCTTGGTTGTGGTTCTAAATGAGTGGGGGTAGGATCCGCATACAATTAAGGTAGTTGAATGGTTGAAGCAGATGCAATCGTCTTCTGGAATGTGGCTAAGTCTTGAAGGAACCGACCCAAGCGACACAACCATATTCCACGCAGAGAGCGATCTCAGCATCGATCAGATGTGGCGTTCCTAGAGGCGCGGACCTTATTAAGAAAGCCTGCAACGCTTTAGAGAGATTCATCCTGGACGAAGCCATGGAATGGGCCAAGACTCATCCTCCTGTTTGGCCTTGGGTGGCACCTCTGGAAGGACTTTTAGCCGCAGGATCTGATTCTTCGCACAAAGCAATACAATTCGCATTGAAAAACATACTAGATCTACAATAAGAGGATGGAGGCTGGCCGAACCAGTATGAAATCAGGGTAGTACCTGCGCTAGCAGCTCTCGACCTGATATCTTCGAAGCGTGTTCTAGAGATAATTGGAAAAAAGGGAAGCTACAAGCACGCGCTAGGGCAACGTCAAATAGTGAGACTCGAAGAGCTATGCAGACCTTAGATGGAACAACCGGTCTCGCCTTCCTAATCAGTGCTAGTTCTACTAAGAAGAGATTAGGCAACAATGGGTAAGAGAAACCGGGCTGCAAACAGGGTTGTTTCAATGCTCCAGTCTTTCCTTCCTAAGAGGTAGCTCGCTCTCTGAATATCTTTGATTGTACATTTTCCTGATTTTCAGGAATTTTTCCAGACCTTTTTTGGTTTCCTTCTCGCTGATGCTGATCTCTCCGTCAAAGAGTTCAAGAATAGCTTGAACTTCTTCATGAGGATGCATTTCTGGGTTCATTACTGCCAAGGTGGTGAAGCCCTTCGATCTTAATTCTGGGATGATGTCGGTTAGCCACCTTCTGGTTTGAACCACGTGGTGCTGCAGCAGAACGTCGGAAACGATTCCGATGCAAGCCCTTCTAGGGCTGCTTGGCAACATGTCCAATGTGCGAAAAGCTTTGGTCAATGCAATAGTGATTTCGGTGAGGTTTTCCACACCCTTCAATTTAGAAACGTTAGGTAAGCTCCCTACCATTGTGTCTGCTCGAGGATTGCAGATGAAAACGAAAAAGTTTGACTGAAACGCTTCTGCTAGGGTGCTTACATCACTTATTCCTGTCGTGACGAGGAACGTGACTTGACCCTTTTTTATTCCGGATTCGAGAAATCTCTTAATCAGTAAGTCTTTTTCGTCGCAGGAAGGCGAACTCAGTATGACTGAATGATTCTCGGGTATTCCGCCAAGGAGCAAGTCATCGAGGTCTTCGTATCCCGTAGTAATGCGTCCGGGGAGAACGACTTCTAGAACGTCGATTGTCACAGGTTTGGATTCTGAACCCATTCGATGTCCAATTTCGTCTACGTAGATGATTCTTGGGTTTATTTCGAAAGTGCCTTTGCCAAACGGCCTCAAGACAAGCTTGAACTTCTCAATTTTCAATGGGTCAAGCCGCTTTCCTGTCATGTCAAGACACGCGTCTTGGAGGTGGCAGTAATCGGGTTTGGCAATCAGCTCAAAACCCTTAGGAAGGATTTCCTCAGCTCCGACTAGTAAAACAGCTCCTTTTCCTACGTTTGCGATTTGCATTTCTAAGCTAAAGTCTTCTCCAGCTCTGATTTCCTTCACATTAGGTATCAGGTCGGCTTGGATGTTCGCGTTTTCGAATCTCTCAAGGCCCACTGCCTTCTCATGGCTTGCAGTCGGTGTCAGAAAAGAGGTTGTGGTCGACACGATTGCTGGAGCGCGCAGCACCTTGTTTAGTGACAGCGCGAGTTCTCGTTCTTCTTCGACGCTTTCTAGAAGTCTGTGAACGTCTTCGCTTTTCTCGGGTTTTTTGGCCCTCACGTATGAGTTTGCTGAGGCTCGGAGAAGTTTTTCGGACATTTGGTAATACTGTGCTTTCTTGAGTGGGTCTATCTCTGTTTTGGCTTTGTGTATATACATGTGAGCGTCGAAGAAGCGCTCAGTGGCCTTAGCGTACTCTGAAGCGCTTTTGAACCCTGCTCTAAAGTAATAGTCTGCTGCACCTTCCAGGTGTCGGGTTGCAATCGAGTACAGTGCCGAGTCTCTGGTCGCCTCGAATCTTCTTCCTGCCTCTAGGGCTTTGCAGAAGCAGCTGTGACCCAAAGCTAGTAGTTTGGCTTTTTCATCGAAGCTATATTCTTTGGCCTCATCGAAGAGTTGAGAAGCTTTCAAATATAATTCTGGTGAGGCTTCTGCTTCTGCTCGCATCATCATTTGCCACGCTCTGCACAGACTAACTATGGGTTTGAGTTCTTCGCGGTCCGACTCCAGTTCCATAGCTTCAATTGCGTTTTGGAATCCTTCCGCTGCAGAGCCGTATTTTCTGGAGCTGGCTATGTATTCGCCTTTTCTGTCGAGGATTTTTGCCTCTTCCAAGGCAATTCTCGCAAGACAGTATTCACGTCTTATGCCTGAGGCTCTGACCAGCTCAGTTGCCATTTCCTTTTCCTCTCTTTGTGTGATGCTTTCCAGTCGGGTCTCTATGGATTTCTTCGCTTCTGCAAACAGCTCGGCTGCTCGTTGGAAGATGCCTCTTGCTTTTTGCGGTTGTTCTCTTCGGCTCAGGTCTTCGCCGCTTTCCAGCTGGGCCCAAGCGAGATAGTTTGAAACGAGGTATTTCCAAGACTTGGAAGCCTTGTGCAGGCTGGCTGCCTTTTCATAATACTTCTTGGCTTGGTCATACTTCCGCATCACGTGGTGCTGTCTTGCTTTCTGTATTTCGCGCCAGCCTTTCATGTAAGAAGCGTGGTTCTGATAGAAGCTTTTGAGTGAGGGAATCTTCGTGGCGGCCATGACATATTGATCATGTGCCGATTCAAAGCTTTCTGCGGATTCTGCTAGGTTTCCTAGCTTGTCATGGACTTTGGCTTGTTGCCAGTAGCTCTGGGCGGCTCGACTTGGAAGATCGGCTTTTTCGTATGTTTCGACCGCTCCTTTATAGACTTCTAATAGCTTT
>Ga0315308_1000717_pt1 | contig 18817 bp, 23 predicted proteins | sample TDP3_MG_FD_203078 | JGI IMG/M metagenome (GOLD analysis project Ga0315308, IMG submission 203078) | Freshwater sediment microbial communities from Lake Towuti, South Sulawesi, Indonesia - TDP3 | ecosystem: Environmental > Aquatic > Freshwater > Lake > Sediment | place: Indonesia: South Sulawesi... | reverse complement strand
GAAATCGATCTCATAGGCTTCAAGAAACCTTTAGTCCTCTGCGTAGACTGCAAGCATTGGAAACGCGGCTGGCAAAAATCTGCCACAGTCAAAGCAGTAGACGCTCAGATCAAGCGAACCGAAGCATTTGCCAAAGCCCTCCCCAACTACCACAAAAAAGTCCGACTCGAGAAATGGGAAGCCGCCACACTCATCCCAATAGTCACGTCGTTGACACCCGGACCCTATAAGTTCTACAACGACGTGCCAATCGTACCCGTGCTTCAGATCCAAGATTTTATAAATGAACTTCCCGCACACGTCAATTTATTGAAAAGTTTTTATCAAAAACGCGTTAAGCTGAACGATAAGTTGCGAAAATTCAGTCAATAGAATAGTAAGATCAAGAAATAATGTCAAAAATTGCCTTTGATCTCTAAATTTCAAACAAAGCGGTTTCCAAGTTCCGTGGAATTTTGCATTATAAGTTGAAATTTGGTTTCCAAGATTTTAAGTTGCTGATGTGAGCAGAACTTTGAGGGGTTTGTGCTGGATCTGCGGCTGTTTCAGTTGCTTTTTCAAATTCGGCGAGTGGAAACCTGTGGGTTATCAGGTCCCTAACGTCTGCGCGCGCGTTCTTTTGGGCTAGCATAATCATTCTGGAAGATTCCAGGTTGAATTCTTGGTTTTCGTAGCCTCCATACAATTCCTTAATGCTCAATCCAGCTTCTATGAGCAGTTGTTCTATGCGAGCCAGTGTGTACATGCGCACTTCGTGCTGAAGCTCTCTAATTTCTCCGGTGCCCTTCTGAATTAGAGTCCAATAGCCTATCAGCTTTGAATTTTTCATGTCAAGGGAGCGCCTTTCAAGCAGGTAAAAGGGCTCAAACTCTGCCCAGTCTCTTTCCCGAAAATTCCTAACAATATGGTCGCGGTTAGCCAGGTCGAGAAGGAATCTTCCATTCTTTTTAAGCGTTCTATGTACCTCTAACAAGCTTTTCACGTCTTCGCTTTCAGAAGGCAGGTACCCGAAGCTTGTGAACATGTTTATGATTGCGTCAAAGGCTTCATTTTTGAAGGGAAAGTGGCGCATGTCTGCTCTCACAAGGGGAAACTTTGCGTCCGCATCCTTCATCCTCTGTTTTGCAATTGCGAGGAGATTCTTTGAAAGGTCCAAACCAATGATGTTCCAGCGTCTTTTGCGCAGAGCAATTGAGTGACGCCCCGTACCGCAGCAGAGGTCCAATGCAATTCCCTTTTTGGACACTAAACCCTCAATGAAACCTGCCTCCTTTTGTGAATCCCGCACGTCAACTATGGCTTCCCAGTCTGTGTCCATGTCATCGAATATGTTTATGTACCATTGATGTTTCTCAGATTTCTTAGAATTGTTCAATTGAACCACACACCTTTCAGAAGCATTGCAGGTATTTGTTGTTTTCACCGTGGATAGGCAGTTCAACGTTGAGTTTCGAGCTGGAAACTACTTAGTTCTTGCTTATGGACAACGAAGTCGTCCGGTTTCTCGACCAGTTTAAAAACCCACTTTCGCGGGAATTTTGCACCTAGGACAGCCCTCTTTTGTGCGTAAGGCTCGAAAAAATTGAGGAAAAAGAAGAGCTTCTGCACCTGGTCCTTTGGGTAATAGGCTCTATCAGCTTTTGGCGCCTTCACCTCAAAGGCCACGAGACAGTCCCCTTTGGTTGCAAAAACGTCGGGCAACGGTTCACCGCTCGGGGCGCTGACAGGCACTCTGACAGCCTTGAAGCCGTTGATTCGGAGTTTGTGCACCAGCTCTCGTTCGGCTTCGTAACCTCTCTTCTTGATTCTTCTGATTTCTTTAAAAGTTAAGAGGCGCCCGTGTCGACCCTTGCCAACTCTTCGTTTCGACTGAGAAGCCAGTTCTCTCAGAGACATACGGTTTTCAGCTTCCTCTTTCCAATGGGCGGATTGCAAGTTTGATTAGATCGGTCAACCAGTCGGAGAATGTCTGGGCGTTGGCGTATTTCTGATATTTTTTCCTGTGGGGAACTTGACTAATCATGCGTAGGTCTACCATGCGGTTAACGTAGTATTTTGCGGTTGAGCGCGGAATCTTGGCTTCCTTGCTCAAGTCTCCACTTGTGAAAACGGTTTCCAACCGCGAGTAAGCGGAAATGACTTCCGCAGGGAAAGGCATGGAGGAGTTAACTACTCTCCTGAACTCTTCTGTAGCACTGGACATGGCTCAACCCTAATTTTTAGTTAGTAGAGGTTTCTTTTATATGAGTGATGTAAGCTGAAGTCTTCCGCATGTTTTGGAAACATGGCTAACCATTTTATGACGCATATGCCCAATGCACCTCAATATGAATTCTGGTTTCATAAAGACTATTTAGAACATGGTTGAGCCCAATGAGTGATGGATATGACTCAGGCATCGATGCTTAAAGCGAAAAATCGAGAAGAGACTGTATTTGTGAACTTGAACAGCGACCGTATCCAAAAAATCTTGGGAAACGTTGTCTATGACAGAGCCTTCTTTTTCTACGAGGACATCGGCAAACCTGTAGGAAACTTCGCCATAAGCCTCTCAGACTTCTGCAACAAAATCAACACGATTGCCCCTAAGAGCTTGGTCTTTCATCTTAAGCGCGGAGACTTTGAGAATTGGGTTCGAGAAATCATAGGTGACATTGAACTTTCTGAGCGAATAGGGAAACTCAAGAGAAGCAAGACGGTATTGAAGAGTGAAAAAACACTGAGAAACAAGCTAAACGCAACTGTCAAAGAACGCATCTCCGAACTTCAAGACCTATGGCATCACTCTCTGAAATGGCCAGCAAGCGTGGTCAGTTAAGTCAGCAGAAAAAAGTTCATTCAACCTCAGCTACGCCTTTGCGATTATCTATTCTCTATCTATTTTGCCGTTTTTTACACGGTTTATGAAAAGACTGGCAACTTTTTCGCTGCAAAGGTTAGGCTAAACTCTTCAAAATTGCCTATCGTGTCCGTTGAGCTGCGAACGAAGACAGAATTCGGACATTTGAAAACAGGATTTACTTGAGAAATTGCAGTCTGGGCAATATGGCGTCTTCAAATTTCTTGAAAAGGGCACGCTTCGGCTTATTTCTGTCAGATGTTCCCGATGACATTTCAGCTTCGATAGAAGAAATTAATCCGTTCGCAAACTTGATTAGAGCTTTTGCCTGCTTTTCTGTTAGCTCTTTACCTTTTTGTTCTTCAAATTCTCTGATGATTTCATTAAGAACCTCTATCGCGTCTTGACCACGCAGGGTTGGAAACTGCGGAATTTCAATAAGCTTCATTTCAATCACCAAGACGAACTATTAGCCTATTTTCTATAAATATAGTCCTCTAAGTGTCGACATATTCTGAAACGTGATACATCTTGTGAGTAGTGCAAACTAGCGAGCTAAAGACGTTGGCGCGCGTTTCATATTTTGTATATTTAAAATTCATAAAGCATAGAAATCCTTGCCCTTAATCAGAGCATTCAAAGGAGATGTTGATTGTTGGATAAGGAAACGGAACAAATGGTCAAGAAAGTAAGGAAAGAATTGCAAGCGTTGAAAGCCAAGGTTGATCAGCTGGAAAACCGTGCGCTTTTGATGGCATATGAAGAATTGGTGTCAACACTGGATTAGCGGGTGAAACTATTTTTTGTTTATGCTTTTGTATCCACTTTTCACGTTCAATGGACACGATGAGGCATTTTGTGGCTGCTAGGCCCGCCTAAAAGCTGTAAAAGTTGCCTTGCTTCTCCTTTCTTGTTTTTATAGAGAAAACGTGCACGCAAACAACTAATTCTTTGTATGAGTGACACTGAGTTCTCCTTTGTTTGCACAGAAATCAAGGAAAAAAGCAAGGTTATTAGACATTTTGTTGCAAGAACTGTGGCACATTGAATTCTATAGGCAAATGAAGAAATGTATGGTTCCCAATGAGCGCCATGCAAAAACGAAGGCTAATTTTTCAGCCAACAAATTCGTCTTATTATCACTTTGTAGCCCTACACTATTCTCTACTTCGGCTATAAACCATGTCCATCTCCATAACCACCAAATAGATTGTTTTTAGACTTCCAGAAACTTCCAAAAATCCGGTTCCACAACCTAAAAAATGAATAAACTATATCGTAGGAATGGATAGAAAATTTAGCCAAAACCCCGACACTACTAGTATTATGAGGCACCCTGCAAAGTGGAGTGGCGCGGAGCTTCCGGCATCGTGACATCTGAGGTTTCGGATAGTTTTTATGTCCAAAATTAGCTTCTGGGCAACTCTTTTCTTGTCAAAAGGACAGCTTTTATGTCCAGACGAGAAACTATGTTAGGCTATGTAGTAGTCGACGACTTTTTGCATTCTTTTAGGCGCCTGATTCACTGCATGAGCTTTCTTGAGTATTTTTATGATCTGAGGCTGAAATCGGGCCAAGTCAGTCAAGGTAATTAACCCGATCAATTGACCGTTGGTAACCACTGGCAATTTCTTCACCTTCATCTTAAACATGAGTCTGGCCGCCTCTTCCAGCTCCATATCCGGGTCCGCGACGACCAGGGGAGCACTCATAACTTCTGAAACCCTGGTTCGTTCAGGATCACGACCTTGAGCCAAGACACGGGTCAACATGTCGCGTTCAGTCAGTATGCCAATAGCCTTTCCTTGCTTGACTACGATTAGGCAGCCAATTTCGTTTTGGTTCATGAGGCTGACGGCTTTCCTGACAGTAGCGCCGGCCTCCACCGTTATCACGTCTTCGACCATCACGTCTTCAACCTTCAAGGACATCGGTAAACCCTCGACATACCGAATAACCGCGTTTAGGGTTAAAAATTAATCTGTCAAAAAGCGCTGTCTATGCTTTTGTATCTAGGGAGCCCTAAAAAGCATGGATTAAATGTCTCTGAAAGAAGCTCAAATCAGGCCTGCTTGTCATGAAACTCCATTTCTTGGGTATTTCATGTAGGCAAAACCAGCAAATTCTACGATTTATGAACATGATATGGAAATAATTTAGTGACTTTGGTAAGAACGATATTGTTATCACCCAGATACATCACCATCACTCACTGAACGCGCCCTTGGAGACACAAGCATAAACGAACTCTAACTCTTACGCGTTCTTTAGCCATTTAGTAATCGAGTCTGGTGCCTCTTTGGGTTTGGTTTTTGGCGGAGCTTTCCCAGGGTAACCCCCTACCAATCGATACGCTTTCTCGGCTACTGCGTCGGCTTCTCCCACTTTGCACCGATCCCAACCCTTCCAATGACGAAAACTCTCAACCTTTGTCCAGTCAGGCGTAAAATCATCCATTGAATCTGGAGCGATGCATACGGCAACATTGCGTAGACTGCGGTGCAAGCTGAGAGGACACGTGAAAACTCTTTGAAGGTCAATCTCGTTCTCTACACTAAGCTCCCGCGCCCTATGCGCTTCGGCGATTCTAGCGAATCTGGGTCTTAGTGCTCGATTAGCGTACTCCACAACCGCGTAGGCTGCGTCCAAGGGTGCAATTTTCCGGAGTAGATTTGGCGAAAACGCTTTCTGGTGCACGTGTACGTGTGCGCCTTTGCCAGACCACTTCAAGAACGTCGACTGAGATAGTCCTTCCTCGCTCAGAAAGGCTAAGATTTCTCTAGCTACTTCGATGGTAGCTTTCCATTTTTCGGGTGCGTTGTCAATGTCCCATGTGGGAGCACAGGACACGATGTTGCCGAGTGCCTTCACGTGCTCTGGCGTACTCAATTCCTTGTAGACGTTGACTGAAGCATAGAAGGTTCGCGGCCTTAGACGTTCAAACCGTTTCAGCAACATCGGGACATCCTCAGGCTTGGTTATTGTTAATGGTGCCTTGGTTTTTCCAGCTCCCTTTCTATACCGGAGCAACAGATTATAACCCTGAGGATTGAGCTGCTCACAGTGAACGGCTATCCATCGATCTTTACTGAATTTCGCGATTTCTTCTTGAACCTCTTTGTTGTCATAATGAACTTTAACAACCCTTTCATACTCAGACTCACTCACGACAAACGCCCACTTTATTCTACATGCCGAAGTTCAAATATCTTTATTTCCATCCGTAAAAACAAGATAGGTGCGAATTGAAATGAAAGTCTTCAACGAAAGTTTGACGTTTCCTACCAAGGGCGAGATAGACTTTATAGACTTGTCAGACAGGGTCCAAGACACCGTGGAGAAAGCAGGCATTAGGAACGGCTTGGCACATGTTTTCGCTCCTCACGCAACAGGAATATTAATCTTAACCGAATATGAACCCAGCTTGCTCCACGACCTCAGAACTGTTCTACAGAATCTAATCCCAAGAAAAGCCGGATATGAGCATCCATCTAACGCCCATTCACATTTACGGTCGGCTTTTTTGAGCCCAGACAAAACGTTGCCCATTGTTAACGGTCGAGTAGTCCTAGGCACTTGGCAGTCACTGGTCTTCGTGGAGACGGACGTTCATCCGAGACAAAGAACAGTTATCATCCAAGTCATAGGAGAATAGTTCAAGTACCTAGAGAACCTGCATGAGCCGCCACTCGCGATAGTCAACTGCTACCTTTATGTATCCTCGGAGCATTTGGTCAACTTGTCCGTCGCCTGTGTCAACCCGTAAAACGCCTCCCTCAATCCCCTGAATCTTGCTCCTCGTTCCAGCAACTATTATATGTTCTTTTCCCACCCTCCGAAGGATCTCTGGACTTATCTGTTGATTTCCGCGTCCAAGCAACATGCCTTGACGGCCAACGGGTGAGAGCACTATCCAAGTGTTGTTCCAGTCCTTTACTTCGCGGAGAATCTTCTCTTCATTCACGTCTCTAATTACCCTGTTCTCTCTGTATATGTCCACGCCAAGCAAGGTTTTTTCTACCCCCAACAGATCAGCTATGCATTTTGTCGTTGTGCCTGGTCCAAGAATGTACGTGGCGTTTGGCTTCATGTCTTCAACCACAGATCTCGCGACTGCCATCTGATTTTCATGCTCATCTACTGTTTCGGGGCTGACTTCTTTACTCCCCAACATTCGCATAGGCACAAATGGACCCTTAAGAAGACCATATAGGTTGCCTGACAGTCTATCGTTTCTAACAGCCTCCTCGTCAACATCCATTATTTCAAAATCCATGGTTTGCGCCGACTTTTCTACAACTGCTTGAACAACATCTGCTGCATCTGTTGGACTGGCTGCAAATACCCCACTGTACATTTTGACACCAGATGGAACGCCTAAAACAGGTAGACTGGCTGAGTCACGCATAGCGTCGAGGATGTCTCTGGCCGTGCCGTCTCCCCCCACAAAAACTATCAAATCAACCTTCATTGCGCTCATCATCTTCACAGCCAGTCTGGTGTCTTCGTTGGTGGTTTCAGCCTTGAGATGCATGGTCAAAACTTGTGCTCGTAAGTCGGCCGATTTGACCTCGTTCTGTCCCATGACGCCTGGGCATGTTATCAATTTGATCGTTGCGACTATCTCCAGTTCTTTTAATCTCTTAAGAAACTCTACAGCCTTTGAAGGTGCAACAGGTTTCGCCCCGAGAGCGATGGCGTTCTTCGAAACACCGTTTGTGCCCTTCAGTCCCACCCTACCACCCATGCCAGCTACTGGATTTACCAGAAAGCCGATTTTCAAACGGTGTCTCCGACCTTTTCGTGAACCCTTCTTCAGCGTCTCAGAGAGCGCACTCTTATAGTTTTTGCTGAAAAATCATCTCTCTGGTGTTCATGCAAGTGTAGTGCTTCATTTTTCCTAATCTCAAGCTAGGAATATGAGCATTCTTCGTTTTGTAAGAGCCGTTAAGATTCATCGAAAAACCTAATCTATTAGTCTAACCAAGTAAAGACACCCACAAAAAAGGGCATCTTAGAACAGATATGGGAGCTTGAAACAATGCATGCAGTCGTCAAAGAGAGAAAGGAACCAGGAGCCGCTGTCAGAGATGTAGACACCCCAAAGATCGGAATGGACGAGGTTCTCATTGAGGTGGAAGCAGCTTCAATCTGCGGAACTGACATACACATATGGGACTGGAACCAATGGGCACAAAATCGCATAAGAAAGCTTCCAATTGTTTTTGGTCATGAAGTAGCCGGAAGAGTAGTGGAAATCGGCAAGAATGTAACCAGAGTGCACACAGGGGACAAGGTTTCAGCAGAGACCCACATAGCGGATGGGACATGCTATCAATGTCGAACAGGGAGGATGCATGTTTGCCAAAACATGGAAATCTTGGGCGTTGATCGAGACGGTGTCTTCACTGAACAGTTTTCTCTGCCTGAGCGAAACGCTTGGAAAAACGATCCAAGACTGGATCCGACCGTCACTTCGATTCAAGAGCCACTCGGAAACGCAGTTCAAGCCGTTCTGCCAAAGAACAACACTGACGACATTGCTGGAAAAAACGTGGCGGTCTTGGGTGCGGGTCCGATAGGTTTGATGGCTATAGTTGTTCTCAAACAGTTGGGCGCGGCCAAAGTGTTCGCTACGGCTGGTGGCTTCAACAAGGTGCGCATGGAACTCGCCAAGAAACTGGGCGCCGACATGGTTTTGAGCGCGCGAGAACAGGGAGAAAACCTAGTAAAGATTATTCGTGATGCAACCAATGGCAACGGAGTTGATGTTGCCTTGGAAATGTCAGGCGATCAAAACGCAGTGAGGCAGGCTTTTGAGATGCTTACTCCTGGCGGACGAGTCTCTCTTTTGGGAATCGTGGAAAAGCCTGTAGAATTCAATTTGAACGACGCTGTGATTTTTAAATCAGCCATTGTTTATGGTATAACGGGTCGCAGAATGTTTGAAACTTGGATTCAAGTCAGAGACTTGCTTTCTCACCCCGAGTTTAGAGAGAAAATATCGTCAATCATCACGCACAAGATTCCGATGCGGGATATAGCTCAAGGAATCGACTTGATTAAATCGAAACAGGCTGCAAAGGTATCGTTGGAACCCAGATGGTAAGAAAATAAAGATTAAGAGAAACATAATGACAACTCTAGATGAGGTGTAAAATCGTGAGAAACCCAACAGTATTCTTGGCTGAAGAGTATGCAGCATTGGTTAAGAGTGAACTTGATTGGAAACTGCGCGTCTTACAGGGTCCGAGCACGCCACGCTGTGTCGTCGACGGCAGACAAGTCCTGATGTTGTGTTCCAACAATTATCTAGGACTGAGTAATCATCCAAAGGTCAGGGAAGCAGCCATCAGAGCAGTTCAAACACATGGCGCTGGGTCAGGCTCAGTGCGACCAATAGCTGGCACAATGGACCTTCACATTGAACTCGAGAAGCGACTAGCCAAATTTAAGCACGCTGAGGCTTCATTGGTGTATCAGACTGGCTTTGCGGCTAATGCCGGATTGATTCCCCAGCTCGTGGGCAAGGAAGACCTGATCATAAGCGATGAGCTTAACCACGGCAGCATCATAGACGGCGTCCGACTGGCACACGCCGAAAGAGCAGTCTACAAGCATACTGATATGGAGGACTTGAAACGAGTCTTAAACGAGGCAGAGAAGCATTCGCCCCCGTATAGGCGCATCTTAATCATAACGGACGGCGTGTTCTCTATGGACGGCGACATAGCACCATTAGACCAAATTGCTGAGCTGGCGGAAGAACACGGCGCCATGGTATTTGTCGATGACGCACACGGGGAAGGCGTGCTGGGCGAAGGCGGCAGAGGCATAGTATCACACTTCAAACTGGACAGAAACAAAGTACACGTGGAAATGGGCACATTCTCTAAAGCATTTGGCGTTGTCGGCGGCCACATTTCAGGAAGCCAAGACCTAATCAACTTCGCCTTCAACAGGTCGCGCACCTGGCTTCTGAGCGGCTCACATCCTCCTCCAGTTGCCGCCGCCTGCATAGCTGCAATTGATGTTTTAGAGACTGAGCCGCAACACGTCAAAAAACTGTGGGACAACACAAGCTACTTCAAAAAGACAATGAAAGAGCTCGGATTCGACGTGGGCAACAGTCAGACGCCGATAACTCCTGTGATTGTCGGAGAAAGCGGAGTGGCTAAGAAACTCAGCGCTGGACTGTTTGAACAAGGCGTGTTTGCGTTGCCAATTGTTTTCCCAATGGTTGCGCGGGACAAGGCTCGAATTCGGACCATGATGAACGCGGCTCTCACTAAAGAGGACTTAGACTTCGCTGTAGGTTCATTCGAGAAAATCGGAAAAGGTCTCCACATCATATAATTTCTTTTCATTCCATTTCTCACCTTAATTGACCAGACCGTCGATCGCGGAGCACACGAATACGCTTGCTTTTTCGACGGACGCAAAAGAGCTGAGGACATCTCCACCGCAATTTTTGACATAAATAACCATTTGCCAAACGTGATTTTTGCAAGATTTAGTTAAAACTGGTCCCATTCGTTCTTTTTCGAAGACCCTAAAAATGACAAGAAACTGTTTCCTAACGAAATTTATGGACATAACTTCGTTTGCTTGTTATTTCCAACGACTTTTTCCATCAAACAAATGGAGGGCTCTCCGTCTTCTGGCAAATAGCTTGATGTTAGAACTGCCGTCTGTATTGGACATATAAATTTCGTAAACATTCGTCAAGGAAAAACAAGAGAACTTTGAAATAACGAAAATGTTTATGTCTTCAGGAAAGACTAGGTCAAAATGCAAGGAAAAAGCTGTATGCAAACCGCATTTCGCGAGCTCTGTGAACTCTGCGAGAAATTGGAGGCAACGACCAAACGCCTTTTAATGGTTGATCTAGTGGCAAGTTTTCTGAGAGAACTGCAGTCAGACGAGGTCGAACCCGCTGTTTCGATGATTCTTGGGCGTCCATTCCCAAAGTGGGATCAGCGAGTGCTTGAGGTCAGCTGGGTGACCCTGAGCGATTTGATCAAGCGCCTGACCGACATAGATTGGAGCGATTTCCGAAATGCATTCAGTAAAACGGGCGACATTGGTTCAGCAACTAAAATCGTGTTTGAAGCTAGCAAGATTCGGCGTCAAGCCACTCTTTTTGAGAAGCCTCTAAGCATTCTTGAGGTTAGGCGCACCTTTGAAACGATTGCAGAGACATCAGGCTACGGCTCGAGAGAGCGCAAGGAACTACTAGTTGAAACTCTACTCGGCAAAGCCTCACCGTTAGAAGCCAAATATATTGTTAAGATATTCATTGGCGAAATGCGCACTGGCTTTCACGAAGGCCTTATGGAAATGTCAGTGGCGAAAGCCTTTAACTTGAGCCTCGGAACAGTTCAAACTGCGAGCATGCTTGCTGGAGATATTGTTGAAATTGCAGCTATAGCCAAAGTGAGAGGTAAGGAAGGCGTGACCACTCTTGGATTCAAGGTCTTTCGACCAATAAAGCCTATGATGGCGCAGGTGGCCGAAGGCGTAGACGAAGCGATAAAAGAGGCCAGAGGAGCTGTGGCTTTCGAGTACAAGTTAGACGGCGCCCGCATCCAGATTCACAAGTCCAGAAACGATGTACGAGTTTACAGTCGCCGGCTCACCGACGTAACGGAAAGTCTTCCTGAAGTTATTCAACTCGTTCGGAGCCAAGTTAGAGCAGGTCAGGCAATCCTTGAGGGAGAAGTAATTGCTGTGGCTAAAGACCGAACTAGTCCTCTTCTTTTTCAGCACCTGATGCGCAGGTTTCGAAGGGTCCATGAGATAGACGAGGTCATTAAGCGAATTCCGATCGAACTCCAACTTTTTGATCTCATATACTTAGACGGCGAGAGCTTGGTCAACACCCCATATGTCGAAAGGAGAAAGCGACTGAAAGAAATCGCTGGAGGCATACAATTAACCAAACAGATAATTACAAGCAGCCCACAGGAAGCCGAAGAGTTCCTAAAAGAAGCGTTAAACAATGGGCACGAAGGGTTGGTTGCCAAAAAACTCGACAGCCTATACACGCCTGGAATAAGGGGCAAACGTTGGTTCAAAATTAAACGCACGCTTGAACCCCTAGACTTGGTCATCGTTGCCGCTGAGTGGGGATACGGCAGAAGGCACAATTGGCTGAGCGACTATTACCTTGCCGCACGAGATGCACAGACGGGAAAGTTCATGGTTGTGGGTAAGACGTTCAAAGGGTTGACTGACAAAGAAATCGTTGAGATGACTAAGCGGCTTCAAGACCTAACTCTTGAAGCGGAACCACATCGGGTCGTGGTCACTCCAAAAATAGTCGTGGAAGTAGCCTACAACGAGATTCAAAAGAGCCCAAAATATGAGTGCGGCATGGCCTTGCGCTTTGCCAGAATTACACGAATCAGAGACGACAAAAGCCCAGAAGACGCCGACACCATACAGCGAGTCCGAGAGATCTATGAAAAGCAATACGAGAAAAAGGCGAAATACTAATTGAAGCCTGCGGAATAGGTCGAATTGGTTTCCTCCCTAGCCCCATTCTAACGATCTCAATTGTGTAAGAAAAAGTCGCATGAAAGTTGGCTATATAGACAGTCTATAATATAAATACCATATGCATTTATCGAACACAGTGATTATTTTCATTTTTCTTCTAAAGAAAATGGCGCAGACATTGCTGTAAAGGGAGTAGTCGCTGATATGTCGTCTGAGTTGAAGGTAATCCTGCTCAAGGGTATAGAAGAGAACTTCCACGAAGAATGTAACGGAACTATAGAACGTCTGGAACAAATAAAGTCCCTTCTCATTAGTATCGCAAACACCGGCAGCTGGAGGCTTCCCATCACGATAAGAGAAATGGAAACACACTACCCTGAATATGAAAAAGATTTGAACTTGCTGGAAAGATGCGACCTTGTCAAGAGCAGAATCAAATATACCGAACACAGTTCATACCGCGTTTACGAGCTCAGTGAAGAAGGAGTAGCTCTAGTCCGAAAGTTGAGCGCGCACCAATAAGCAGTGGCACGCGCTACGCTACACTTCTTGAAATCTTCGTCAGGTTTTCCGGCAATTATATACGGATCTAATTTCCTTTTCAATGTCCTTCACTGGCCTGTTAGCATTAATAATAGTCCATTTGCCTGTTGAAGCCAAGAAAAGTGCTCTACGTCTGATTCGCTCCAGCTCCTCCAAACTTTCAAAAATCTCTCGGTTTTTACGCGTTTGCTGTATCCTCCGGTGGGCTTCTTCAGGCTTGACGTCGAGGAAAAACATGTGATTTGACGTTGGAACAACGAAAGCGAAAAAATGATAGGTAATTCTATGTAGCGGCGACGGCAAATAAGCAGTTCCCATTAGGTAACGGATGAAAATCACGTAGTCATATCTCTGCCAAGAATAAAGCAGAATTGAACGAATAACATCCAACATGTAGAAGAAGGAGACTGCAAAATGCACGCTTTTTCCCTTCGAATATAAGAATTGTTTAGCTTTGACTCCGAAAAAATTGTCATTTGAAGGATGATGACGCAGGCAAACGGTTTTACCGTGTTTCTCAAGGTAACTGCGAAGCCTGAGTGCCTGAGTGCTCTTTCCAGAGGAGTCCAGCCCATCTATAACGATGAAAACCAAGTGTTCAAATGCCTCCACCAAATAATAAGAACGCTAAGGCGCTGAAGGCTGGTACGCTTAAGTTGTCAAAACCCATGGGCGAAAGACCCTCAACCAAAGTGGCTACAACTGCAGTTGCAAGAGCTGGAACAATCCTGTCAAAAACCGAAAATGAATACAACGCAGAAAAGAAAACTAAGCTAATCATAAAACTGAAAAAGCTGGCAAAAAACATCGTCACTGAGCCTTCCAAACTCTTTTCTGCAAGAAACTTGTATCTTTTTCGGCCATATCTCATGCCCACCGTAGATGCCGCACTGTCCCCGTAAGCCATAGGAAGAATACCCGCAGCAATTACATATGGTTTGGAGGCGAAAAACAGGGCTAGAAAAGTGTATGAAACGGCGTAAAAAACAAGTCCTAACTGATGCCCCTCCTCAGTTATGTTTGCAAGCACTTTTAACCCTTCGTTGATGCTCTTGAAGGGAGAATAAGAGGATGCTAAGAATGTTATCAAAATGAATGGCGCTGCAACTAAAACCGGATAAATATTAGACGTGAAAAACGGGATTATGAACAGTAGGTTTCCAATCATCGCGTGAAGGAACTTACGGGAAGCCTTTGGCGAGATGCGTAAAAGTTTGTCCATTCTGCCTGAAACAAAAATTATGGAAAGTATGTAAGCGTAACATAGGATCATCAGAAGCACATTTGTAGAAACTTCGATGTTGAACATCGGATCACTCAACGACACCGACGACAAATGCAAGTAATCCGATTATGAACCATACGAGGACGATTTGCTTAACTTTTCTTGCGTTTTCTCCTGAATAATCCTCTAGGAGCACAAATGAGGAGGCCACAAGTCCAAAATCGGTTATTGCCACTAAAGGAATGAACCAAAAGGAAACAAGGCTAAGAAGCCGAGGTATTGGACTTAACAAAACCGCAAGCAAATAAAAGATTGCAGCTGAAACTGCGGCAGTTTTTTCACCAAAATGAACAGCCAATGTCTTCACATTCTGTAGTTTGTCGCCTTTAACGTCAACAATGCCCTTTGTGATTTCTCTTCCCGTGTTTGAGAGAAAAGCCATTGAGGCGAAGATCAAAACGTTCAACTCCAACGTATTAGCAACCGTGAAATTGCCATAAACGAAAGGGGTTGCAACACAAGTGCTGACGAGTAAGTTGCCTGGCAGCCCGCTGCGTTTTCCAACGATGGTGTATGTTACGAAGGCCGTCCATGCGACTATGGCTGTCACAAAACAAAAAATGTTAGAGGGGTTAGTCAAATATGCTGTTGTGAAACCCATAGCAGTAAGGATAAACGCATATGCTAAGGCCTCTCGGGGCTTGATTAGGCCGCTTGGAATTGGGCGTTTCGGCTCGTTTATAGCATCGATGTCCCTGTCAAAATAGTCGTTTATGGACATGGACGCTGCGGTCAGCATAAAGCCTGTTATAAACCCGTAAGTTAGGTTGATCCAAGAGGCGCTCACAACATTTGGATTCGCAATGGACGCGCCTACTATCACAGCAAAACCCATCATTAAGGAATTTACTGGACGCATGAGGCGCAGATAACCTCTGGGTTTACTCATAATCGTTCGAACCTTGCAGTAATCATAAGCTTATATCAAGTTATAAATTCATGTAAAGACATACACACGTTAGAAGGCATGTTTATGAATTTCACAGAAAAGCAGTTAGTTGCTTTCTTCAACGAACAGCAGAAAAAAGAGAAGGAGATTGCAAAGTCAATTAAAAAGGCACTTGAAAACATCAAGAATCCAGTGGTTGTGGCCGTCCTAAAGGGCATATCTTATGATTCTTTAAAGCACGCTGAAATCTACAGGTCGGCTAAACAGATAATGGCAGTGGCTCCAGCTTTGAAAGAGGAAGAATTTGAGCATCTGAAAGAGGTTGTAAGGTGGCACATCGAAAACGAGGATAACGTAATTGAGCGCTTACGAGAGGCTATAAAGAAAACCGCCAACGACAGAGTCAAGTTCTTACTTGAATCTATCCTCACAGATGAAAAACGACACCATGACCTTCTAAATCTGATAATGGACATCATAGTGAAAGGCGAAACCATAACGGACAAAGACTGGTGGGACTTGATGTGGAAATATGTCCCGTTCCATGGAGCTCCAGGCGGCTAAAGCATGGTTGCGCCTGATCCATGCTTGAACGTCAAGTTTTAATGAATACGATTCTTGGTTATAGTTGATGTCGGGCAAGGAATTTTTTATCGGTCGCTATAAGGAATTGGGAGGGGCATACAAAGAATTCGAGTCCAAACCAGCAATTAGAATAAACACGATGAACGCTAGTGAAAAAGATGTTGTGGAAAGACTGGAATCTCTGGGAATCGTGCTCGAAAAGATTCCTTTTCTTGAAAATGGTTATTGGGTCAGCAGATCAAAATTTTCCATTGGTGCAGCATCAGAATACCTCTTAGGTTTGTACTCGATCCAAGAGGCGGCGGCTCAGATTCCAGCCACATTGTTTACTAGACTGGAGAACAGAACCGTTCTCGATGCTTGTGCAGCTCCCGGTGGAAAAACTGTTCAGTTAGCTGATCTGATGCAGAATACAGGTGCAATAATAGCCTTAGATGTTAAGAAACGAAGACTATCTGCACTGGCAAACCAATTGGAACGGTGCCGCGTAAGAAATACGATAGTTTATCAATTAGATGCAAGGGAGTCGTCGCGGCTGAACGTGAAGTTTGACCGGATACTTCTAGACGTTCCATGTTCGGGCAATTACGTAACCGACAAGGGCTGGTTCAGCAGAAGAACGCTTGAAGACGTGGAAAAAAACGCCGAGCTTCAAAGGCAAATACTAGTCGAAGCATTCAAGGTCCTGAAGGTTAACGGAGAAATAGTTTACGCGACGTGCTCGTTGGAGCCTGAAGAAGATGAATTGAACATCGACTGGGCATTAAGAACTCTAAGTCTCGAAATTGAGGAAATCAACTGCCATGGTGAGAAAGCATTAACAGATGTTTTCGGCAAAAGACTTGACAGCTCAATAGAAAACTGCAGGAGAATCTGGCCAAGGCAAACTCAAGGTTTCTTCGTCTGCAAACTCAAGAAGCGGAGGAGTTCATAATGAAACCAATTGAAGATTTCGTAAGCAAATTTAATGCAGGCATCAGCTTGGACGAGAACTTGATAGTCAAGAGAGAGAAGAGATATTTTCTCATACAAGAGAGACTCAAGAACCAGATTCGGGAACACTTCTTCTATGCTGGAGCCTACCTTGGAAAAGTAAAAGATGGAATTTTCTTTCCAAGTTTCATTCTGTTAGCAATGATCGCGGAAGGAAAAGCAAACAAGATAATGGTTGATGACAAAGCTGCATGGCTCTTTATCTGTGGAAGAGACGTATTCAAGCAAGGAATACTGAATGTGATAGGCTCGAAAAGGAAAGGCGACTACACATTGATTCTTAACCAGCACAACGAATGTTTAGGCTTTGGCAGAATATTGCACAACATAAATGAAGAAGAGGAAAAGAACAAAGTAATTGTGAAAAACATTTCTGACATAGGCGACTTTCTGAGAAGAGAAAGATGACGCGTAGTTAGAGAAATTATGCATGCTAGAAGGCTTGTGCCTCGAGTTTCTTTTTCACTTCTTCGATTTTTTTCTTCAAATCGGAGACCTTTTTGCCTTTTTCCTTTCCCGCTGCCTTGTAGCTATCACGTGCATATTCTAGGGCGCCGAGTCCAAATCGGTCGTAGCCTTTCTCTAATGCGATCTCAGCGGCTTTGGTAAAGCGTTCTATAGCTGTCTCGTAATCTTTTAAAAGGAAGCTACATTCTGCTGCCTTGAACAGCGTGTAAGAGGCGTCGAAGAAATTGCCCATCTTCTGGTACAGTTGGGAAGCTTGCAGAAACTTTTCGATGGCTTCCTTGTGTTTTCCACCATCATATAGCGCCGTTCCTTCCCTGTGAATCTTAATAGGGTCCTCTTTACCCACTTGACTCATTTCACGTTCACCTGTGCGATTTCATTATGATAATAATCCAAGTGTTTTTATGGTTTTCCACCTTGATTATTAGTGAAACTGCGCCTTGAGAGAGTGCTCAAAAATTAACACGTCGGAAGATTCATCCTCGTTGAAAGCCTGGCCCACGAAGGGAGTCTACACCCTAATAATATTCCTGAACAGGAAAATCAGCCTCAAAATTCGAAAATTCGGTTGTTTGGACCTTCAGAAAGGATATTATGCTTATACGGGTTCAGCTGTTGGCAACGGAGCAATCAGCCTCAAGAAACGTGTGGCTAGACATCTCAAAAAGAGAAAAGTCAGGCACTGGCACATCGATTTCCTTTTGGCCAACGAGAACGCAGCAGTCGTGGATGTCGTCGCGGCAGAAAGCAACGTGAACAGAGAATGTCAGATAAACAAAGCCATTATGAAAATTGACGGAGCAACGGCCCCAGTTGCAGGCTTTGGAGCATCTGACTGCAAGCAACACTGCAAAAGTCACCTTATGCATTTTCATGAAGAACGCGTCAACGATGAGATTGTTAACGCGTACTTGCACTTGTTTGGTACCAAGACAATTCTGATTTCCGTTAAGAGATGAAGATGAATTGCGTCTAACTGTTGAAAAGGCAGAAGTGAGGAATCTTGATGAGCTTGTGAGAATTGAGAGAGAATGCTTCACTAGCGAAGCATTTACAAAAGAACAGGTAGAAATTATGTTGAGAAACCAAAACGCCATCGCTTTATTGGCAAGAATCAATGATGAAGCTGCGGGTTTCATAATCGGTATAATTGAAAACTACGGCACGATGAAAGCCGGTCATATCTACACCATCGACGTGGCTGTCAAGCATCGAAGAAGAGGCGTGGGGAAAAGACTTCTGGAGGAGATGGAAAGTATCTCTCTGATGAGAGGCGCTGAAACCAGTTACCTGGAGGTTAAGGTTGACAACAGTGCTGCGAGAAGGCTCTACAGAAACCAGGGCTATGTCAAAATGGAGCCGTTGCACGATTACTATTCAAGTGGAGTTCACGGCCTTAGATTGAAAAAGCAACTCAAACCGGGGTAGAACTCTTCTTTTTGACTTTTGATGATGCTTTGCCGATCGTCCAGAGATAGAGTTTGGTTTTTTCCTCAAATTCCCTCAACAATTTGATATCGGCCGCCTCCATTAAGACGAGTTCGCCCGAAGCTCCGATAATGCATCCGGGCATGACGTGACCACCGAAAACCCTGCCTTTATCATCAGAGATGGAAATGTGAGCATGAGCGAAGACTTTGTTTTCCCTGACCGAAATGTTACCGAGACAAGACACAATTTCCAATGGTTGATTCATCTCAATTGTTTCATATCT
>Ga0315308_1000715_pt1 | contig 18843 bp, 14 predicted proteins | sample TDP3_MG_FD_203078 | JGI IMG/M metagenome (GOLD analysis project Ga0315308, IMG submission 203078) | Freshwater sediment microbial communities from Lake Towuti, South Sulawesi, Indonesia - TDP3 | ecosystem: Environmental > Aquatic > Freshwater > Lake > Sediment | place: Indonesia: South Sulawesi... | reverse complement strand
CTCCTTTGGCTCTTCCACGGCTTTTCCTCTTAACTGGCAATTGTATGTCATCCTCATGCTTCTAAGATGTTAAGCGAGTTAATAATTATTCTTATATGTCTTTCCTTCCCGCATTTTGTCATTGACGAGCGCCGAGGAAAACTTGTGTTTGACATAGTCACGGTTGGGCACTTTGCAATCGATTACATTCATTCGCCTAGAATAGTTTCTCCCAAGCCAACTTTGGGTGGACCTCCAGCCTATGTTTCTCTTGCCGCTGCCAAACTCGGCTCTAATGTTTCGGTGATCTCGAAGGTGGGCGAAGACTTCTCGAACGACTATACTAAGTGGCTCAAAAACCAAAAAATAGACTTGTCCTGGCTGAAACGAATCAGAGGCGCTTCAACCACGCAGTTTGCGATAAAGTATCAGAGGGGCTGGAAACGAAAGCTACAGTTGAAGGCTCGTGCTCCACCAATTTCAGCCAATGATCTGCCCGATTTCTTGCAAGCCAAGGCTGTTCACGTGGCGCCCATAGCCAACGAACTCTCAGAAGAGTTGGTCATGAAACTGAGAAAGACAACAAGCATTCTATCTCTTGACCCGCAAGGGTTTGTTCGACGTTTCGACCGAGAAGGAAACGTGAGCCTACAGCACTGGAAAGGGCAATCCGTGCTGGAGCAAGTTGACGTGTACAAGTCGTCGCTGAACGAAATAGAGGCTGTAACTGGAACAGCCAACTTGCAACTCGCGGTTAGGAAAATCGCTGATCATGGAGTGAAGATAGTTATCGTCACGAGAGGCATGCGTGGTTCCAAAATGCTCTTTGATAACACGTTCTACAACATCTCAGCCTATTCATCTAAAATTGTTTTAGACCCAACAGGTGCAGGGGACGCCTTCAGCGGAGCCTTCTTAGCCGAATACGTTCGTGGAAAAGAAGTTTTATGGTGCGCCTGCGTGGGGTCTGCTTCCGCCTCGTTTGTTGTGGAGGGCGTTGGGCCTGAAAGGTTCGGAGAGAGGGAAGAGACTTATGAGAGGGCTGAGGAAATATATGAGAAGCAATCGAAAGACTAAGCAAAACCAGATTTGATGGTGATGATCTTTGGGGCGTGTGGCAAAAGGCGTAAAATGCAGCGTGACAGGGTGCGGCAACGACGCGGTCCGTTCACTCCCAGTCGATAAGGTGAAAACAGCTGGACTGAAGGTGGGCGATGTGAGACGAGCCTACCTCTGCAAGCAACATTATAAAGAATTCAAGAAGGAAACCAAGAAAGACCGTGCGCTTGAAAAATGGAGGTACGGAGTACCCGGCAGAGTCTGAGCAAATGATAACTCATCCAAAAGAGCGAAAACTAGACGCAAGACTAATCTGAAGAAACTTTATTCTATCATTGGGTTCACGACTAAGAGAGGTAGACCTATTTGAGAATACTTCAGTTGCACTCAGACTTCATCGAGTACAAGCCGTTGAAGAAAGAGGTCGCCTTGGCTGAGGAAGCCGAGAAAAAGGTGAAGAGACTAGAAGACTTAGTTGTCTTATTCACGAGTGTTGAAGAGGGCGACGACGAAGCCGTTGCAAAGCGAGCAGTTGAAGAAGTTAAGGCTGCCCTCGAAAAGTTGAAGGCTAAAAGAATCCTGATTTATCCCTACGCCCATCTAAGCAGCAGTTTAGCCAAGCCCAGCAACGCTCTAAAAATTCTGAAGGTAATGGAAAAATACGCCGAAGAAGCAGGCATCGAGACCCATCGAACTCCTTTTGGTTGGAACAAACAGTTTTCACTGTCCATTAAGGGACATCCTTTAGCAGAGCAATTGAGAGTTATTACTCCAGTTGAGAAAAAAGAGGAGGAGAAGGTTTCAGAGGCGTTAAAGGTTGAAGAAACGTTAAAGTCAACATGGTTCATCATGCAACCCAACGGAAAAATGTTTCCAGTGGAGAAATTTGATTTTAAAGGGCACGAGATGCTGGAGAAGTTTGCAAAATACGAAATGGCAAAGGTGCGCGCGGTTCAACAGGTTCCACCCCATGTAACTTTAATGAAGAGACTTGGACTAACAGACTACGAGTTTGGAAGCGACCCAGGCAATTTTCGCTGGCCGCCTAAGGGTCGATTGGTCAAGGCGCTGCTTGAACGATACGTGACGCAGACAGTAGCAGAGTACGGAGGCATGGAGGTCGAAACACCAGTCATGTACGACCTTAACCATCCAAGCCTTGCCGCTTATATTGAAAGGTTTCCAGCCAGACAATACGTTGTAAGGTCTGAAGACAGGGACCTCTTTCTAAGGTTCGCCGCCTGTTTCGGTCAGTTTCTAATGACACACGACACTCAGATTTCTTATCGACAATTGCCTTTCAAAATCTACGAGTTAACGCGCTACAGTTTCCGAAGAGAAAAGAGCGGTGAACTAGTCGGACTGAGAAGATTGAGAGCGTTCACTATGCCCGATTGCCATGCCATGTGCGCCGATCTAGACCAAGCTAAGAAGGAATTCATGGTTAGATTTGATTTGTGTTCAAAAAACATGAAGGACGGCTTAGAGTTCAGCGACAAAGACTATGAGTTGGGAGTGCGGTTTACAAAGGATTTTTACGAGAAAAACAAGAGCTTCATCGTGTCGTTGGTTAAGCGGTTCAAAAAACCCACCCTTATTGAATTATTGCCCAAACGCTACTCCTACTGGATTCTGAAGTATGAATTCAACTTCGTTGACAACATGGACAAGGCTTCGGCGCTTTCCACAGACCAACTCGACGTAGAAAACGCAGAACGATACGACATAAGCTACAAGGATGAGAAGGGCGAGAAAAAGCGCCCGCTTATATTGCACTGCAGTCCAAGCGGCTCCATTGAGAGATGCGTCTACGCGCTGTTAGAGAAAGCCTACAGAGAGCAACAAGAGGGAAAAGTGCCGATACTCCCCTTGTGGCTTGCGCCTACACAAGTTCGAGTCATACCCGTCTCTGACAAATTTGTGACGCAGGCGGAAAAAATAGCTGACACACTCGAGAAAAACTGCATACGCGCAGACGTGGACGACCGTCCCTTGACGATGCAGAAGAAGGTGAGAGAGGCTGAAACTGAATGGATAAACTACGTCCTCGTGATTGGACAGAGAGAAATAGACTCCGACATTCTCCCAGTTCGTGACAGAAAGCTTAGAAAGATTAGAGAAATGCAACTTCAACAGTTGCTAAAAGAAATAAGAGGGCAGACAGAGAGCAAACCCTTTCAACCGTTGACCCTTCCGAGATGCCTGTCTAAGAGACCGCAGTTCTAGCGTGTCTAACATCGGCACATTGATTTAGATTCTGAATTCTGACACTTACACATGATACATACTCTGTGTTCACACATGTTAAATAGAATAGGCTAGTAGAAACTTTTTCCATGCAGAAATCAGAGGAAATGACGGTGGAGACTACCAAACTCACCGTTCCCCAACGAGTAGAAACCCGAATCGTTGGGATCGAGTTGACCCTTCGAAAGCTAGTTCTCTCCGCCCTCACAATGCTGGGTGTAGGATACGTCATTGTCAATGTACCAGTCATGATTTTGCTAGGCTATTCTTGGTCAATGATTCCAATTTCCTCACAAGCCAACATCGCTGCTATATCTGGGAGAATATTGTTCATAATGGCGTCGGCCATCTCGTCAAGTTTGGGAATCGTCATAGTGCTAGGCGGAGTCAAGTTTTACGAAGGAAACCCAACAAAGGGAACAACCTTTCTCGGCGTACTTTTAGCATCCTTCGACCTCTTATGCTTGGGCATAGGTTCAACGCTGCTGCTTCCGAGTGGAAACTCCGCGGGCTTTTTGCTCTTAGTGGCACCGGTGCTTGCGATGTTTGGTGCTGCAACCTACATGGTGCCCCGGTCACGTTTCAAACTCGCGGGTTCAATATCTGGAATCATTGGTGGTGCCTTACTCGCCTACGCCCTATTCAATGCTCGAACATTTGAGCTTGTGTTCGACTGGGGGGTAACCCTCAATGGGCCCTTTATGTCACTGGTAGCTCCAGAAAGCATAGCAGTCATGTTAGGTCCCGTTGCAGCTTTCATTCACTCAATCGTCGGATCAAACAGAGAAGAGAGACCCTTAGCACACGCGTCTATAATCCTAGTGGCACTGGTTTATGGAATCGGGGTGTTCGTGGGTTCACTTGTTCTTTCCATGAGCCTTTGGGACCTCGTGTGGAAGTCACCTTGGACGGGACCCTTGAATGGTCTGCCCGCTTGGATCATGAGCACCGTAGTTTTTTGGAGCGCGAGTCTGTTCCTCATTGACATTGGTGGAATAATACTAATTATCACGGCTTGCCTAGGGTTCGCATTTGTAGCCAAAGAGTTTTCGCATGTCTAAAAACAGCTTTTCTTCTCACTATGTTGGAATCTTGATTTCAGATAGACTATTTGGTATTAATTTTATTTACAAAAAGCATAAAAGCGTGCCGAAAGCTGCATACAGTATTCTACACAGAAAGTGATAACACATGGTGAAGGAAGAACTCTTCATCTATATTGATGGCAAGTTTTATCCGAAGTCTGAGGCAAAGGTTTCAGTTTACGACCACGGCTTGCTTTATGGAGACGGCGTGTTCGAAGGCATACGCGCCTACGATGGCGTCGTCTTCAAGTTGAGGGAGCACATAGACCGCCTCTACACGTCCGCGCACACAATTATGCTGCAGATACCTTTGAACAAAGAAAAGATGACACGTGCTGTTTTGGACACGCTCAAGAAGAACAAACTACAAAACGCTTACATTCGTCTCGTGGTCACCCGGGGAGTCGGCGACTTGGGACTCGACCCGAGAAAATGCTCAAAAGCCACAATTATTGTTATAACCGAGCCGAGGATTTCTTTGCACTCTGACGAAAAGAAGCAGAAGGGCATAACAACCATGATCACGTGGGTGAAAAGAGACCCCGTGGATGCTACCTCCCACGAGGTGAAATCGCTCAATTACCTCAACAGCATACTAGCAAAAATTGAATCCAATGTTGCCGGCGTAGATGAAGCCATCTGCTTAGACAAGACCGGTTTTGTCTGCGAGGGGGTGGCAGAAAACGTGTTCATAGTGAAAGAGGGCAAGGTCATTACCCCGCCCACCTGTACAGGTGCCTTACCTGGAATAACAAGAACTGCGGTGATGAAGCTCGCCGAAAAGTTCGGATACTCTCTAGCAGAAAGAAACATAACTCCAAACGAGTTGTTCACAGCCGACGAGGTTTTCCTCACAGGGACAGCTGCAGAAATCGCCCCAGTCAGAGAGGTGAACGGACGAACTATAGGCGATGGAAAGCCCGGACCAATAACAAAACGTTTGATGCAAGAATTCGATAAGATGGTGAGGAACCCGAAGGAAGGAACGCTGATTCGCTAAGACCCTATTATTCTCGCTGTCTCGACATGAATTGCTCCAACAAGTCAAATGCTTTTTCTAAAGTTTCCATCGGAGGTAATATCACAGCTCGGAAATGCCCAGAGCCGTACGTAGGGTCAAATCCAGACCCGTGCACGGCGAGAACGCCTGTTTTTTCCACAAGTTGACGCGCAAACTCTTCGTCGGTTTTCCACCGTGACCCAACTCCTTCAACTTTCGGGAAAACGTAGAAGGCTCCTTCAGGCTTGGTGCAGCTTATCCCTTCTATTTCATTGAGACGCTTCCAAGAGTAGTCCCTTCTTTCGCGGAGTTTTTTCACCATTTCGACAATGTGTTCTTGCGGACCTTTAAGCGCAGCAACACCGGCTTTCTGAACCGGAGTGTTCGCGCAGAGTCGTATCCGAGTTTCTTTTTCCACGCACTCTCTCAGTTCCGTCAATTCACCATTCGGATGATGAAAGTACATGTAGCCGAGTCGCCAGCCAGTCATCAGATACGTTTTTGAAAACCCATTCATTCCGATAACAGGTACGTCTTTAGCTAAGTGAGCCGCGCTGACAAACCCTTTTTTGTACACGATTCTGTCGTAAATCTCATCCGAGATAAGTAATAGTTTGTATTCGCCAGCCAAATCCACCACTTCCTTCACATCTTTTTCGCGGTAAAGGGCGCCGCAGGGGTTGTTAGGATTTATGACAATAATGCCACGGGTTTTGCGGGTTATTTTAGACCGAAGGTCGCTGATGTCGGGTTGCCAACCGTTGTCTTCAACTGTTCGGTAGGAAACAGGTTTGCCTCCAAAGAATCTCACATACGAGATGTATGGCGGATAGCTTGGACCCGGAACCAAAACCTCATCGCCGCCCTCGACGATGGCAGCCATCAACATTTGAATGCCCTCCGAGATTCCCTGTGTAACCAGAACATTTTCGGCCGATATCTCAACTCCGTTGACCTTCTTCTCTTTATCACAAACAGCCTCTCTGAGCTCCAGCAAGCCTTCAGAAGGAGAGTACCAGTTTGCACCTTCATCAACAGCCTCTTTCAAAGCCTGCTTGATATGATCCGGGGTGTCAAAATCGAATCTCACCGGGTCGCCTATGTTGAGGTATGTAATCTTCTTGCCTTTTTCTTCCAATTTTTTCGCGTGAGCTATTACATCTCGGATGGCGTATTCGATGGTTTGTGCACGCTCTGTGACTCGGAACATTTTCATGCCCAAGCTGTGTTTTTGTCCGAGCCTATAAATAATCTTCGCCTAAATTCTGCAGCTTCATTAACAAAGCTCTCGGAAACATCAACAGCAAGACAAGCAACCAAAAAACTTAATGACTAAACCAGCAGAAGGAATAAGGGTCTGAAGAGAAGATACAAGTTTGTTGAGGTGATTGTTCTGTGAAGACATTAGTGTTAACAGAAATTGATGTGAAACGACTCTTATCAACACAAGAGGCGATTGAAGCAGTTGAACTCGCCTTCGCAGAAAAAGGCTTAAACCGCGCTCAGATGGCTCCCAAACAATTTATTTTCTTCAAAAACTACAACGGTGATTTAAGAACCATGCCTTCCCACCTCGAAGGATTAGACATCTCAGCTGTCAAGGTTGTTACAGTCCACCCAGAAAATCGGGCAAAACATAATCTACCAGCAGTAATGGCAACCCTCATTATGATAAATCCAAAAAATGGAATGCCAATTGCAATAATGGGCGCCACATGGATCTCGGACATTGAAACCGGCGCCGCTGGAGGCATTGCCGCAAAATATTTAGCGCGAAAGGACTCGAGGGTTGTTGGCTTCGTGGGTGCAGGCGCGCAAGCTAAGACACAGTTGATGGCTTTGTGCGCTCTCTATGGAACGCTTGAGGAGGTTAGGGTTTGGAGTCGAACAAGAGAAACGATAAAGATGTTTATAGATGAAATGAAACCCATGTGTAGCAATACAACCCGGATGGTTCCAGTTGAGGAGGCAGAAAATGCTGTTCGAGGCGCTGACATTGTGGTAACAACAACCCCGTCCACGGTGCCTGTTGTTTTAAACGATTGGATCTCATCTGGCATGCACATAAACTGCATCGGAGCAGACGCGCCAGGCAAGCAAGAGTTGGATCCAGAAATTTTGAAGCGGGCGAAGATCGTTGTCGACGATTTGGAGCAGGCTTCTCACAGTGGCGAAATCAACGTTCCTTTGAAGCAGGGAATCATTAAACCAAAAGACGTGTGGGGCGAAATCGGTGAAATCGTGGCTGGTATTAAGAAGGGCAGAGCGTCTTCAGACGAGATAACCGTTTTCACCTCCACTGGATTGGCGATACAGGACGCTGTTACAGCAAACGTCGCATACAAGAAGGCGCTGGCTCAAAGGATAGGACAGTTCATAGAGATCATGTAAAAAATCTCAGGCTAGGGAATTGTGACTTCTGCCGACGTTACAAAACCTTGCAGCGTTTTGACAGTAACCGTGGCATTTTGTCCATGGTAACCACTCCAGTCCCAAGAGCACGTGAGCAAGACGTCAGAGTTGGGTTGAAGTGGCTGCGGAAGTGGAGGAGAAGTCATATTCCCTGTTATGGTAACAGTGACTTGGGTAGGTATCGAAACCGTTACCTGCGAGATGTCAACCTTAGCCGGAGAAGCGCCATTGTGTATTGTGACGTTGAAGTGCAACGTGTCAGTAAGGTTAAAGACCAGACCGGAGATTGGGATGCTCAGAACAACCGTTGGAGCGGTCACTGCTCTGCTCTCAGCCGAATAGCCTTGAAGAGTATTCACCACAACAGTCACGGGTTTGCCTTGCAAGTCAGTCCAGTTGCGTTCAAGCCTGAACGTGACAGAGGAATTAGGTTGAAGCCTATAAGGAGCAAGAGCGGGCGCCACCCCAAGTGGAGGGACTAAGACTCTGTTCACCGTTATCGTTTTTATGTCAACGAAGGTTGGAGCACCCGTGGACTCAATCGTGACATTAAAGTAGGTTACGCTCACCCCAGGGTAAAAGTCTACGCTGGAAACTGTGAGGTTCATGAATGGTGTCCTCGCTTGGAAAGTGGCACCAGACCCATCAGCAACCAAGGCAATGACGTTTACAGTCTGTCCTGTGTAATTCCCCCATGTCAAAGAAGCCTGGAAGGTCTGAGAACTTCCGGGGGTAAGTTCGTGTGGAAGCGAAGGAACAGTACTGGTTGCCTTGAGAAGAGCGCCATCTTCTGTTGACATCAGAATATGCTCTATCTTGGCAGGCGAGCGGGAATAGGAGGGGTTGAGGACAGTAACGTTGAAAAACGTGGCGTTTTCAGCGAAAAACTCTGCCTTCTCTATGGTTACGTTTGCTAGGCTCGGGAGATGAAACTCTTGGGGTGCATAGGAACCCATGGTCCAGATGTAAGACAAGAGAGCGCCTACTATGAAGGAAACAAGTAACAGCACGATGAGGATGAGTCCTGAAACACCCCTGAGGTTATGAATCAACCGCATGTTGTTTTTCCCCACGGTAAACCCTTATTCAATAAGAGTCTCTATATTCAAACTTTTCCCTCAACGTCTCTCTTCTTTGCCTGCATTCAATGAACAAGGTGGTATGTCACGTGTTTTTGGAGCTGATTCTCCTAGGCTGGTGCTAGTTCTTTGGCTCTCTCTGCTGCCTTGGTGACAGCTGATATTAAGATGGCTCTCAGCCCGTAGCGTTCGAGTTCTAGCAACCCCTCAATGGTTGTGCCTGCGGGTGTGACAACCATGTCTTTGAGTTTGGCTGGGTGTTCACCGGTTTCTACAACCATTTTGGCTGCGCCCAAGGTAGTTTGAGCCGCGAGCACCGTTGAAACGTCTTTGGGTAAGCCTAGTCTGACACCGGCGTCTGCTAGAGCGTCTATTATGAGGTATATGTAGGCTGGACCACTACCAACCAATCCTGTGGCGAGGTTGAGGTATTTCTCGTCTAATTGTTTGACTAGACCTATGAGGCTGAGCATGTCGATTGCGGTTTTCAACTGCTCCTTGGTAACATTTTCACTGGGACAAACCGTAATCATGCCTTCTCTGACAAGAACAGCCATGTTTGGCATAACACGAATCACAGGAACATGTTTGGGCAAGTGTTTCCGATAGAAATCCAAGGTCACTCCGGCCGCAATTGAAACAAGTATCTTTCCGGTTTTCATTGCAGGGGCTATTTCTTCAAGAACCTTTGCTACGTCAGCGGGTTTAACTGCGATTATGCTGATGTCGGCGAAAGCCACTGCCTTTCTGACATCGCTTAAGCATTCGATTTTGTATGTTTTGGTTATGTATCTGGCTCGGTCTTGGATGATTTCGTAGGCGTGGATCTGTTCTGGACTGTAAACGCCAGATTTCATCAAGCCTGAGATTATGCCTTCACCCATTTTTCCAGCGCCAATAATGGCGACTTTTGGCGTTTTTACAGGTTTTTTGGGTTTGCTCAAGTTATTTTTATCTCCTCTATACGATTGGCTTGGAGATTATGCGCCCCTTAGAATTAAGTCTTTCAGCGCTAACGTCTTGGTAATCAGAAGTTATATCACTAAAAAATTGTGCTTTGATTTCGATTATTGAGAAAAAAAAAGGAGAGATTGTTTAGTTCTACAGCGGTGTTTACGCTGTGACTAGTTGTCGGCGCATCATCTCGTTGTCTTCGTGTTCTAGGATGTGGCAGTGCCAAACGTAGCCCGGTCCAACAGCTGGGTTAAAGGAATACAGGTTAGTTCCTGTCCAGCTAACGGTTGGGTCTGCATCCTGGGGCGTGTAGCGGACTCTAATTATGGTGACTTCGCCGGGGTGCATTTGGATTGTGTCCTTCCATCCCATTTCGTTGGGTGGAGGAGGCATCACTGGACCTTTCAGGTACATTGCAAGGTTGGCAACATTCACTGTGGGATGGTTAAGCGGCAGGTCTGGAGACATAAGCTGAGTTACGCCGTTGTTCAGCATCCATTCAGCCATGTAGCCCGTGACATCAAACTTTTGACGACTGACGAATTGGAACTGTACCAGATGCAGGTGTATTGGGTGTGTGTCAGCTGTTGGGTTGATGACAATCCAGTCAACTGTTGAGCCGACCTGCGTTATTTCAGATGGGTCAGCACTCCAAGCCTGACCGTCTAGGAGAACCATTTCTGGAACCATGTTTGGACTCATGACTTCGATGAGGGTCAGTTGCTTTGGTGTGGTATCGGGAACCAACGCTGGTATGGTAATTGGCCATGGGTTTGGCAGCTGCACGGGAGCCGGAGTCGCCGCCGTAGGCGCAACCACCGTGAACTGCATAATCTGACCTAAAGTCGACCCATCTGGTGCAGCACCCATTGGGAATGGAGCTTTAGCGTTGTTCCGAAGGAGAATCTTAGCTCCTATAGGCAGCCCTGAGAAGTCGACGATTATGTCGGCTCTTTCACCGGGCGCAATGGTCAATGAAGTCAAGGGAACAGGTGCCCCAAGGTAGCCGCCGTCGGTTCCGATCTGGGTGAACGGAAGCATGGCTTTGGTCACTCTGTCCACGAAGAAGAGGTTGTAGAAGCGGGCGTTTGAGCCATCTAGCAGCCTGAAGCGGTATGTGGTGGGTTCCACGTTCAGGTTAGGCCACATCTTGCCGTTTACCATGATGGTGTTGCCAAAGAACTCGGGCACCCAGTACGGGTGGACGGTTGGGTCGACGCCTATTGCGTCGTACCAGAACTCATTGTTGGTGGTGATTGGATCTTTAGCTAGGAATGCTCGGTCCTGAATGGCTAGTGGAATCTCGTATTTTCCGCTTGGCAAGTATGGAGCAACCGGGTCATCAGGGTCTCTGAGTAAGTAGAAGCCGGCGAGGCCCGACATCACGTTGATGCGTGTGATGCCTAAGGCGTGGTCGTGGTACCAGAGCGTCGTGCCATTCTGCCCGTTGGGGTAATAATAGACAGCTGCGTTAAGATCAGTGGGTATAGTTGTATCGTAGTCAGCGCCGTGTGTTCCGTTTTGGGTCCACCATTGTTCGGGACCGCCGTCGGAGCCTGAGGGGACTTCACCACCGTGCAGATGGGTAACTATAGGAATAGGCGTCTGCGCAATTCCATTGTCGAAGCCTGGTGGGAATGGTGGCGGCGTCGCTGGGAAGGGGTCCATAAACATGCCTAAGTTCTTTGGGTCTGCCCAGTGAATAGTTGGGTCGACTGGAAACAGATGGGATAGCATCTGTCCACTGGCGTTTAGGTTGTTGATCCATTTGACCATGATTGGGGTTCCCCTAGTGACGTTGAAAGTGGCGCCGGGTGAATTCGCAAAATAACCAAGTGTCGTTAGGCCTCCGTAACTCCAAACGGTTGTTGGACCAAACCCTGTAGGTCTGCCCTTTGCATCAACTGTTGGCAGTATCTGCTGAGTGTACTCTTTCACATCCACTTCGTAATATGGAATTGTTCGGCTGCTGTCGAACGGGTCTGTCACGTAGGCGGTGGGCTGGTACACTGGAGGAATGACCAATTGGTCTACGAATTTTGGTATTGATTTGGGGTTCAAAGTTGGAGCTGGGGGCATAGGCACTGTCGTTTGGGCATAAGCTGGTGCTGTTAATGTTGAAACAACAACGCCTGCTAATACCAACAACATTGTCAAGAATATAGTGGAAATCTTGTTTTTCATTTTCTTTTTCTCCATCTTTCTTGTTGCTTTCAGTGCATCACGATTACTTCATTAGGCATTTAAACTGGTGTGACTGTAAGGCTACAGCAACACACCTTTCCCAAATCAAGACTCTATCAAGTGCCGTTTTAAGAGATACAGTGCAGCATGACCCCTGTACATTCAAAAATCTGGAAGATATTCAACAGTTTTTCCGAGAATACTAAACGCTTCGGAATAAAATCAGCTGGCTATTATTTTGCGCTTGGAAGAGCCAGCCGCCTTGAGGAGAGAGAAAGGAGAGGTTTAAATTTGAAAAGATTTTAGGCTGGCTCCCCCTTAAACGCATGTTCTATTATTAAAAGCAAACCTTTTAAAGGTGTGTGACTGTGATACCACAGCAACACATTCTTATTACAAGAGAGGAGAGAGAGGATTTTGGAGACCCCACCCTTGGATAGAGATGCCCAGATGTTATGCGCCTTCGGATTGACACCCAACCAAGCAAGGGTGTATTTAGCCGTTTGTAGACTTGGCTTAGCTCAGGTAGGCAGGGTTTCAAAAGCATCCAAAGTACGCCGAGAAGACATCTATCGGCTTCTGCCGTCGCTTGAAAAATTGGGGCTGGTAGAAAAAGTTCTAGGAACACCCACCAAGATTAGAGCAATACCCGTCGAAGATGCGCTTTCTCTTTTGGTCAAACAGGAAGAAGATCAGGCGCATAAGAAAATGGCGGAGTTGAAGGCGAAAAAAGACGAATTTCTGAAGGTGTTTAAAGCAAGCAGCAAGGCTATGGCTGAAGAAGTTGAGGGGGCAGAGTTCTCACTCATCACAGAAAAAGCCGCAATAATCAACAAAGCCACACTTTTCCTAAAAAAGCTGGAGCGTGAAGTGGACATTGTATCATCAAGGCTAAAACTCACTCAAATGATCGGCATCTACTCAGAGCTGTTTAAGAAAGCCCTAAAGAAAGGAGTGAGATTTCGCGTAATAACTGAAATGCCCGAAGAGGAGGATCAGATTCCAAGAATCATAGAAGAACGGTTGTCACCTGGAGCTTCATTCAAACTAAGGTATGCTGAATCAGTACCGAGCCACTTCCTGATTGTTGACAACAGAGAAATGATGATAACCACGAGCACACACGGAATCTTGGCAGAACACCCAGCCCTCTGGACGAACAGCGTTTCACTAATTGAACCTTTACAAAGAAACTTCGAAGAACTGTGGCACAACTCCATAGATTGGGCATCCTTCAAAACCCAAAGCGAGGCAGACAGAGCAACCCAGTTTGTGAAGCAACTCAAACCATCAGAACACGTCATATTTGTTTACGAAACCACAGAAGCCAAATACAACGTGCTCTTCAACTACATCAAATGCGCACTGGAAAAAGGCGAAGCAGCATTATACGTATGCTCCGAAACCAGCCCACGACAACTAAAAAACGCCATGAAAAACTTCGGAATCGACGTAGAAAAACATGAAAAAGCAGACGCCCTAAAAATCCTACCCTACGACCAATTTTACATAATAGACGGAAAATTCAGCATAGCAAACACTCTAAACTTATGGAACAAATACTACAAAGAAGCCCTAGCCAAAGGATTCAAAGGATTAAGAGTCACAGGCGAAACAGCCTGCTTCTTCAAGCACAACATGGTCAATGACCTAGTGGAGTATGAAAAAGCACTTCACAGAGTCCTAGACATCCCGATGATTGCAATCTGCTCCTACCAAGTCGACCGACTGAACAAGGCTGAAGAACCAATAAACCTATACCATGAATTAACCCACGCCCATGGCACAGTCCTATTCGCAGGAATAGACAACAAACTCGGAAAAATAGAAATCCGCAAAGCCTAACTGTCACAACCAAACCTCATTCCCGACGTTTCCAATTCTTTTTCTTTAAAATAGTCTGCAAAAACATCAAATACTCGAAGACTTGAATATGTAGAACTCTCATACAAGGATGGTGCATAATAAATGAAGGGCTGGGCAGGCAAGATTTTAAGGATTAACTTAACCAAGCGAAAAACCGCAACACAAGAATTTGACTCAAAATTCGCATTGAATTGGCTGGGTGGAAGAGGCTTCGCCGCAAAAATCCTCTGGGACGAGTTGAAACCAGGCACAGACGCGTTTTCACCCGAGAACCGACTGATATTTGCTACGGGTCCCTTGACAGGCGTGTCGTTGCCCAGCAGCGGCAAACTGGTTGTAGCCGCAAAAAGCCCTTTAACCGGCGGCTACGGCGACGGCAACGTGGGCACATGGGCATGCGTCATGATGCGCAAGAGTGGATACGACGCCATAGTATTTGAGGGTAAGGCTGACAAACCAACAATTGTGAAGGTTGAAGACGACAAGACAGAGTTCTTAGACGGCAAAGACTATTGGCGCCAAGGAACCTTTGAAACCGAGAAACGCCTGAAAAAACAGTACGGCGACGTAACAGGCGTGGTCTCCATAGGGCATGCTGGAGAAAACATGGTCAAGTATGCCAACGTTGTCTCACAAGAGGGTAGAGCCGGAGGCAGACCAGGGATAGGCGCGGTCATGGGGTCCAAAAACCTGAAGGCGGTTGCAATTAAAGGAACCAAAGAGTTGCCAGCCGCCGACATGACAGAACTCAAAAAACTGGGCTTGGAAGGTTACAAGGAGGTTTTGGCTAAACCCAACTACAAGTTTTGGAAGCGGCAGGGAACAATGTCAACGATTGAATGGAGTCAAGAGAACAGCTGTTTACCCACATATAACTACAAGGAAGGCGTCTTCGACCAAGCAGACGCCATCGGAGGCTTCACAATGGAAAAAATGAAAATCTTAACACGCGGATGCCCACAGTGCAACATGACCTGTGGCCACGTGATTACGGACACGGACAATGAGCCTTCTGAGTTAGACTACGAAAACGTGACCCTGCTAGGCTCGAACATAGGCTTAGGCGATTTGAAGAAGGTTGCCCACCTCAACCGCATGTGCGATGACTACGGTCTCGACACCATATCGTTGGGCAATGTGATAGGCTTCACTATGGAAGCCTCGGAGAAAAAACTCATCGACCACAAGATTGGGTGGGGCGACTTTGAAAAGGCAAAGGCGCTCACAGAGGATATCACGCACAGAAAGGGCAAGATGGGCGCAATGCTGGCTGAGGGAGTGCGTTACGCTTCTGAAAAAATTGGCAAGGACTCTCAAAAATGGGCGATGCACGTTAAGGGACTCGAAATCTCAGCCTACGACTGTCACACAACGCCTGCTATGGCGTTGGCGTATGGAACAGCCGCGTCTGGAGCGCATCACAAAGACGCATGGGTCATATCTTGGGAGGTTAAGTACGGACGCGAGAGCTACGATGAAACCAAGGTTGACAAAGTCATCGAGTTGCAGCGAATAAGGGGCGGAATGTTCGAAGGCTTGACCACTTGTCGGCTTCCATGGGTGGAAGTGGGCTTCGAATTAGACTGGTATCCTAAATTCATGAAAGCGGCAACCGGAATGACCATAACATTAGAAGACATGTACAACGTCGCCGATAGAACCTACGCATTAATAAGGACGTTCTGGGTGCGCGAATTCGGAAAACAATGGAACAGCAGCATGGACATGGTGCCAGCCAGATGGTTCACAGACCCATTAACCAAGGGTCCATTGAAAGGAACCAAGCTGGACAAAGCCAGATACGAGTCAATGCTGCAGTTGTATTACAAGAAACGAGGCTGGAACCAGCGAGGCATACCAACAAAGACAACGCTCACTAAACTAGGCTTAACAGATGTAGCCCAAGAACTCAGCAGACACGTCCAGTTAACCACTTAGATTTTCTTCGTCCTTCTTTCATTTTTCACTCAAACTTCTTGCTAAGATAGAACGATGATCAAAGAGGACAGTGTAGGAACATTTTTAACTGCCGAAGTTAAACCCTAATCGCATGGCGGGTGAGTGGGCTCCTCCCACCCGTTCCGCCGTCAAAAACAAACCCCGGAGTAGGGAGGTTAAAAAAAAGAGAATGGACACCAGAGACCTTAGTTTAACCGTGTTTTTCACCGGTCTATACGCCGTTCTCGTTGTTGTGTTGGCTCCGATTTCCTTTGGTCCAGTGCAGTTACGTGTAGCCGATGTATTAATTCCATTGGCGGCGCTGTTTGGCTGGCCTGTTGTAGGCGGAGTCACTGTTGGATGCCTTGTCGGCAACGCCTACTATTCCTTGGGTTTAATCGATGTCCTTGTTGGTCCAATCGCCAACTTCATCGCCGCTACAACCATACTGTTACTAAGAAAACATCGATTGCTCGCCTGCATTGCAGGTGCATTGCCCATAGGCATAATTGTGGGCAGTTACTTGTGGCTTTTCTTTCCGCCCCCAGAAGTTCTCGAAGCATTTCTTCCAGTTTGGGCAGCAATGATCGTGAGCATAACCATAAGCAGCTTCATAGCCATCGCGGTCATCGGTTACCTGTTGCTCACAGCCTTGAGCAAACCCCGTATCATAGAACCCTTAAAATCTCGTGGACTAAAGGTTCTCCAATAATTAGTATAGTGACTCTTAAAATGAAACATCAATGCACTTATATTTTTAAACTCTCAATTACCAATTATGAGAAATCAAATAGCTATCCAAATTTTGCAACAGCTTCTCAAAAACTCGAAAAAGAGTGACAGAGAACTGGCCAAAGCCATTGGTGTTTCACAGGCAACGTTCACGAGAAGGAGAAAACAACTGGAAAGGAAAGTGATACAAGAATACACGATTACTCCGAATCTCTACGAGTTAGGATTCGAGGTTTTGGCATTCACGTTTGTACGCTTCAGAGAGTCTCGGATAGATATGCTTGAAAAGGCACGTCAATCTTTGACAAAACAACCGAACGTCATCTTTGCCTCTGGTGGAGAAGGGTTAGGAATGGGAGCAGTAGGGATATCGGTGCATCAAGATTATACTTCTTACTCCAACTTCATGAGAGAAATGCGACAGCAATGGGCTGACATTGTGATAGACCTGCAGAGCTTTCTCGTCAGCCTAAAAGGAGACGTAGAGGCGAAACCCTTTTCCCTGAAACCTTTGGCTGAAATCTTGCCAAACGTAGTCCAGCAGAAATTATGAATAATTAATTACATGAAGCGTTCCAGTTTTGTTAAACCGATGATTTCGTTGAAGTCTAAGCCTAAGGCGTCTAACACTTGGTCAAATGTTGACTGTAGATAACCCATATACTTGTCTAGGTCTATTTCGCTGTTGGACGCCAACTGAACCGGCTTCACGTGGGGTTCCTTCACAACCTTCACGAAACTTATCATATCGCCGGCTTTCAACTCATATCCTTTCTGCTTCAGAATATCGGCTGCCTTCACGTGCTGCGGGGTAGTCTTGACATAATGTTCTAGCGCCTCTCCAAGCACGACGTTAAAGGCTAAGTCGTCTATTCTTTTCCATTCACGCCGCTTCAGCCGTAGGTAGCTGTCTCGAATAATATTGCGAATCTCTTTTTTGGCGTCCTCAAACTCCGCGGGTGTTTTCACTCGGCTGAGACGGTTCTTCATGAGGTCGAAGGCTTCTTTGATGAATGGTGGAATGTGCTTCTTTTTGCCAGTTAAGCCTTTGACGTCAACGGTGCCTTCTAAAGTGACGCCTAAATAATTTTTCTTGCGTGAGCTGAACACGGCGTAACGATAAACCTTGTCCACGTCGAGTTCCATGTGCAGCTCCTTTTCGGACCACTTGGCTAAGGCGTTGATTTGACCCTCAGAAGGGTTCTTGAGGAATATGCTGTCAGTGTCGCCATAAATCACTTGGATTCCCAATTGCTCAGCTTCGTTGATTATCCGCGTTATTGAATCACGACCTATCGAAGCAGTAGCCTCAGCCACAGGTGGGCAGTACAGGTCGAAGGTTTCGGCGCCGAACACGCCGTAGCTGGCGTTCAAAATGACCTTCAAAGCGCTCTGTATTACATTGTACCAGCTTCGAAGCTCTGTTCCAAGCGATTTGTCCTTAGCCCTAGGCTTGTACCATTTTACTCGCAAGTCTCTGAGCGACCCGACGAGCAGGCTTTCAAGCGCCTTCCGCTTGGTGCAAACCCAGTGCGAAGTGCCCGGCACCTTGTTGGTTCGACACTCTTCATGAGGACAAAGAATTGACTGATATCCCAAATTGTAAACCTTAATAATAGACGGGTACAGACTAGGAAAGTCCATGACCGCCACGTTGAAGTGCACGCCTGAGACAGGCTCAACCACTATGGCGCCCTTGTACTTCTTTCCCTTGATAATGGCCTTGGTAACCGTTTTTCCCTTAACAGCCAAGATGTCATCGGTGTTGGGAATAAGCATATTGCGTCTGCGATGCTCAAACTGCAAAAAGTTGCGGATCCAACGAGAAACGCCCTGTCGACTCACGTCTTCCATGGGCATGCGACTTATGCGCGTGATGGCTAGAATCAGCTTCATGGCTAGGTCATCGTCAAACGTGGTTAATTTAAGCGCGATTTCAGCGTCTCGAAGACAGTACACTCCGAGTTCAGTGTAGGTTAGGTCATTAAGTCCTTTGGTCAACTCCAATTTTTTGAGTCCCACAAGGGCTTGGCCGACGTCGTCCAGTGTGACGTCTCGATACTTCTGCCCAAACGCGTAGATTTGAAGCGCTTTGTTGAAGAAGAACTTGTAGAGGTCTATGTGCACGCCGTAACGAAGAAGGCAAGTTTTTCTTCCCAGTTCGATGGGCACTTCACTCTCTCTAAAGTGCAACTTCTTAGTAGCTCGATTAAAGAGATAGTGTAAGTCAAAATCGTCACCATTAAACGTAATGACGAAGGGGTAATCCCACAAAGCGTCAAAAATTGCCTGAAGCAGTTCCTTTTCA